>OKWK01000465.1_pt1 | contig 18472 bp, 8 predicted proteins | sample 1607181 | NCBI WGS metagenome assembly OKWK01 (sample SAMN07501053, study PRJEB24779) | human gut metagenome | isolation source: stool | host: human infant | place: USA: Pittsburgh, PA
CTGCCCCCTATAATCTTTTACCTTTCTATGCTATTATCCTTTTTCTTCTTTTCATCCACTTTCATATCCCCTTTAGTCTTAAATTCCTTTAATTTCCCTATTGTTGATGCTTTTGCTTTAGTATGCTCTTTAGCTTTTAATAACTTTGCAGAGTATACTTTTAGACTTGTGTATTCCTTATTATCCTTTCCTATACTTTTCTTTTCTTTGCCAAATAGGTGTACAAAATCTCCTTTTTTCAAATTTTTTACTTGATTGATTTTGTCATTATAGGCGTAGCAGCTGATGAATTTTGCATTTCCTTCCTTGTCATTTTCAGCAATAGAAAAGGAGGCTACTTTAAAGTCCCTCCCATCTTTTGATTTTAAATCTTTAATTTCTATATCAGTTGCTATATTTCCATCTATATTTAATGTATCCTTCTCTTTATTATCTATATCTTTCATTTCTTTATCTCCTTGTTCTTGATTAGCTTCTAAGTTTTCTTTTAACTCTTCTTCGTCTATATATTCAATAAACTTTTCATCAATAAGACCCATAACTGAATCGTTCATATAATTATCATAGGCATTATTAAGAACATTTTCATTTTCTACTCCTGTTTCAAGAGATATAATACCTTTTACAAATTCTTTATGATTATATTCTGCTAAAAAATCTATTGTATTTTTCATGCTTTCAAAATTTGTATTTTCCATATTTGCTATTGTTTTTATATCACTTGCATATCTAACAGAATCCCATTCATACTTTCCACTTTCTTTATCAAATTCTACTCCTGTGGCTAAAATAAATTGATTGCCGTCAAATAAGGTCGCTTGATTATCTTTCACATCCAGTACCATAGTGTCTCCAAATTCAGTTTCAATTACATTTCCTTTTTTTATATTCATTTTTATTCCTCCATTTCTATTTTTTTCTTTCTTATCTGTTAAATCTTTTATTTCTTCTTCCTTTCCATCACTAATAATAAATTGTTTTATTTCTTCAACTGTTGGATCATCGATTGTAGTCTGAATAAATTCAACTAATTTATCTTCTGAAGTGGCAAAATTTTTAATTCCATATTCAACTATATTGTTGATTATTCTCTGAGTATTACCATCAAAAGAAAATTTTTCTCGAATAAATTCATTAAAGCTATATCTATCAAATTCCATATTCTTTGTCCTCTAATAATCTGATTTAAAGTTTTATCTGCCACATGGTTCACTATTATTTATTTCTTTTATATTATTATTTACTGATAAATTCCCCTTATATTCCTTTAATTTATCCATAATAGAATTTTTTTCTTTCCTTTCAAAATCTCCTATTTCCTGCACTTTACTATCTCTAAAGTCAGCATCATTTCTATCTATTATTCCATCTAAATCCATATCTTTAGATAATGGATCATAGAAGTTGCCATCATCATCTATTTCAAGTCCCATTACTTCTCTCAGTTTTTCTTCATTTACTGATACAAGCTCACTAAAATCCCAAAAGCCAATAGATGTCTTTATCTGTACTAGCTCTTTTAAATCACTTGCATCTAAGGGATCATAGGTGTATTGAAAGCTGTCAATTAGGCTATTATCTACATAGGTGTTCATCTTGTAATTTATTAAATCTAAACTTACTTGTATTTCATGTTTTTCATCCGGTGTAGTTGTATAAGCTATTCCTATATCTGTTAAGTCAGGAAATATAGTATCAAAGTCCTCTAACCTGTTTTCTTCATCATATTCTCTGTTAAGGAAGTCTATCAATTCTTCCTTTACTTCTTCTAGTAATGGATTATCTTGGCTTATATCTTCACTTTTTCCCATATCTAGTAAATTATTTACTTCTGCAAGTCTTAGTGTCTTATCCTTTAAAAGTTCAGCTTGTGGAAATGTCTTTTGTATTTCAATTTTGGCTGTTTGAAATTGCTCTTCTGTATCTTTTAGTTTTGAAATTGTATTTTCTAATCTTTCTGGTAATTTATCTAATACATTATCCATTCTTGTTATATTACCTATTTCATCTGTTCCAAACTCTCCTCTATATTCTCCCTTACCTTTTAATATAAAGTTATATTTATTGAAAAAAGAATCATATTTTATGGATAAATCAAAATTTCTATATTCACCTATTTTTTCTCCATCTTTATCCATTTCCCTATATATTTTAACTCCCTTAATTTTGTTCAACAAAAACTCTCCAGCTATTTTCTTATCTATATACTTCTTTCCGTCAATAATTAGAGAGGTAAATTTATTATCTTCTTTTGAATTTTTATCTACTTCTCTATAAGGCTCAACATTTTTAATATCTTCTTTTAACTCCTCTATCCTTTCTTTTAATCTTTCTATTTCCTTTGGATAAAATTTAACTACTTTATCTTCCAGCTTGTAAAGATTTGATTTAAAATTGGACTCTAGCATTTTAAGTTTAGAAACTTCAACATCAAGGTCCATCTTCTCCTTTATTAATGGATTTCCTGTTGCAAGAGCTTTGATTTCGGCATAGTTTAATGTGGCTTCGTCTACATCTTCTGCAACTCTTACAGGAGTCTTTGACGTCATAATTTGGGAAATATATTTTTGTTTATTCTCTAAGGTTTGGAATAGGTAGGCATCAAAAGTATTTTCTGTTACATATCTAAATATATGGACTTCCTTATTCTCATTTCCCTGCCTCACAATCCTGCCTGCCCTTTGAGAAAGATCAGCAGGTCTCCATGGTATATCAAGATCGTGGATTGCAATTAGTTTGTCTTGGGCATTAGTACCTGCTCCCATTTTCTGTGTTGAACCAAGTAAGACTCTTATTTCTCCCTTTCTTACCTTATCAAAGATAGCGTCTTTTTCCATATTGTTTTTTGCCTTATGAATAAATTCTATTTCATTTTCAGGTACTCCCATATCTATAAGTTTTGTTTTAATATCATCATAGATATTAAAATCACTACTTGGTGTAGACATATCACAAAATATTAATTGAGCAGATTTTTTATCTTTATATTTATCCCAAATGCTAAATACATTTTTTATACAGGTATTTACCTTACTATTAGGATCATCAGGAAGTAAAGGATTGATTAATCTTTGATCTAATGCCATCTTCTTCCCATCATTTGTTATTAATAGCATATTATCAACACTTGAATCTACCTGCTTATCACGAACCTTATCTGCTCTCTCGGAAAAAGTTTCAAGAATTTCTTTTTGTTCTTCGGTAGGCTTTGTTTTTATAGTTTCATAATGGGCAATTGGTGTAGGAAGATTTAAAACATCAGCTGTTTTAATATCCATAAATCCTTTTACAGTATTCATAAGTTCAGGAAGATTATAAAATTTTGCAAATCTGGTTTTGCTCCTATAACCATTACCCTCAGGATTTAATTCTATTGCCGTTATTGTTTCTCCAAAAGTAGACGCCCAAGAATCGAAATGTTGCAATTTCATCTTTTTTAATTCATCATACTGTAAATATCTCTGCATGGTATAAAGTTCAGCCATACTGTTGCTTACTGGTGTACCTGTGGCAAATACTAATCCTTTATTATTAGTAATTTCATCCATATAGCGGCATTTCATAAGCATATCTGATGATTTTTGTGAATCTGTAGAAGTAATTCCTGCTACATTCCTCATTTTAGAAAATAGATAAAGGTTTTTGTATGCGTGGGCTTCATCTACAAATAACTTATCTACTCCCAGTTCCTCAAAGGTTACAACGTCATCTTTCTTATAATCAGCATTTAGTTTTTCTAACTTTGTCTCTAATTTTTTCTTTGTTTTTTCTAATTGCTTTACAGTAAATCTTTGATCCCTTTCTCTTTTATATTCATCTATATAGTCAATTATTTCATCAATTTGACCTTGCAATTCATATTCTTGTCTTTCTTTTGATATAGGAATTTTTTCAAATTGACTGTGCCCTATAATAACAGCATCATAATCTCCTGTAGCAATACGACTACAAAATCTTTTTCGTCTATCTGGTGTGAAGTCTTTTTCTGTAGCACATAATACATTAGCTCCTGGATAAAGTTCATTAAATTCTCTTCCAAATTGCTCTACAATGTGGTTAGGAACAACAAACATTGACTTATTACTCATACCAAGTCTTTTTGACTCCATGGCTATACCTATCATTTCAAAGGTTTTTCCTGCTCCTACTTCATGGGCAAGTAAAGTATTTCCACCAAACAAACCTCTTGCTATGGCATCTTTTTGATGTGCTCTTAATTCTATTTCAGGATTCATTCCTTCAAAAGTAAGATTAGATCCATCATATTCCCTTTGTCTTATGGAATTGAATCTTTCGTTATAATCTTCTACTAATCTATTTCTTCTTTCCACATCATCAAATATCCAGCTTTTAAATTCTTCTTTTATCATCTCTTGCTTACTTCTTGCAAGCATTGTTTCTTTTTGATTAAGCACAGATTTTTTCTTTCCATCACTGTCTTCTACTTGGTCAAATACCTTAGTATCTCTTAAATTTAAAGTATCTTCTATCAATTTATAGGCATTTACCCTATTTGTGCCATAGGTAAAAGAAGCAAGGTCATTGTCCCTATCAGAGCTTTTTCCTTCAACTCTATATTCTCCTGTAAAGTCAGAATACTTAATATCTATATTCCACCTTGATGAAACTGGTGTTTTCAACAAATCAAACATAAATTTTTTGTAATCTTGTTCCGGTATCCATGTTGCACCCATTCTAACTGTAATCTCACTTGCATCTAGTGCTTTAGGCATTACTTCCACTAGCTTTGCTTTTTGAAAATGTAACTCTTCTAATTCTTTTTTTAAGAGTTTACTATCCTCTAGATTTTCTTCCTTTTCTAACTCTTTTTCGATGTTTTTAATATAAGAGTCTACAACTTCAATTTTATCTCTTATATTTCCTGACAAGTATTCATCAGCACTTACGTAAGGTCTTGAAAAATCTCCTAGCTCATTAGCAGACTTAAATGGATTTATATCATTAGGTTCAAAGGAATCTAAATTTAAAAATATTTCTCCCTTTAATTCTTCTATTAATTTATCTCTTGTTTTTCCTGTCAATTCTTCCATATAATCAAAATTTATTTTACCTTTTTGACTAATAGAGAGTACCAGAGCATCTATTGCCCTATCTGTATGATCTATTATTACAGCTTTTTTTATAGTTCTCTTGTTAAAGATGTCAGATTTTCCTATAAAGTTGCCTTCTTTATCTAATTTTTCCAAAGTTGAAATTAAAGAAAAATTGGCATCTTCTCTAAATAACTTTTTATTGGTTTTTGAATTTAGTCTTCCATGTTTGCTATTGAAATCATCGTAGAATTTATTTAGATTTTCTTGTTCTTTTTTTATCTCTTCATCTGAATAGTCTTCTCTTTGATAGGTTATAACTTTCCTTAGACTTTCATTTAATCTTAAATATTCTTTTACCTTATCTTTATCATTTTGGTTTAAGGATATTCTTTGCATAATTGAATTTTCTCTAAAATATATTTCATCATCCACTAAAGCAAAAGAATAGTTTTTAACACTATCATCAGCTGGTATTGTTTCTTCTCCTAAATCATCATTTATTTGAGCTTCTTCATACCTACCTTGAATATTTTTAATGGCTTTTTTTAGTCCTTCTTCTAAAGAAATATCTTTATTTTCAATACAAGCAAGGCTTGTCCCAAATCTTGACGGTATTTCTTCCATAGTCCCTATTACCATCTGAGGATTATCTACAAAGTATTTATTATATATTAGTCCTTTTGCATCTTTGTCTAGCTTTATCCAGTCTTCATCTATCTTTAATAGCCTATCTCTCTTTTTTAAAAAGATTATATCTGAAGTTACTTCTGTTCCAGCTACCCCTTTAAATGTAGTATTTGGTAGTCTTATTGCTCCTAAGAACTCTGCTCTTTCCGATATATATCTTCTAACATCTTCACTTTTTTTATCCATTGTTCCTGAAGATGTTATAAAGGCAATGATGCCTCCATCCCTAACCTTATCTAAAGTTTTAGCAAAAAAATAATCGTGAATTAGAAAGTTATTTCTTTCATACTCACGATCTGCTACTTTAAATTCTCCAAAAGGAATATTTCCTATGGCCACATCAAATAGGTTATTAGAAAAATTGGTTTCTTCAAAGCCTTTTATTTGGATATTGGCATTAGGGTAAAGTTCTTTGGCAATTTGTCCACTAATGCTATCTAATTCAACTCCATAAAAGTTTGACTCTTTCATTTCTTCAGGTAGATTTCCTATAAATCTCCCTGTCCCAGCACTTGGTTCTAATATATTTCCTTTTTCAAATCCAAGATTAGAAAGACTTTCATAGATAGCGTCTATAACTACTTTCGGCGTATAAAAAGCTGTTAAGGTTGATTCTCTTGCCCTATTATATTCTTCCCCAGTTAGATTTTCTTTTAAAAAGTTTCTTGCATCAAGCCATTGACCTTCCTTTTCTTCATCAAATACATCAGAAAGTCCTCCCCAGCCGATATATTTTGCCAAAATTTCCTGTTCATCTTTTCTTGCACTTCTATTTTCTTTTTCTAAAGCCTTTAAGACATTTATAGCTTCAATGTTGTTTTTTAATCTCTGTGATGGTGGTAGGTTTTCTTCTTCATTAATAATTTTATAGTTTTCTAAAGAAACTTCAGAAACCCCTTCTATATTTTCTCTATCAGTCTTTTTGTCTTTTTTAACTTCTTCTTCGTTATTATTGTCAATATCTTCAAAGCTGATTTGTTCTACTAGTTCCCCTTTATCAATAGATTGTTTTTCTTTTTCACTAGATTTATATACTTCTAAATCAAGATTTTTGTAATCATTAAAAAGAATTGTTTCACTTCCGGTAATAAAACCATTCATTAGTCCTGTGCTATCTTCTAGTTCTATAGTTTTAGGACTTGTAGCATCGTTAATGGCAGTTATAGTGTATTCTTTTCCTTTGTATCTAACACTCATACCTTCTTTAAATGGATTTTCTTCTTGCCTTGTTCTATCATTTTCTATTTGCTGATTTAAATATCCATTTAAAAGCACTTCTCTATGTTTGTCATCAAGTAAATAAGGTAAGTTACTTAATATGTCCTTATAACTTTTATATTTTATTGCTTGATTAGAATTTAAAATATATCCATTGTATCGTAAATTTTGTCTTAGAGTTTTTTCTTTTATATCTAAGATTAGCTCTACATCAAAGCCTTCTTTTCCATCGATTGTCTCCTTAATACTATCTGGGATTTTTAATAGTCCTTCTTCTATTTTCTTTGATAGTAGTAAGTATTCTTCATTTTGAGGATCAAAATAGTATTCTCTTTTTTCTTTGATATCCTTATCTATTAACTTGGAAAGAACTTCTTTTTTATCTCTTATTTCTTCAATTTTGGATTTTTCTTCTTGCGATAAATTTATATTAAAAGTAATTTTATTTTCTTCATTTATATGTGCTAAATTTTGATATGCTCCATTGATTTCAAGATTTTTATTAAAAACATATATATCATTATAATAATCTGGAAATTGTTGATTAAAGCTTTGAACATCTATATCATAGCCTTCCTCAAATTTTGTAACTTTATCATCAGTAATTTCAAATAAACCTTCCCTTTCGAATTCTAATACATCATTTAAATTTGTAAGGTTTACTTCTTTCATTTTGGCAGTAATTTCATCAAACAAATTGTCTATTTTTCTGCTATCTTCAAAAGATTTCCCTTTATATAAAGTATAGATCTTTCCTTGTGAGTTTTCCTTTCTTGGATAAACTCTAATTCCTGTCTCTTCTAGTTCTATATCCTTTGTTTTCTCTTTATCTACTAAAGCGTAATAAAATCCTACTTTTACTGCTATTTTATCTTCTACAATCTCTTTTGTTAATTTTTCTTCTACTTCATTTCTTAATACTTCTAAAGCTTTTAAATAGCTTTCTTTAAAGGAATGTGAGAATAGTTTTAAGTCCTTATCAAAATAGGCATCATATGAATAATATGTTATTTGATTATGGTTATTATCATATCCACTAGAAATATTTTTTATTTTTAAATATTTATTATCCTCTGTTCTAACTATATCTCCCACTTTTATAGAGAGTATCTCCTTATCATCTTCTATATTGTTTTCAAGTGAATTATTTAAATATTCTCTATATCTATGTTCTATTCTAATGCCTAATTCTTTAACCTTATCTATTGACTTCATATCATCTGGAAGATTTCCCTGCTTATCGGCAACTTCTCTCATGATTTTTGCATATTCTCTTTGGAATACAGAGTTAAAACTTGCTAAGGTATTATTTCCTAAGTTTTCTCTTGCCTTTATAATTTCATTTTCTAAAACTTTATCCTTAACTAATACATCAAAAATTCTATCTTCAATTTGATTTATTGAAATTATTTTTTCATCTATCTTATTTTCTTCTATAGTTTGATTAAGTTCTATCTGACTTTTTCCTATTTGTTCATAAAGAAATTCAAAGTCTCTTTGGTTGATCTCATTTCCATCACCTACGTCCATCTTATAGTGATCAACTATTTCTCCATCTACTATATGGTTAAAATAGAATTTGGAATACCCCTCCCACTCATCAGTCATCTGCCCATATTCATCTTCTCCTAAGGTCTTATTATGAAGTCTTATCTTTTCATCTATTTCCCTTATTTCATCTAATAATTCTTTAGTCAGCCTTTGTCCTGCATAATCTTTTTCTATTAGACTTGAACCCTCATTAAACTCAATTATCCAATAATCATCTTTTATATGGCTATCTAAATCAAAACCTATATTCTCTTTATTTTTATTAGTATAAAATTCCTTAAATTCTTCAAACCCATTTACTATATCATCATCTATAACTTCTTTGTTAGAATTAACTACAATATTTGGAATATCATCATATCGACTTTGACTTTCTAAAAGGTAATATTCTCTTCCTTCTATTTCTTCCTTTTCTTTAATATAAAAAGTGTCATGTATTCCCTCAAGAATAATTCCATCGTCTAACTGGTCTAATGGTATATCTAATTGTTTTTCAAAGGCTATGGAATATATTTCTTCTTTTAAAAAGTTTGGAATAAATTCATCATAAATGATAAGTTTTCCATCATCACCTATACTTGCTACAGACTGTCCTTGATAATAATATATAGAACTATTATTTGTTCTTTCTATATATACATCATTATCAGTTGGAGGCAAATCATCTTGATAATTTATATACTCCTGGCTTTCTTTTTCTGTTTTATTTATTTGCTGATCTGTTTTTTTCTCCCTATTTTCTTCAAAACTTTCTTCATCTATATATCTATTCTTTTTAATAAGGTCATTAATTCTTCTTGCAACATTAGACCAAGATAGTAGTATTTCTTTTGCATTACCTTTATTATATTTTATTCCCTTCGCATCGTGCCACTCACCACTTTCTCTTGCAGCAGATAGTGCATGAGAACTTCCACCTACGCCATATTCATTTTTCAAGAAATCTGCTTGTTCTTTTAAATCATGCTTTTTAGTAAAAAATTCATATATTCTTTTCTTTCCATCAGAAAACCCGCTTCCTCTTTTTAGGCTTTCATCTATTTCATCTTGTGTTATAAAACTCTGAATAGGTGCAATATCCCTTAAATTTGACCTATATAATTTTCTTTCTATTTCTAGATCATTGATATCATTATAGATTCTAGATAATTTATAATGATGAAATCTTAAAATATCAGGATTAATCTTATATTCTTCTAAAAATACCTCGTATTCTTTTCTGAGTTTATTTATAAAATTTTTATCTTCAAGTTTTTTTCCGAGATTTTCTTTTTCATCTGGGAAGCCTCTTCCTTTTATATCATTAAGAATCGCTAAATATCTGTCCTTAGTTTCATCAGAAAGATCTCTCTTTAAATACAATAATGTTTCTGCTATTTTTTCTCTTTCATATGTGGCACTTTCTATAACCTCAACATTGCTAGCAAATTCTCCTCTATCTAATAAATTATTAATATTATTAGCTAAATCTTTCCAAGAAACTATTTGCCCTTCTCTATACCTTGCCTCATCTCCATCTTTAAAAATTGCTCCTTCCTTTCCAAACCATGCAGATATCTTTCTTCCTTCAATTTCAAGACCATTAGCTCCCTTATATATTTCTTTCAAAAAGTTTACCTGTTCTTCTAAAGATTTACCCTTAGAAAATTCTGCTATTACCCCTAGTCTTCCATCTTCATGATTTCCTCCATGTATTAAAAATGTATCTATTTCTCTTTGACTTATTGGATTTGAGAAGGATATTTGCTCTCCCTGATTTTTAGCAGAAAAAAAGGAAGTAGACTCTACTTCCTCATTTTTTAGATTAGGATTATCTCCCTTTCCCCTATTTCTTGTAGGGTCATATCCATGTTCTTCTTCAATCTCAGATATTTCAGATAGTCCTCTTCTTTCAGTTCTTCTGTCAGCCCCCAAGTTTCCATCATTTTGACTTCTTCCCTCGTGATAAAGTCCTCTATCTCTTTTTCCTTTGATAGAAGATGATCCATCAATATCCCTTGCAAATACATTATCTGATAATCCTCTTCTTTGTTCTCCTTGAGAAAGTTCAATCTCATCCTTCCCCATCTGTTGAGTTTCTTTAAATCTATTTCCTCGGGAATTGCCATATTGGGTATTAGGACTTCCATGCCTTCCTCCAATTCTTCCATCTTGTATGTCCCTCCCTGTCTCTCGAAGGAATTCTCCTTGACGATTGGTGTGTAAATCCCCTCCTCCATGAGGTATTCCTTGCCTGCCAATGTTACTTTCTCGTTCATCTTCCAAGCCTCCTTTTTTAAAATTTATTTCACCGTTTATATCAGAACTTAATTTATTATAACGCTCCTTAAGCTCTTTTGTCTGCTCCAAATCTTTTCTTTCTTGAATTTTCTCTAAAATTTCTAATCTTTTTATTTCACTTCCCAAATCAAGTAAGATATTTTTACTTATATTAGCACTTATACTTAATACTTTGTCTATGTCCGAACTTGATATTTTAGACAGTAAAGATAAGTTTTCTTCTTTTAGCTGATATGAGACCTCCATTCTCTCGCTTATGGAAATTTTTACGGATTCTTTTAACAAATTAAAAAGGTCTACCTTTTGAATGCTTTTTAAACTTTCATCAGATAGACTTTCTAAAATTTTATTGAATTTTCCTCTAACATTACTTTCTACTAAGGCATCAATTTTATCTTCTTGGCTTAATAGAAGCTTACTATCTTTTTCTTTAAACTTATCTATCAGTTCATCTAGTAAGTTTAAATGCTTTTTGCTATCATATTTCCATAACTTTACCTCAGAAATATTATGATTAATACTTACTGTTTGCCTTATGTCGAAGATATATTTTATCCTTCCACTATCTATATCTAAAAGTGGTATTCCTTTTTCGCCTCTTTTAACGCTTCTACCTATACTTTTCCAATAATCAAATTCTGCACAGGCTGTTGCTTTTGGATCCATATTGTATATAGATATTTGATGTATATATGGATACTTATAGTTATTGCCTGATACCTTTAAATATTCCTCATATTTTTTTATATCTTTCTTAAATTCTTCTTTTGCAAGATAGATTGTTCTGCTTAAATCTACTATATCATATCTTGGCATTTTATCCCTCCTCATTATAGTGATAAAAATGAACTATATTTTTATACCTTTATTTGTTAAACTTTATTTCTTTCTATTTTTTTAATTTCTGTAAGCAAAGGATAACTTTAAATGTCATTTACGCTATCTTTCTATTGCAATAAAAAAACGATTAGATTTTTTACTTTTCTAATCGCTTTAACTTCCTTTATACTATTGTTTCCAATCCAACATTGCTTTTTCTAACTTTGAAAAATTGCAATTTGCTCTTCTTATAATTCCTGTTTTCTTTTGCTTTTGGTATATTTTTTCTACCTTTATCAAGACCTTTGTTTTTACCTTTAAACAAAAAGCGTATTCTTTTTGAAATAAGTCTTTATATCTGATATCCTCAAGCTCATTAAATTCAATTCTTTCATAACAATCAGCCGGTACAGGAATCATTTTCTTAATATCCAATATAGATAATATGTGCATTTTTTCTTTATCAGAATAATATCTGTAAATATCTCCATCTATAGTAATACTATCATCGATCACTTCATAAATTAAAAAATGCTCATCAGAAACATTCTTTCATTTTTTGCGTTTTCCTTTGCAGAAGAAATTGGAATAAAAAAATAGAAAGGTTTTAACCTCTCTGTTTGCTTTAATGTTTCACCTTTGGGATATAGGTAGTGAGACACCTTCTTTAATGCTCCACCTTTAACGGTAGCGGGACACCATCTTTATCTGACAAGAGTATAACATATATTTATAGTAATGTCAAATCAGTAAATTTCCTAATTGCTACTCTTTTATCATTTACATTATACCCTTTTTCTTTCAAAATTCACTCCTTTCTGCATTCCTATAATTTTATTCAATTTTTTTATAATCAATTTACTTATAATATTTACCTATAGTATTTTCTATTTCTTCTTCAATTTCTTTTAAAAAATTCTCTTTATATTCCTTACCCTTTGCTATATCACTTAATCTCATTTCCCATTTTGCTGTTGTCTTTGGAGATTTAAACTCATCTATAACTATAGTCACTAGGTTTAATCCCTTTCTAGTTGATATTAGGTTTTTCTTTTCTCTTTTTATATAACCTTTGTATATCAAATTTTCTATTATTCCCGCTCTTGTAGCAGGAGTACCAAGTCCTTTTCTCTCAACTTCAACATCCTTAACTAATTCATCATTCCCAGCTATTTCCATTGCTTTTAAGAGTGTGTCTTCAGTGAAGTGTTTAGGTGGATTTGTATACTTCTCTTTTATATCTTTATTTTCAATATATAAAAAATCTCCTATTTTTACATCAGGAAGTTGTATATCTTCTTTCTTCTTTGATTTATATTCTTCTAAATATTTTGTAAATCCTTCTTCAGCAATTATTTTATAAGTGTTTATAAATTCAAACCCGTCAAATTCAGCCACTATCTTTGTTGTATTTTCTACAAGAGGATATCCAAAACTTGCATAGAGTTTATTTGTTATAAGTCTATATGCTTTAGCTTCACTTTCCGGGAGATTTGAAATATCCTTATTTAATGAACTTATCGTTGGAATTATTGCATGATGATCTGTAACTTTTTCAGAATTAAAAACTACCTTAATTCTTTCTGTGTCAAAATCATTTTTCCCTATAATATTATTTACAGTGCTTTCTATCATGTCTACTGTCAAATATCTTGAATCTGTTCGTGGATAGGTAATATACTTCTTTTCATACAGGCTTTGGGCATAATCTAAGGTTTGTTTTGCACTGTATCCAAAATACTTATTACATTCTCTTTGAAGTGTTGTTAGATCAAAGGGCAGATTAGGCTTTGTAATCTTTTCTTTTTTAATTACATCGGTTATTTCAATTTTTTCTCCGATTAAATTTTTAAGCTGCTCTGCCACTATCTTGTCATCAATTCTATCTGTCGACAGTGTAAATCCATTCATGGAAATCTCCACTATATAATATTTTTCTTTTTTAAAACTATTTATCTCATCATCTCTATTCACAATCATTGATAAAGTTGGTGTTTGTACTCTGCCTACACTATAATTTTCATTATATAGACAGGAGTAAAGTCTACTTATGTTCATTCCAACAAGCCAATCAGCTATGGCACGAGCCTTAGCTGAATCAAAAAGATTATCATAATTACTTCCATCTTTTAAGTTGCTAAATCCTTCTTTTATGGAAGAGTCTTCCATTGAGGAAATCCAAAGACGTTTCATTTTCTTCTTACAATTTGCCATCATATATACAAGTCTAAAGATAGCTTCTCCTTCTCTACCAGCATCACAAGCATTAATAATGGTGTCAACTTCATTACTATTCATTAGTCTTTTAAGAATATTAAACTGTTTTTTAGTTGTCTTCGTTACCTCATACTTGTATTCTTTTGGGATAATAGGTAAATCTTCAATTCTCCACTTCTTATATCTTTCATCATACACATCAGGATTTGCCATTTGTACTAAATGCCCAACACACCATGAAACAATGTATCCATTCCCCTCATAATAACCATTATTTCTATTTTTTGCTCCTATAACTTTTGCTATTGATGCTGCAACACTTGGTTTTTCTGCGATTACTAATTTCATTTTTCCTCCTTTAGTTTTTTAATAAAAAAATGAGAGATTAAATTTTCAATCCCTCATCTTTTTATAGCTCTACTGATTTTTTATTTTTTCTATAATATTTATTCCATTATCTATTACATCTTCAAACTTTATGTCTCTAACATAAAGATTTTTCTTCGAATAAGAATTCCATCTGTATAAAAAAGCTTGATTCGTTTTTAGCATTCTCATTAAACTTATGATTTTATCTATATCAAATTCTTAATTATACAATCAATCATTTCAACTTAGCTTCCCTTATATATTAAGTTTGCGCTGTCGTTTTGTTCATCGTTTTTTATTAAAGTTCCAGAATTCTAATTGTACTTTTTTTATAAATTTATACGATAATTGAGTTTATTGTTGTCCTTAATCTACTGCTTAAATCATTGAGAAGATTAAAATTCATCTTCATCTGGAATAATTTCTGTATCTTCCTTATCTTCAAGATCATAATCCTCCCCTTCAGATTCATAATCATCTTCTAATTCATTATAATCTTGCTCCTCTTCAAAACTTTCCTCTTCATTTTTTTTATAGATTTTGAAGTAATATCCTGCACCCATTACACCAACAATAATTAAACCCATAAATAAATAAAGTCCTATCCCTGATTTCTTTTCTTCTTTCTCCTCTTTCTTCGGTTTTTCCTCCACCGGTTCTTCTTTTTTCACTACTTCTTCTTTTGGCTTTACTTCACTTTCTCCTTCAATCATATTTAGTAGATCTTGTTCTCCAACTTCTGTTAGTAGTTGCACATTTTCTTGATTTTCCGAATGATCTACAATGAGGTGCATAGTTTTTCCACTCTTTGTTTGAAAGGTTAAAAATTGTCTAACATCTATTGGATTTTCCTTTTTTTCATCTCTTGATGTTTGATCTTCTACTTTCGGTGTAATATCCTGTCCATTTTTATCTACATTTTCTATAACTGTTCCTCTTGCCTTATTTTCTTTTGTAGCTAATGGATTAATTGCTTTAGTATTGCCACCTTTAACAAGTTTAGATGGCTTTTCTTTTTTATCTACTTGCTCATTTTTTATGTTATTTTCTTGTATTTTCGGCACTTCCTGATAAGGAATTTTTTGACTCTCATTAGATGGTTCATATATATCTTCATCAAATAAGCTTTCTAATTCTTTACTTTTTTCTGGCAAATAAATATCATTTGACTGATTTTTTATTTCATTATCATTGCTCTTAGCTATGGATATGCTTGGCATACTTAATAGTAAAAGGAGTAGCACTAAGGCTACCCCTAATCTTTTTTTCTTCATAGTTATCTCCTTTTCTTACTTTATATTCTTAAAGACATAAACTGCCTTTCTGCTATTATCCCATTCTATACTTTGATCTTTTTCATCTCTTATATCCCCACAGCTTGCATTAAAAGCTTTAGCTATATTGGAAATAGATGCGTGAATTCTTCCATTTATAATTACAGGTTTAGTGTCAGAATGATAAATGTTTCCTTGACTATCTTTCATAACACCAGTATCTATATTTAATCTTAGAACTTTTTTAGGTAAGGCTGTATTTTCTTTATTTGAAAAAATAGCCTCTCTCTTACTATCATCATATTCTACATTAAACCCAAGAGTATAGGCTGCATATCTAACAGGTAGCATAATGCGATTATCCTTAATATATGCTTTTACATCCATATACACAGTAGTTTTCTTTCCATCTTTTATAATGTTATAAAAGTTTTTGTCTACTTGAAAAACTGCAAATTCTTTTTCATCTTTAACTTGTTTTTTACCTTGTTGTTCCTCTTGCTTTTTCATCTTGTTAAGATCAAATTGATTTATAATGTTCTTGTCATCAGCTTTTAAAAGTTCGTCCCACTTCTTATCTTGAGATTTCTTATCTTCTTTCTTCTCTTTGTTTTCTTTTTGGAGTTTTAGAAGTTCATCTAATTTTTTAGATAATTCTTGATTTAGATTTTTATCTTTTTCATCTTTAGTTTGTTTTTCAAGTTCTTCTTTTGCTTTTTTATTTGCTTCCTCGATTAACTTCTTGGCTTCTTCAATTTTCTTATCTAATTTTTCTTTTAGCTTTCTAATTTCTTCTTCAGAAGCTTTTTGCTTTTCTTCTAGTTCTTTAATTTTCTCTTCTAATTCTTTTTTCGTATTTTCAGAAGTTTCTTTTAAACTATCAATAGCCTTTTGAAGCTCTTCAATCTTCTTAAAGCATTCTGACTTAGAATTTTCTGTTTCTTTCTTTTTAGACTCAAGGTCTTTTATCTTAGTATCTTTTTCATCAAGAGCTTTTTCCAAACCCTTAATTTTATTATCTTTATCCTCAATTTCTTTAGTCTTCTTTGCAAGTTCTCCTTCTAAAGACTCAAGCTTTTCTTGCATTTCTTTGATTTTATTTTCGTTTTTATCTGTCTTTTCTTTCTCAGCTTCTAACTCCCATTTTGTAGATGAATAATCTTCTTTTAGTTTTGCATTTTCATCTTGTAATCTTTTTAATTCATCTTTAAGCTGAGTAATTTCTGCTATTAGTTCATCATTGTTAGAATTTTTAAGATTCTCAATTTCTTTATTCAATTGAGCAATCTTATTATCTTTATCTCTAATCTCTTCTTCTAACTTAGCCTTTTCTTGTTTTAGTTTTTCTCCATTATCTTTGCAAGATTCTAACTTTTCCTTTAATTCATCTATCTTTGATTGGTCTTCTTGTTTCTTATCATTTAAGTCTTTGATTTGATTTTCTAAGTTCTTAATGTTTTTAGTTAAATCATCAATCTTATTATCCTTTTCATCAATATCTTGTCCTGTTAAATCTGTTTGAGTATCAATGGAATATTTATTTGGATTGTAAATAGTCATCTTTCCTTGATACATATCATTGTTATAATCAAATTCAAGTTCTACACTATCTACGTTCTTATCAAAGACAAACTCTCCATTTTCAAACCTTAATCCATTAGGAATAGATTTGAATCCTTGATTTCCGTTGAAACCAAAATGATTTTCGTAAAATGGATTTTGTTTTGGTCTATACTCAACTTCTTGATTATGGAATACTCCCTTACTGTTAATATTTGGATTGCCTAAAACTTTTATAGTGTGTAATTTATTTCTTGAAAAAGCATACTGTTCAATTGTCTTCACAGACTTCGGTATAGTTATTTCTTGAAGGTTATTTCTTTCAAAAGCATTATGTTCAATATTTACCAAAGTATCAGGTAAAGTCACTTTTCTAAGTCCACAATTGAAAAATGCTAAACCACCAAGATAAGTTAGACTATTTGATAGTTTTACTTCATCTATACTTGCTTCGTAAAAGGCAGCATAACCTAAATGCTTAACAGAATCAGGAATAATTACTTTATCCCAATGTTTTCCACGTCCAAATTCTCTTTTATATCTAAGTTCATCATTTGAATGACTTAAAGAATAATTTCCATTTATAGACTTCGTTCCTTCAGGAAATACTAGAATATTTGTCTTTTCTTTCTTTTCTAAGCCCTTATCACTAAAAGCGATTATATTTCCCTCAGAGGAATACATAAAATCATCTTCCGTCCACTCTACCTTATAATCTGTACTTGCATATACAGGACTTACAGCCACTATATTCACTAGACTTACAAGTAGCATTATCACAGCTAAAATTCCACTGGTTATTTTTTTCATAAATTTTCCTCACTTTCATTTGTATCTTTTCTTTTAAGTTCTTGTCTTTCTCTATTTTCTTCTTCCTTATTTTTTCTAACAATAAATAAAAATTCATCAAGAGATATTTTTCGACTTCGAAATTCCTTGATGACCTCTAAATTTTCTATTTCTTCTTGTTCCTCTACTAATAACTGAAGTTCTATTTCAATTTCTTCTTTTTTCTTTCTTAAATTCTTCTGTTTTTCTATGTTTCTTATTAATTTTTTATTCATAGATTTTTACTCCTTCCCCTTATTTTGGTCTACCAAAGGAATAAAAGTGATTTTTCCAATACCTTGAGTTTATACTGGTATATTGGATAGGATCTCCTGCATGGAGCATCATTCCATTTCCGGCATATATCCCTACGTGAGAAATTGGCGTACCGGAATTATATGTGCCTTTAAAGAAAATAATATCCCCAGGTTTTGCCTCGCTTGGAGATATTGGATTACAATAGTTTTTATAAATAAGCCAAGCTGTAGTTCTTGGCATTCTCTTTACACCAGACTTTGTAAATGACCAACATACAAAACCTGAACAGTCAAAGTTAGATGGTCCACTTGCTCCAAACACATATCTTTTGCCTATATGTTTTTCTGCTTCATTAAA
>OKWK01000476.1_pt1 | contig 17673 bp, 18 predicted proteins | sample 1607181 | NCBI WGS metagenome assembly OKWK01 (sample SAMN07501053, study PRJEB24779) | human gut metagenome | isolation source: stool | host: human infant | place: USA: Pittsburgh, PA
CCCTTCATTATTACATACAGGACAATTGTCTTTAATTTGATCCGGCTTTTCTGTTTTGCATCCACAACAACATTCATTATTAATCTTCATATTCTTAGCCTCCATATTTTCATTATAATTTCTTTTTTAAACTAGGTAAAACCAATTTCATATACTTGTCATTTATTAATAGCGTCAAACATTTTAGCTGGTGTTAATTTACTTAGCTCCCTGTTGTCAGCCAACGCACGTGTAGCTTTTTTGTGTATAAACACATCAGCGTCATGTTACCCATTGCTCGGCATTCTTCTAATGAACCCAAATACATGGAATGGCAACCCTTTTTTAGACAATTTATAACCGAACATTATCAAGCTTGAAAGTTTCTTTAGATTATAAAATATATTCTCAGACAATCAAGGGTAAAGGCTTCGCCCAAATTTCATTGAAATTTGCCCTTGACAGTCTGTTCATATATTTTATTTAATTTATGAAACTTCCAGAGCTTTTTATTCTGCTTTTCTATATTCTACTGGTGTTTTATATCCTAAAGATCCATGAATTCTTAGGTTATTATACCAATATACGTATTCTGCTAATTTTAGATTAAGTTCTTGGAAATTAGTAAAGTTCTCCTGATATATGAATTCTGTCTTCATTACTTTATTGACTGCTTCGCTTACTGCGTTATCATATGGGCTTCCTTTTTTACTTAGCGATCTTTTTATCCCAAATACCTTTAATATTTCTTCTATTTTTATATTTTTAAATTCTCTTTCTCTGTCTGTGTGAAATATTTTTATACGATTTAGTGGCTGCCTTATTGAGTAAAATGCTTCTGCTACTAGATTTGCATCTTTGTTTTTACCTGATGAGTATCCTATTATTTCACGGCTGTTTAAGTCTATTATTAAACATATATAATTCCATGTTTTTCCTACTCTTACATATGTTAGGTCGCTTACTATTGCTTCTAAATAGTCTCTATTGTCAAATTATCTATTTAAAAGGTTAGGGATGTCTTCTTCGTTGCATTTGGATCTTATTACTTTATATTGTGCTACTGTATAGTTTGAGACTAGGCCATTTTTCTTCATTATTCGGCCTATTTTTCTTCTCGATATTTTATATTCAATTTTCCCTAGTTCTTTTTTTATTTTGCGTGTTCCATAGTTGTTTCTACTTCTTCTGAATATTTCTTTTATTTCTTCTATTAGTTTTTCATCTTCATCTAATTTCACATCTTTTTCTTTGTTCAAATGATAATAGACTAAACTTCTTGTGACCCCAAGTAGTCTACACATTGCACTAATGCTATATTTATCTCGGTTCGAGATAATGAGGTCTATTTTTTGCCTAACAGTAGTGCAGCTAGCTTTAAAATATCATTCTCCATTTCAACCTGTTTCAATTTTTTACGAAGTCTGATTATCTCTTTTTGTTTCGCATCCACATTATCAAAATGGTTACTCTAAGCAGCACACCAACTATTTATTTTTTGAGTTTTAAACTTTGGTAGAAGTCTTGAACTCTTTATATTTACATAACTATTTGCCTCTATCACTATTATGACACGAAACCCTGCACAATGATCTAAAATTTTCAATTCTAACAAGTCTTTTTCAGTATTTTTAACTTCATAAAAACCTCTTTGGCATTAATGCCTAATTCTTCTTTAGTTGTTAAAATTTTTTATTTTACCATCATCGTTCCCCTGATTTTCAATTAATCTTCTTAGGTTATATAAGAAGTACATATCTTTTTAATCTTAAAGTTTTTAAGTCTTAATTTTAAAATTTTCAATCTTAGATATTATTTAAATCATTCCAAAATGCTCTAAAGCATCTTCGATTGCTTTTTCTTTTTCTTCTGGGCAATTTGGCACTCTTTGATTTTCTTTCTTACTAAAATTATAATTTTCTCTCTCTATTAGACCATGTTTCCTTTTTATTTGTGCAATATATAGGCTTGAAACTTTTAGTCCGTATTTATCTAACACATACTTTTTAATTTCTCCATAAGTTGCGTCTTTTGAAAAGTCAATTTCAGATAATTCATCTTCCCCTATTTCTATATCTAAATGATGTTCTGTATTTAGTTTGGACAACAGAGCTACCGTCTCCACATGGCTTGAGTGGTCTGTATGGATAAAATTTGAGATTTTTCAAAAGCCTCGTATGTGGGAATATATCTATGATATAAATTCCTTCTCTCATTACATAATATACTATTAATAAGCAAAGAAAAATAGCCCTATATCACCTTTACTTTATAATGGAAAATCTGCCCTTATCTACAAGTCGATTATCTTAAAAAATCTTCTAATAACAACTTCAGTTTTTTCAATATATTATTCTTACGCCATTGTATAGCTTGATAACTCACTTTCTTTATTCTTGTAATACTCGAAAGAATTTCATCCTGAAAGTACAAACGCTCAATGATGCCCCTTTCTTCTGCATTGAGTCTTGAAATTGTATTTCTGACTGCTTCAATCATCATCTGTGTTTCAACAATCTTTTCTACATCAACACTTTCATCAACAATATTATCTACAAAATGTCCGTCATGATCCAATGATGAAAAAAGAGCAAGTGGTTTTTTCTTTCCACCTGCTCCAAATACTTTTCGTGTTCTCTTTCTCGCCAGTAGACTTTATAAATATCTTCACTGACTTTGACCTTTTGTCCGTTGATATAAAGGTAATATTTTTTTGGCATATATGCTTCCTCCATTTCTTTTTGTCTGCGTTTTAAAACAAAAAAAGGAGGACTCCTGCACCTTGGCATAAGAAGTCCTCTAAAACGAAAGAAACTTGTTCTTCCTTTAATTATATTTAATTGTTTAGACGAGCATATGGAAAGACAAACAGCTATAAAGCTTATAGGAAAAAGGACTATTTTTATTGTGGTTTATTCTTTCAAATAAATATATAGACTTTTCCATTTCTATCCCTCCATTTTATAGCTAACTATTTTCCATAAATTAAGTCCTTCTAATGTTTCAAATTCTAAACACCTAATAAGAAATTTTACGCTTGAACTTTTTCTTTCCCCATTTTATTCAGTTCCCCAATCATCATGAAAACGCCAACAACAATCATAATGAAATCAACAAGTGGCTGTGTAAACCAAACAGCTTTTACTCCAAATATCATTGGCAATAAAATCATGGCAGGAACAAACAAAAACAGTTGTCTAAGCATTACGATTATCCCAGCTTTCTTTCCGTTTCCGATTGATTGGAAGAAAGTAACAGTCATAACCATTACTCCATACAAAATAAATACGGAATAGAACAATCTAAAGTTTCCAACACCCTGTGCAATGATGTTTGCTTCTACACCGAATAAAGATAGTATTTGACTTGAAAGCAATAAAGACGGAATCCAAAAGATTGCTGCAAGAACTAAACCGCCAATAGAAAAGACCTTCATAGCCTGTCTTACTCTGTCATACTGCTTTGCTCCAAAGTTTGTTCCAACAACAGGTTGTAAGCCTTGACTCATTCCCCAAAGAGGAATAAATGAAAAGGCATATACACGAAGTGATGCCGCCATCAAAATTCCATTGGTATCTCCACCATACTTAAAAGCCATTTTATAGAGCATAGTCTGTTGAATCATAAACAAAAGCTGCATCATCATAGCGGATGAACCGACAGAAAACATTTCTTTTTTAATTCCCGCATCAGACTTTATCTTATGGATTTTAACAACTTTACTCTTTTTCAAGAAATAATGTAGTGTTGCCACTGCCTGAACAAATTGTGCTGTGATGGTTGCAAGGGCAGCACCTTCAATCGCATATTCACCCATAACTGTCATTAAAATCGGATCAAGAATGATATTCAGTAATGCTCCAAGTCCCATAATCGTCATAGCTTTTTTCATCAGTCCTTCGCCACGCATAACCATGTTTGCGGACTGTGTGAAGTTTACAAATAGAGAACCTATAAAAATTACTCTAAGGTATCTAATACCATAGGCTTTGATTTCACCCGTTGCACCGACCATATCTAAAAAATGCGGAGCAAGAAGTATTCCTCCAACTGTAATAATTACAGAGAAGAAAATCACCCAATAGATTAGGTTACCCATAATTTTATCTACAGTTTTTTGATCCCCTTTACCGATTGCTCTTGAAAGTACAGATGCAGAACCTACACCAAGTAAAGTTGAAACACCGCTGTTGAAAAAGGTAAGTGGCATTGCGACACCACAGGCAGTCATTGCTGTCTGTCCTATAATTTTCCCTGCAAATATTCCGTCCATTAACGGATACAGACCGATAACAATCATTCCGATAACTGCCGGAATAGATAACTGAAAGAGTAAATCTATCGGTCTTTTTGTTAATAATTGTTCTTTCATATCTTGTTTCATTGCCTTCTCCTCTCTTAGACCAATTTTTATATAATTTTTAGTCCTTTATTTTTTTCTTGGAGCTCTACCATATTTTTATAAATCCCATTTAAAGCAATTAGCTCATTATGGGTTCCTTGTTCTGCAATATTCCCTTCCTTGATTACAATAATACTATCGGCATCTCTAATAGTATTTAATCTATGGGCGATAACTAATAATGTTTTATTCTTTACCAATTCACTGATTGCTTCCTGTATATAGCTTTCATTGTCCACATCAACACTTGCTGTTGCCTCGTCAAGAATTACAATAGGAGCATCTTTTAATATGCAGCGAGCAATAGAAATTCTTTGTTTTTCACCACCGGATAGAGTTGCTCCGCCTTCTCCAATCATTGTGTCAAATCCATCAGGAAGTGCCATAATAAAATCATAGCATCTTGCTTTTTTTGCAGCTTCTATAACTTCTTCTTTCGTCGCATTTTCTTTCCCCATGGCAATATTGTTAAAAATCGTATCTTGAAACAAATACACTCTCTGGAAAACCATACTAATTTCCGACATCAATTCAGATAGCGAAACATCCTTTATATTCACCCCTCTAATCAAAATTTCACCGGAGTCTACATCCCAAAATCTTGCCAAAAGATTTGCTACTGTAGATTTTCCTCCTCCGGACTGTCCAACTAAAGCTGTCATTGTATTCTTTTTCATTTCAAAATTCATATCATGCAAAACCTCTTTTTCTCCATAAGAAAATTTCACATGATTAAAACTAATTTCCGGCTCACCAAACTTAGCCTTTAAGAGATGTTTTTTACCTGTATCCTGTAGTTCTGTTTCATTTAATACTTCTTCAATACGATCTAAAGCAGCATTCATAACTGTTAGCCTGCTTGCTTCTCCATAAAGAGTTTTTAATGGACTGAATAAGTCAAATACAAATAGTATCAGTCCTAACACATAAGGAAGTTTCAACATTCCTTGTAAATGAAGATACAAAGCAAGTGCCAAAATAAAAGTAATTCCGATACCATAAATAATGTTCAATCCGCTTGTCCAAGGTGTCATCTTCTTTTCAAACTTTATAGAAGTGTCTCTTGATGAAGCAAAGCTATCTGTAAGAGCCTTTGAATTGTCTCCTAAAAGGTTATAGCTTTTGATTACACTAATTCCTTCTGCAAATGACAAAACTGCATCTGTTAGCTTCTCTCCTTGCTCTTGCCTGATAACAGCTTCAGATAAAGACATTTTATTCATTCTGCTTGCAAGTAATGTTGCTATTAGAGTTACACACACAGACACAAGACCTATTCTATAATCTAAAACAAACATGAATATAGTAAGCACAACGGTTGAAAGCACATAACTCATCATATTAGCTATGGTGCTCATGGATACTTCCTCAATGAATGACATATCTGAACTTAAAACAGAATTGATTTTTCCTAAATTTCCTGATGTGAAATATCCCATAGGAAGTTTTCTAAGGTGATTTCCAAGCTCCATCCTTTTATCTGCAAAAATCAGAAAGCCAGCAGCACTTTGCAATTTATCGCTTAAAAAATGAACCAATGCCTGTACCAACACTACCAAACCAAGTCCTATTCCTACATACAAGAATGTTTTCGGTGATATTGTCTTTTCATAAAATCCTATCAATACAGTAAATGCAATAAAAATAGGCATTTTACTTAAAACAGATTCAATAAAGGCAAAAACAAATGCCCCTTTAATTCTATTTTTATACTTTCCTGACAAGTTTAAAATTCTTGATATTAGTTTAAACATTCATTTCACCTTCCTTTCTGCTGATTTTCCAATCTTTACTAAATAGTGTCGCATCCCATAATTTACGGTAGTCTGCTGATGATTCTAACAAGTCATTATGTTTTCCATTTGCAACTAAACGACCATGATTCATTACCAATATTTGGTCTGCATCTACAATTGCCGGAAGTTTATGAGCAATTACAATCAATGTTTTTCCTTTTACAAGTTCACGAATAGCTGCTTCCATTTTTTCTTCATTTTCCGGATCTGCGTAGGCTGTTGCCTCATCAAGTACAACAATCGGAGCATTTTTCAAAATAGCTCTCGCTAATGATATTCTTTGCCTTTCTCCACCTGATAACATCTTTCCTGCCTCGCCAGCCAAAGAGTAAATACCATTTGGGAGCTTATCTAAAAATTCCATACACTGAGCTTTCTTTGCAGCTTCTATCACTTCTTCATCGGTAGCTGACAAATTTCCGATACGAATATTTTCTAAGAGTGAAGTATTAAATAAATATTGGTCTTGAGACACATAAGAAATCTCTTTATTCAGTGCCTTAAGACTCATATCCTGTAAATTTTGTCCTCCAATGCTAATACTTCCCTCTAAAACATCATAGTAATGAATTAAGAGTTTCGCTAAGGTGCTTTTACCTGAGCCTGATTCTCCAACAATGGCTGTCTTTTCTCCAACTTTTGCTGTAAAGCTCACATTATGAATCACATTTTTAATGTATGTTTCAGGTTGTCCATTCTCTCCCATCTTGCTTAGTTGATAACCAAATGTAACATTGTCATAGGAAATAGTATGATCTATACCTTTAAACTTGTTTTCACCTTGTTTTAATGGTTCTATATTTAAAGCATCTTCCAATGCAGATATTTTATAATTAAGCTGTGGCATCGTTGGTAAAAATCCCAAAGCCTTTAAGAGTGGTAAGCCAATACTCAAAGATAGGCATAATACCAATATCAAATCAGAAAGACTAACATAGCCCATGTAAGCAAAGTAACCTCCAAGCGGCAATGTTAATATAATCGTGCATGGAAGTAAGGCACTGTATAATGCCATCCATGGCCATGCAGTCTTATACCAAGCGAGTGCATAATCTCTATAATCTCCAACATCTTTAGAAAATCTTTTATATGATTCCGTTTGCTTGTTAAACACTTTTACTACTTCCATACCATTCACATATTCAATAATGGTATTATTCATTTTTCCACTCGCCATATAATATGGTCCCATTTTTTTCATTCCTGCGGAATACATAATCATCATAGCGACAATGCTTAGTGGAATGGATGCCAAAGACATAAGTGCCAGTCTCCAATCAACGAAAAACATTGCAATATATACCATTACAGGCACAATTAAATTGGCAATTCCTTCAGGCAATGAGTGTGCCAAAAGAACTTCCAAACTACCAATATCATCTACAAACATTTTTTTAATAGCACCTGTTCCCTTTTCTTCAATAGCTCCTAAGGGAAGATTCTCCATCTTTTTTTGTAGAGATGTTCTAAGTCCAAATAATGTGTTATATGCTGCCTTATGGGACATATTAAGACCCAAACCACCTAATAATGCTTGCAAAACCAAACATATCAAAATACCGGCAAGCAAAATAACTAACCTTGTGAATTCCAAATTTTGTCCTAAAATCAAGGGATTTATAATCTGATAAGCAAATAGAAATGGCACAACTCCCATAATGACACTTAATAGCATAATAAAACTCGCTAAATGTATTGTTTTCTTATGCGAACCAGCATACTCAAAAACCTTATTTAACATCATTCTCCTCCTTCAATAAATTTCCTTTTTTATCCATAAAATCCATGATTAACGCTTCATTTCCCTTTACAGATATTTTTTTATAACCATTATCACCGAGCATTAAGACGGAATGACAGGTTTTAAATAACAGTTCTAAATCATGAGTAATTATTATAATTGGAATCTCCTTTGCTTTTTCTGTAATTAAATCGGACATAATTTTCATACTTTTATAATCAAGTCCCGATGTTGGTTCATCCAAAATTATCAGCTTACGACCGGATAAAAATGAAGTAATAATTGCCAGTCGTTGTTTTTGTCCACCGGATAGTTTCTGCGGATGATTGGTTTTTTTATGCCACAGGTTTGTATCTTTCAGATATTCTCGTATCTTTTCTAAATCATTTTCCGAGTTTTTATCTTTACAAAATATCAACTCATTTTCTACTGTGTCTAAAAAAATCTGAGCATCTACATCTTGTAACACGCAATATGAATTTCTAAGTCTTTCTCTTTGTTTCTGTCCATAGCTGACATCCAAATATTTTTCAGATAAACCACATAATGCTTTTGCCAAAGTACTTTTCCCAATACCATTAGAACCAATCACTCCCATTATTTCGCTTTCTCCAAGCTCAAAAGTTAATTCTTCTATCAAAGTTCTTTTGCCTTGATGAATGCAGGCTTTATTTACTTTGATACAGCTTTTAGCCACAATAGGTTCTTTTTCTGATATCAATTCTCTTTCATTAAGTGTCCTTAACTCAAGTTCCTTACATTTATCATTACTAAGACTACCATTCGGAAAAACATCACATATTGTACCGTCTTTTATATAAATCAATCTGCTAAAAATCTCTTTTAAATAATAGAGCCTATGTTCCGCTATAATTATTGTCTTTCCCATCGTCTTCAATCTGATAAGTATTTCACTGAAATGTTTTATACTATCGTAATCAAGGCTACTTGAAGGTTCATCGAAAAAGATAATGTCTGTATCATAAATAAGTGTTCCTGCTATCGCCACCTTTTGCCTTTCTCCCCCTGATAATTCAAAAATGGATTTTTTGCTAATATGATTTATTCCTAACAAGTCCATTGCTTTTTCAACTTTTTCTTTTAGGGTGTCCCTGTCTAATCCCAAATTTTCACCTACTAAAGCAATTTCATCTTCAACTACATCACAAAAAAATTGATCCTTAGGATTTTGAAATACATTGCCAATATATTTAGCTAACTCTCCCTTTTTATAAGTAGTTATATCCTTCCCTAAAATCTTAATTTCGCCGTCCAAATCACCGTCATAAAATGACGGAATAAGCCCGTTTAGTAGTCTTAAAAGTGTCGTTTTTCCGCATCCTGAAAGACCTGTTAAGACTATAATTTCGCCTTTCTTTACAGACATTTTTAAATCTTTCAAAATCAAATCTTCTCCATAATGAAAGGATTTGATTTCTGCCTCTAAAATATTTTCCATAAACTCGCCCCCAACAAAATCATTCCTCCGATCATCATTGCTATATCAATAAATGTAAATCTCACCTCATGAAAACTTGTTTTTTGTCCATCATATTCAATACCTTTTGATATGATTGAACAAGTTAAGGTATCGCTTATATCTATGCACTTATACATAAGAGGAACAAAATATAATTCAAATGTTTTAATTGGTTTGAAAATACTTGCTTTAAATCCTCTAATTTTCATGCCATTGTTTATTTCCTTCATCCTAATAGAGATTTCCGGAATAAAACGAAAGAATACTGTAATTCCTATCCCTATTCCACCATCAATTCCAATTTTTCTAAATGCAGCCATTAGATGCGAAGAACTATATGAGGACAGAACTTTTCCCAAAATGAAAAGTGGAGCAAATTTCAACACTATAAGTAGCATTGTATATATAGAACCAACCAAAACATTTCCTAAGTGTGGTTTCAGCAAATAAATAAGCCCCCATACTATAAGCAATGAACATATCGTTCTAAATGCCTTTCTTATAGAAAATAAGAATAATAGTCCTAAGACAAAAATAAGGGAAAATAAATATTGTGATTGCTCTCCAACAGTTAGAATAACTGAAAATAGTAAAATCAACCCAACTATAGTAAGCGGGTTGATTTTATCTGATAGTTGGTATTCGTTTATATTATTTTTTTCACCTTTACAAAACACTTTTTTTCTTCCTGTTGCTAAAGAATTTGTTGTAAATATATGTTCCAAAATTAGCACCAATAATTGATGCAACGATTGCGATCACTACGCAAATTGCAATGTTTTTAGGGGTGTAAAAATTATAAAGAAATGTTGCATAGTCTGTTGTAAACATCTTAGGGAATTGTTTTGTAAGACCTTCTACACCAAATACGAATGTGAAATACATCGCATGAAGCGAATATATAAACATACCAGCACCAAAACCAAGACCTACTTTCATAGTTTTGTCTGAGTAATTTTCCTTTTTACCAATCACAAGCTCTGCTAATATTCCTGCAATTGCACAAACTACTATTACAGGCCACATTCCCATAAGAGCATAGAACACGCCGAGTAATAAGAAATATAAGAATGCTGTTCCTCTTTGTGCGACTTGTTTACACATTATTACAAAAACTGGCGCGGCAATTATTGTTGGAAGTGCCGATGATAAATACAAACTCGGAATCATTCCAAACGATCCTGTCAAAAGTCCCAATCCCATTGTTAATACAAAACCAATAACAGAAAATACTGCTATTTTTACAATACTTTTTAAATTCATTTTTCTCCTCCTTGAATACATATAATATTTTTTATCTGCTTATAAAACAGCATGTTGCCAATTTATATAAAATTAAATCTTTAATATAACTAAGTTATATTTGATGCAAAAATTTTTCCATTTTACAAACCTCGTATTTTGCCCCATCCTTCATTAAAGAATTTTGAAATTAGTTTGGCATTTAATTCTACTTCTTCTCTGCTTTTAGAATGAACAGCAACTTCAGATAAAGCATAATAATATGCATGGTTAATTAAGTGAATTCCCATATCGGTTATTACACTACCGACACCATCTTCACCATAAATCATGCTTAATATTTTGATGTGATTTTTATCTTCTATTTCCACGAGTTCATCTAAAAAATTACTGTATTTTGTTCCATAAGAACCAAACACTAATAACTCAAATGCATCTTTATTTTCAAAAAAATACAAGACCATCTTAACAGCACCATGTGCTTTAGAGTCTAAAATTTTATAAATGGTTTCTTTCCCAAGTGGAACTTCCTTTTTATATGTCTCAAAACTCTCATCCTCATACATAGCATAGTATTTTCGTATTTGGCTTACAATCGGCTCAACTAACTCAGAAAAAAGTGCTTCCTTATCCTCAAAATGACCATAAAACGCCCCAGTAGTAACACCTGCTTCTTTGCAAATAGCTCTTAAATTTGCCTTTTCAAATCCTTGTTCTTTGAAAATTTTCTTACCGCTATTAAGAATCCTATTATGAGTTACTTCATAATCTCCGTTTGCCACGATTTGCCCTCCTTTCTTCAAATATAACTTAGTTATATTGTAGCACATGTTATATTTGAAAGTCAAGATATTTATACACATACATTGACTTCAACTCCTGACTTGAGCACTATCTTTAGTTCCTCATCATATACAACTACCTTATCTACAAGTTTCCTTACCAAGTCTTCATCGTAGCTTTCTATTTCCAATTCCTGATTATCTAAAAACTCTTCTAATTCCTTTAGTCTGTTTTGTTCATTCTTCTCTTCCGCTATATTTAGAAGTATCTTTTCTTTTTCATTTCTTAACTCTTCCACCTTGTCTGCAAGGTCTGTATAATCTTTCTTGGCATTTGCGACTTTTAAAAGTTCTTCTTGAACTTTTAGCATTTCTTTGTCTATTTCTTCAATTCTGCTACTTACATTCCCTGTGATTACTTTTTCTATATTCTCTTTTATTATTTCCTTTAATTTACTGCTTTCCGATATAAGCTGATTTATGGCTTCTACCACTGCCTCTTGTAGATCTTTTTCTTTTATGGTTCTTGCTTCACATGCTTCTGGCCCATGGGTTACTCTTGTACAGCATCTCCAAACAGTATATTTCTTTCCTCTGTTATTCCATGCTATTCTCCTGTAAATATCTCCGCATTTGGAGCAATAGACAATACTTGAAAGAGCGTATTTGCTTGAATAAATTCTTCTCTTTCCTTTGCCACTTACCATATTAACACGTCTGTACATTTCTTCTCCGACTCGCATGAAGATTTCTTTTGGTATGATGGCTTCATGGCTATTTTCTACATAATATTGAGGTGCAATGCCATCATTCTTTACTCTTTTCTTATTCAGAAAATCTACCGTATATGTTTTTTGTAAGAGAGCATCTCCCATATATTTCTCATTGGTTAAAATTTGATTGAGGTTTGATACATGCCACTTTTTATTCCCCGCCCCATTTACTATGTTGTCTTTCTCTAGTCCTACCTTTATATCTCTTAGGCTTGCTCCTTCCAAGTATTCTCTGTAGATCCTTTTTATAATTTTTGCTTCTTCAGGAACGATGACAAGTTTTCCATCTTCGTCTTTTGTATAGCCTAAAAACCTATTATGGTTTACCTGGACTTGACCTTGTTGAAACCTATATTGAAAGCCTAGCTTCACATTTTGTGACAAGGACTGACTTTCCTGTTGAGCAAGAGATGCCATAATGGTAAGTAGGACTTCTCCCTTGGCATCCATTGTATTAATGTTTTCTTTTTCAAAGTAAACAGGGATGTTGTTTTCTTTTAGTTTACGAATATACTTTAAGCAGTCCAGGGTATTTCTGGCAAACCTCGATATGGACTTTGTAATGATATAGTCGATATTTCCTTCCATGGCTTCTTCAATCATTTTATTAAAGCCAGCTCTTTTCTTGGTATAAGTTCCACTGATTCCTTCATCAGAAAAAACTCCCGCAAATTCCCAATCTGGATTTTTCTTAATATAGTTTGTGTAATGGTCTACTTGAGTGTCATAAGAAGTTGCCTGTTCATCGCTATCTGTTGATACCCTCGCATAGGCTGCTACTCTTAGTTTCTTTTTTTCTGATTCCTTGATTGAGTTTCCCTTTTTCTTTTTCGCTGGTATGACTATAACCTTGCTATTCATCATCTATCACCTCGATTAGACTATACTGATAACTTGCTCGTTCAAATGGATCTATTGGTAGAACTCCTTCTTCTTTATATCTAAACTTGTAAGGAACTTTAATGATCTCCTCTTCCTTTTCCCAAACTCGTCCCATGGCCACTGCCCTTTCCTTTAACATTTGTCCTGCCTTTTTAAAACTTTCTCTATCTATTATCTTGGGATAGATTTCATTTCCTAAATACTTTTTATTGGTTAATATTCTTTTTACACTTGAGCTGTTTTTCTTTAAGCCTGCAAGGTCTGCCGACTTTATAAGGGCGTTGCCAGCAAGATAGTTTTTAAAGATTTTTCTTATATTCTCGGCTTCTGTTTCTTGAACTTCTAATCTTCCGTCTCTTATGGTATAGCCATAACATAACCTAGACATCTTCTTTCACTTCCTCTCTAAGCACAAGCCCACACCTTAAATGAAAATCAAGGGCCTCTCTATTGACAACCTGAATGTGGTCAATGATTTCTTCAAATAGGTCATCTTCAAAGTGATCTATCATTTCACTTTTATCTAAAATTCCTATTAGTTTTTCAAGTTCTCTTATTTCTTCATCATTTCCAAGAATGGCTTTTTTACATCTTTCCTTTTCTTTGACTAGATAACTTTCTTCACTTGAAATTTCACTGCTTTCTTTTGCGTAAATACTTGCATCTAAAACTCCTGAAGTTATTAGTTTGTTTAGAACTTCTTTTCTTTGCTTTATTTTTTCTAAGCTTTCTTCGATTTTATTTATCTTCTCGACTTCTTCCTTGCTATCCACTCTCTTTAGTGTTTCTAAGAGTGGCATTAGAATTCTATCTTTTCCAAAGACTAGCTTGTTTACTAAAGTCATAAATGCCAGTTTTATGTCCTTGTCTTTTATAAACTTCATAGAACACTTATTGATATCTCTTAGATGCTCACTACAAGTCCAAGCTATATATTTATCTTTGCCATTATAGTGATGTCTTCTCTTAAAGGTTGAACCACACTCGCCACACTTTATTTTTCCCGATAGACTATATCTATTTTGGTATCTTTTTGTGTTTTCTCCATTCCCTTTCGCTATAGCCCTTATCTTTATTAGGTCTTGTACTTTTTCAAAGTCCTCTCTACTTACAATGGCTTCATGGTTATCTATTATCTTATACTGGTCTTCTTCTCCATTATTTTTATGTCTATTATAATTTTCATCTGTATAGGTCTTTTGGTAGATGACATCGCCTATATATTTTTCATTTTTTAAGATTCCATTTATAGTCGACCCGTGCCAGCTTGCTCCTTTTTGTCCTTTAATCTTTCTTTTATTTAAGTCTTCTGCTATTTTGTGCGTTCCCTTACCTGAAAGATACTGTTCAAATATTTCTTTTATTATTTTTCCTTCTTCTTCATTCACTACCATCTTTCCGTCTATATTCTCATAGCCATAGGGTGGGCTTGATATGATAAAAGTTCCATTTTGAAATCTTTTCTTTATGGACCATTTGTTATTTTCAGAAATAGACCTGGATTCACTTTCTGCAAGGGATGAAAGTATGGATAACATCAACTCGCTTTCCATTGTCCTGGTATCGATGTTTTCTTTTTCAAAATAGATTCCAATGTTTATGTCAAGGAGTCTTCTTACGATTTCCAAACAATCTGTCGTGTTTCTTGCAAGCCTTGAGATTGATTTGGTTAGGATAAAATCTATCTTCCCATTCTCACAATCTTTTAGCATTTTTAAAAGACCGTCTCTACATTCTTTCTTTGTTCCAGTAATTCCTTCATCAAAGTATAGACCTGCAAAAGTATATGACTTGTTCTCTGCTATCATCTTTTCATAGTGTGCCTTTTGTGTTTTAAGACTTACAAGCTGAGCTTCCTCATCTGTCGATACTCTTGCATAGGCAGCAACTCTTAATATAGATTCTTCTTTTTGATTCGCTTCTATTTTTGTTATCTTTTTCATCCATTCAACCTCCTTTCTGCTAGTGCTATATTCCCGTACAAGTGAGTATTTATCAAGTCTTATAGCATTAGTTCTGAAAGAATAGGTCTGAATTTTTTAATGTTTTCTCTCCTAATTTTTCTATATTCTTCAAGACTAATTTCATCTAAAAGAAAGAGGTCTTGGATGATCTTATCAGATAGATAAAAGTTAAGCTCTGCCTTTAAATCCCTTTCTGTATATTCAGTTTTTAAAGTTTCTTTTCTACCTTCAAACTTTTCTACTCTCATGCTCCACCTCCTGTATCACAGGCAAAGAAATTAAGGCTATTTTTAACCTTAGTTTTCATTCCTCTATATTCCTTAGGACAAAGGGAGTGTTTTTGAGTAAAGTTTATAATTTGTAACATAAGTGAAAAAAATCAGTATATTAGGAATAAAAAAGCCTAACGATATTACAGTTCGAATATCAATAGGTTGAATATATTTATTTAATTAATTAGTATTAATTCGGCCCTCTATGATGCGTCTCAAACTTTCTCTATTTGGATACAATTTAATGCTTTATTTTTAGAATGAATTTTTATGATTTTGCACATCCTTTTTTAAAAGTGTTAAAAGGTATGTAAAATATTGATTTTTATCTACCAATATCAGATGAGTATTCTTTTATTATAAGGTTTTCTGTTTTTCAGTCTTCATGTATGCTTGTAAGTTCAAGGAACAAAAAAAGAGGACTCCTGCTCTTGGGCATGGTTAGTCCTCTAAAATGAAAGAAACTCTTTCTGATAGTAATTGTATTTAATTTTTTAACTGAGTTATCTAACTTGTAAACAGCGTAAACCAAAGAAAAAAGGTAAATTTACTTTAATTATATTTATTTGCATATTTCCCTCCATTCTTTTAAATAAACCCACTTATTATTCATTACTTGAATTTTTCAAACTAATTTTATCCATCCTATTTAATTCCCCAAACATCATTACTACACCAGCTATTATCATAATTAAATCTACAAGGGGTTCTGCAAACCATACTGCTTTAACTCCAAATATCATTGGTAAAATAATCATGGCAGGTACGAATAAAAATAACTGTCTTAGCATTACTATTATGCCGGCTTTTTTAGCGTTTCCTATTGATTGGAAGAATGTTATAGTCATTACCATTACTCCATATAGGATAAAGATAGAATAAAATAGTCTAAAGTTCCCTATTCCCTGAGTTATAATACTTTCTTCTACTCCAAATAAAGAAAGAATATTCTTTGAAAATGCTAATGCTGGTATCCAAAATATTGATGCAAGAACTAATCCTCCGATAGAAAATACTTTCATAGCTTCTTTTACTCTGTCGTATTTTTTCGCTCCAAAATTTGTACCAACTACAGGTTGTAAACCTTGACTCATACCCCAAAGTGGAATGAATGAAAAGGCATATATTCTAAGTGTTGCTGCCATCAAGATAGCATTTGTATCTCCGCCATATTTAAATGACATTTTATATAGCATTGTTTGTTGAATCATAAATAAAATTTGCATCATCATAGCAGATGACCCTACGCCAAACATTTCTTTTTTTATTTCCTGATCAGGTTTGATTTTATTTATTTTTACTGCTTTACTTTTATATTTGAAGTAATGGAGTGTTATTATCGCTTGAACAAATTGTGCTGTAATAGTTGCAAGTGCAGCCCCTTCAATTGCATATTTTCCCATTAATTTCATTAGAATGGGATCAAGAATTATGTTTAAAAAAGCCCCTAGCCCCATAATGAGCATTGCTTTTTTCATTAATCCTTCTCCACGCATAACCATGTTTGCGGACTGCGTAAAATTTACAAAGATGGAACCGATAAAGATTACTCTAAGGTATCTGATACCATAAGCTTTGATCTCACCTGTTGCTCCGACCATATCTAAAAAATGTGGTGCAAGTAGTATTCCGCCAACTGTTATGATCGCCGAAAACAAAATCACCCAGAAAATAAGGTTGCCCATAATTTTATCTACGGTTTTCTGATCTCCTTTACCGATTGCTCTTGAAAGTACAGAAGCAGAACCTACACCAAGTAAAGTTGAAACACCGCTGTTAAAAAAAGTAAGTGGCATTGCAACGCCGCAGGCAGTCATTGCTGTCTGTCCTATAATATTTCCTGCAAAAATTCCATCCATTAGTGGATAAAGACCTATTACTATCATTCCTATTACAGCAGGGATAGATAATTGAAAAAGTAGGTCTATGGGTCTTTTTGTTAATAATTGTTCTTTCATATCTTGTTTCATAAAATTACCTCCTTTTTTCATCCATATTTTTTAAGCAAATTTTAAGTTTGATCGAAGAATTCCCTGATTTTTTCCATATCCTTTTTTTCTTTAATACCATGCCATTTGACTTTTCCATTCTCCATAAACATAAAATAATCACAACAACATTCTACTAATTCCGGATCATGTGTAATAATAAAAATAGTTTCTCCGCCCTCTTTAAGCCTCATCATTTCATTAGAAACTTCTTTCATATTCCTAAAATCCAAACCACTTGTAGGCTCGTCAAAAATTAAGATTGATCTATTATTCAAATTTAAATCTTCCACTTTTCAGATTGTTTTCTGATTTCAATAAAATCCTTATATATTCCATGTTTAGATGCAAGTTCACTATGTGTTCCTACTT
>OKWK01000485.1_pt1 | contig 17063 bp, 19 predicted proteins | sample 1607181 | NCBI WGS metagenome assembly OKWK01 (sample SAMN07501053, study PRJEB24779) | human gut metagenome | isolation source: stool | host: human infant | place: USA: Pittsburgh, PA
CGATTTATATAGAAAGGTGATTAAATGTCAGGACATTCTAAATGGAATAATATTAAAAATAAAAAAGGTAAAGAAGATGCAAAGAAGGGCAAGATTTTTACTAAACTTGCTAGACAAATAACTGTTGCTGCTAAAGAAGGTGGACTTGACCCAGATTACAATCCATCTCTTAAGGTTGCCATAGATAAGGCAAAGGCTGAAAATATGCCTAACGACAATATTGATAGGGCAATTGCAAAAGCTGGTGGCGGAGATAATGACGATAATTTTGAAGAAATTGTATACGAAGGTTATGGTCCAGGTGGAGTTGCTGTTATGGTAAGTTGCTTGACAGACAATAGAAATAGAACTGCACCAGATGTAAGACATTTATTTGATAAGTATGCTGGAAACCTTGGACAACCTGGTTGCGTATCTTTTATGTTTGACAAAAAAGGTTCTCTTGGAGTTTTAAAAGAAGGACTTGATGAAGATGAATTTACTTTAACTGCAATTGATGCTGGTGCAGAAGATGTAATTGACAGGGGAGAGGCCTTTGAAATTATTACAGCTCCTGAAGATTATATTGAAGTTAGAAAAGCTTTAGAAGATCAAGGACATTCTTTTATTGAATCTGAAATAACTTACATTCCTCAAACTACAACTGAACTTACGGATGAAGAAGATATTAAAAATATGGATAAGTTAATTGATGCCTTAGATGATAATGATGATGTAACTGATGTCTACACTTCATGGGAGAGAGATTAATGGAAATTAATAGAATTATTGACCATACTCTTTTAAAGCCTGAGGCAAGTGAAGAGCAAATTGAAAAAATTGTTAAGGAAGCAATTGAATATAATTTCTTTTCAGTTTGTGTAAATCCAACTTGGGTAAAAAAATGCTCTGAAATGTTAAAGAATAGTGGAGTAAAAGTTTGTACTGTTATTGGTTTTCCTCTTGGAGCAAATACAAAGGAAACTAAAGCCTTTGAAACTAAAAATGCTATAGAAAATGGTGCAGATGAAATTGACATGGTTATTAACATTGGCTACATGAAATCAAAAAAATTTCATGAAGTTGAAGATGAAATTGCTGAGCTTGCAAAAATTTGTCATGACAAGGGAGCTATTTTAAAAGTAATTTTAGAAAACTGTCTTTTAACTAAGGATGAAATCAAAAAAGCTTGCCAACTTGCTGATAAAGCAGGAGCTGATTTTGTAAAAACTTCTACTGGTTTTTCTACTTCTGGAGCTGATGCAGAAGATGTTAAATTAATGAAAGAATCAATTTCAGACAGAATGAAAGTTAAAGCAAGCGGTGGAATTAGAGATTATAAAAAAGCAATTGAAATGGTAAATAATGGAGCAGACAGGCTAGGAGTTTCAGCTGGTCTTGCAATTTATAAGGAGAGCAAATCATTATGAGAATAAATCCCGTTGCCTTTACAATTTTTGGAATAGAAGTAAAATGGTACGGAATTTTAATTGCCCTTGGGGTCTTTTTAGCTATTTTTTTCACAGAAAAAATGGCAGAAAAGAAAAATTATACCAATGGCCTTTATAAAGATATTTCTACAGATGTCTCTCTCTTTGCGGTTTTAATTGGTGTTCTTGGAGCAAGGCTTTATTATGTCATTTTTGAGTGGGAGTATTATAGTCAGCACTTAGATGAAATTTTTGCCATAAGAAATGGCGGTCTTGCCATTTATGGAGGCATTATAGCTGGCGGATTAACTATTTATTTTTTCTGTAGGAAGAAAAAAGTAAACTTTTGGACTCTTCTTGACTGCATAGCACCAGGACTTGCCCTTGCGCAAGCCATTGGCAGATGGGGAAATTATATTAATGGAGAAGCTCATGGTGGTCCTACAAATGTCCCTTGGGCAATTCTTGTAAACGGAGAAAGAGTTCATCCAACATTTTTTTACGAATCAATTGTAAATTTTTCTATATTTTTGTTTTTGTATTTTTATCTTTCAAAAAAGCAAAAATTTGATGGAGAGCTTATTTCTTTTTACATGATAGTGTATGGAATTGCAAGATTTTTTATTGAAGGAATGAGAACTGATTCTCTTTATATTGGTGCTTTTAGGGTATCTCAACTTGTGAGCCTTGGCATTATAATTTTTGGTATAGCAATAAGACTAATTGCTAAAAGTAGACAAAAGAATATAAAATAATTTGGACTAGGCAACTAGTCTAATTTTTTAGGTGATATTTTGAATAAAATCAATTACAATTTGGAAATGGAAAAAGTTTTAAAAAAAATTAATAAAGAAGAAAAACCTAGACTACTTTTGCATTCTTGTTGTGGTCCTTGTTCTTCTGCAATTTTGGAAAGAATAAGTGATTATTTTGATCTTGATATATTTTATTACAACCCAAATATTGATAGCGAAAATGAATTTTACAGAAGATCAGATGAACAAATTAAACTTGTTGAAGACTTGGAGCTTGATGATAAAATTGATGTGAAAGTTATAAAATACAAGCACGAAGAATTTTTATCTTATATTAAAGGTTTTGAAAAATATAAAGAAGGTGGAGCAAGATGTTTTAGGTGTTATAGACAAAGATTAGAAAAAACAGCAAGGTATGCCCAAGAAAATAATTATGATTACTTTACTACAACACTTTCAATTTCACCACACAAGGATTCACAAATTTTAAATAGACTAGGAAAATTTCTTGCAGAAAAATACAAGGTTAACTATTTATTTTCAGATTTTAAAAAGAAAAATGGCTTTAAAAGGTCAGTTGAGCTAACTGATAAATTTAATATGTATAGACAAAGCTATTGTGGTTGCGAATTTAGCAGAGGTGAAGATTGAAAAACATAAAAAATATTTTCATTATTACTGTAATTTTTATTTTGACATTGGGACTTTATCTTTCCTATACTATGAATTTTGATTTTAGCAATCATGAAAATAAAATTAGTGAAGCTAAAAATTTAAAAATTGAAGATAGAAAAAAAGAAGATAAGTCGCAAGTGAAAATTTTGGCAATGGGGGATATGATCTTTCATCAACCCATAGTTAAAAATTATAGAAGTAATGACTCTTATGACTTTACTCCAATTTTTAATAATATATCTTCTGATATAAATGAAGCAGACCTTGCTATTGCAAACTTTGAAGGTTCTGTCAATTCAAATAGAAAATTATCTGGTTTTCCTCTTTTTAATTTTCCAAAGGAAACTATTTATTCTCTAAAAAATGTTGGATTCGACCTTCTTTCAACGGCAAATAATCATGCCCTTGATACAGGACTTGATGGTATAGCTGAAACTATTAGTCACATAAATGAAAGCGGCATGAAAAACTTTGGCACTCTTGCAGAAGATGGCGACAAGGGAATAATTGTTGAAAAAAATGGAATAAAAATTGGACTTATTTCCTTTACAGACACTTTAAATGGCATGGACTCCTTGATGAGAGGTAAAGAGTATTCAGTAAATACCTTTGCTCAAGATGTGAAGTCCGACATTCAAAATTTAAAGGACAATTCAGATATTGTAATTGTTTATCCTCATTGGGGAAATGAGTATCAATTAGTCCCAAATGAAAGGCAGATTTTTTTAAAGGAAATGCTACAAGAAGCTGGTGCAGATATTATTCTTGGATCTCATCCTCATGTACTTCAAAAATATGAAGTTGAAGATAAAAATAATAAAAAATATTTTACAATTTTTTCCATGGGAAATGCCCTTTCAAACCAAAGAGTTGAAAATTTAAAAAAACCTGGCGTTGATACAGGTGCGCTAATAAAATTAGTCATTGAAAAAGACAATATTAGTGGTGAAACAAAACTTAAAGAATATGGAGTTTATCCAACTTATGTCAATAGATATAGGGCTAATGGAAAATTAAATTATGACTTAGTAAAATTAGAAGACATAATCCCAGCTGGAAGGCTTAGTGATGTAACAAAAGATGACTTAAAAGCAAAGGCAGAGAAAAAATATAGGGAAGCTTTAAAAGTTTTAAAGGGTGAAATATGAAATTAGATGAAGTTCCAGGAACTAATTATAAAATTTTTCAAGATGATAATGAGTTTAAATACACAAGTGATGCATTGATTTTATCTTCCTTTGTAAAAAGCGGGAAAAAAGCAATGGATCTTGGTTGTGGTAATGGAATTTTATCTCTAAGAATTTGCAATAGATTTGATGAAGTTCATGCAGTAGATAAAAATAAAAATGTTTTGGAATCCTTTAAAAAATCTATTACTTTTAACAAGTTAGAAGATAAAATATATTTGTTAGAAGAAAATATTTTTGATTTAAAAAAATTTTTTCCAACAAATTATTTTGATGCACTTATTTTTAATCCACCTTATTACGATTATGAAAATATAAAGTTTAACACCATAGAAGCTAAACATTTTTTTGACATAGAAAAAAGCCTTTACCTAGTAAATTATCTTCTCAAAAATTCTGGAAGTCTTTATATAATTTATCCAACTTATAGACTAGCAGAATTAATTTTTAAAATAAATAAGGCAGGTTTAAGGGTAAAAAATATAATAAATATTCATGGAAATATTAGTAAAGAGGCAAAATCATCTATTATTATTGCAAAGAAGCAGGCGAATTTTGGCAATGATTTTAGAGATTTTTACATAAGAGATGGACTAGATTATACAGACGAGATGAAAAAAGTTTATAGAAACGAGGTGATACTGTGATTTATTTTTGCCCAACACCTATTGGGAATTTAGGCGACATAACCCTAAGGACAATTGAAATTTTAAAGTCAGTGGATATAATTTTTGCTGAAGATAAAAGAGTTACAGTAAAACTTTTAAATCACTATGACATAAAGGCGGAGCTTAGAACTTATCACAAGTTTAATGAAACTGAAATGTCTGAGAAAATTATTGAAAATATAAAGGACAAGGACATTGCCCTTGTAACTGATGCAGGAATGCCTGGAATATCTGACCCTGGTGCTATTCTAGTAAGAAAATTAATTGAAGAAAATATAGATTTTAGAGTTTTACCTGGTCCCAATGCAGCTCTTACAGCCTTAGTTTTATCTGGACTTGACACAGATCACTTCCTCTTCTATGGCTTTACATCAAATAAATCTTCTGCAAGAAAAAAGGAATTTGAATCTTTAAAAGATTTAAAATTCACTCTTATTTTTTACGAAGCACCTCATAGGATTAAAGACTTTTTAAGAGACCTATATGAAGTTTTTGGCGAGAGAAAAATTTCTATTTCCAGAGAAATTACAAAGGTATTTGAAGAAACTATTAGATCTACTAGTTCTGAAATATTAGAAAAAGAAATTACAGAAAAGGGTGAATTTGTAATTTGTTTAGAAGGAAAGACTGAAGAAGAGACCTACGACATAAGAAAACTTTTGGAAGAAGAATTAAAAAAGGGAATGAAAAAATCTCAAGCTGTAAAGGAAATTTCAAAAAAATATAATATTCCAAAGAATGATGTTTACAAGGAGAGTTTGGATTTATGATAAATTTAAATGAACTTGAAGGACAAATTAAAAATATAAATCTAAATTTAAAGGACAAGTATGATTTTGTTTTTAAATTAAATAATGAGGATTTTAGAAATAAAATTAATAGTGAAGTTGGAAAAATTATAAAATTAAAGAAATTTAATAAGAATGAAATTTCAAAATATAAAAGAACAGTTGGGGTTGATGGTTCAAACAATAGGTCTGGTGGAGCCTTTCCACACTTTATAGAAATTTTTCAAGGTCTTGCCAAGTCAACTGATGGTAAGGAAGTTTACAAAACTAAGGTATATACTCCAACCTTAAATTCTCTTTTTGATGAACAAAATTTATCACAAAAATTTTTGGCTACAATAGAAATTGAAACTGCACTAGAATACATTGATAAATACGATTTTGATTACTTGATGATGGACGGTGGATTTATTAGATATAAAATAAACTGCCTTGATTTATTTAAAGAACTTCGTGATAAATGTGAAATGAAAAATATAATTTTATTTGGTGTAATAAAGGACATCAAGACAAATGTCATATCAAGAAGTCTTGAAATCGACGAATCTATTTACGACAGAGAAATTTTATTTAACAGATTAAAAACTGGAGAAGCTATTTTAATAAAAAATGAAATCAATAAAAAATTTATTAAAGATGGAATGGGAGAGGGATTTTCTTCTGCCTTTATGAGAACTTCCAAGTTTCCAGGAGCAGTTGGAGTGGATATTTTAGATACACAAGAGGAATATCTTGAAGAAATTTGTAATTTAATTTATTCACTTACGCCTTTGTCATCAAGAGGAGTGCCTCTTTGGCTTGATATTGTTGATAAAGATGTAAAAATTACAGATGATATTTTAAAAATGCTTTTAGAAGAGTATTTAGATAGAGATGTTTATGAAAGATTTTTTATTTCTGAAAGAGATAAAAGAACTTTATAGGAGGAAAAATGAAAGTACTTGGAGTTACTACTACAAGAGAAGTATATATTGGTTCAAAGGAGAAAAACTTTCGAAACAATGAATTTTTAATAGTTGAAGATCCAGTTCAAGGAGATATTATTGGAGAAGTTGTAGATTCAAAGACTTTTAACAGATTTATTCCTCTTGATATTGGGGGAGATTTTATTGACAGCGATGTATTATCTTCTCTTGGATCGATGGGTTATGATGTTGGCGATGAAACAGTTTATGTGGCAAAGCTAAGATTTTTTGAGGAGCTTCTTTATCCACCTCTTACTGGAAGTGATTTGAGAGCGCCAGACTTTAATGAAATTAAAAATTTATTAATAGAGACTAAGCCAAATAATTCTTTGATTCTTGGATCTATAAAAAATACAGATAATATTGCTGAGGGCATGGATGGTATTTATAAAAATCTTTTTAGCACCTTCGAAAACAATGAATACTTAAAGCAAAGGGAGCTTCCTTACTTATTTGACTACAAATCCATGCATCAATATCCTCACATAGGAGTTTTTGGTGGATCTGGTTCTGGAAAGTCCTTTGGACTAAGAGTTGTATTAGAGGAATTAATGGAAATGGGAGTGCCTGCAATAGTAATGGACCCCCATTATGAAATGGATTTTTCTAATAATTCTGAAATTTCTGATAAAAATTATTCTGATAAGTTTAAGTGTCTTGAAATTGGTATGCATACAGGAATAAAATTTCAAGAACTACAAAAAAGAGATTTAAAAAATCTTTTAAATGCAGCATCACCTCTAACAGATTCTATGAAAAATGTTATAGATGTAATGTTAGCCAAGGGTTCGAGTTTTGAGTCTTTTAAAAATAAACTAGATATGCTTTTAGAAGGCCAAGAAATTGGTTCAAGAGATAAGATAATAGCTGAAATTGCTGCAGAGCCAGACATAAATAAAAAAAATAGACTAGAAGATGTTCTTGATATTTACGAAAGATATGACAAAACTTGCAATTCAATGAGTGTGCGTGGAGTTTTGTGGAGGCTTATAAATCTTCAAAACGAAGGAATTTTCTCTCATAATATTGACGAACTTTTAGATTTATTAAAGAGAAGAAAATTAGTAGTCCTTCAAGGTTCAACGAGAATGATAAATGTATTTTCAACTTATCTTTTGGCAAAATTATATTATCTAAGAAAAGAATATAGAGATGAGCTTTACAGAAATAATTCAAAGGTAGATTATTTTCCTCCCTTTGTAATAATTACAGACGAAGCCCATAATTTTGCCCCAAAGGGATTTGACACTCCATCAAAAAGTATTTTGCGTGAAATTTCTCAAGAGGGAAGAAAGTACGGAGTATTTTTAATTCTTGCAACGCAAAGGCCAACACTTTTAGATGAAACTATAACTGCTCAGCTAAACACAAAATTAATTTTTAGAACTGTAAGAGCATCTGACATTGATACGATAAAAGAGGAAACAGACCTTTCAATAGATGAGACAAAAAGACTTCCTTATTTGAGTTCAGGCGACGTGTTTATTTCTTCAGCAAAAAAAGGAAGAACATCTTTTGTGAGAATTAGAGCAGCAAATACAGTTTCACCACACACAGAAAATCCTTTTGATGAACTTGAAGGCCATGAAAATGAAGAATTTGAAAAGTTTTTTATAGACATAAAGGATTTACTTCCAATAGATGCGTCAAACTTAAATACCGTTCTTATAAATTATAATAAAAAATCTGGAGAAAATTTGTCCTATGATGACTTGAAAAATAAGTTAGATGAATTATGCCAAAGAGACTTTATAGAAAAAGAAGATAATTTTTTGACTGTAATGTATAAAATAAAGTAAATAAAAACTGACTCTATAAAAAAATTAGAGTCAGTTTTTATTTTTTCAACTTTTTTAAAAGATATTCATCATACAAGTCTTGAAGAGATAAATTTTTATTGATTAGTTTTATCTTATTTCCACGACTTAAGGTTTTTATAAAATATTCCTTTTTCAGGGCGTCAGATTTATCTCTACATTTTTCAGAAAATATCATTTTAACAGGAAGTCTTGCTGCAGTATATTTTGATGCTATACCTTTATTATGAGATTTTAATCTTTTATCTAAGTTATTGGTGTAACCTGTGTAAAGACTACCGTCACTGCACTTTAAAATATATACAAAGCTAGACATTTGAACTATCTCCAAGATAATCTGTTACAGTGAAATTTATAATTTCAAATTCAAAGCCGCGTCCCTGCAAATATTTTTTTGCAGAATTTATTTTTTTTAGGTCACTTTCGTCTTTATCTAATTTGTTACTGATAAGATCTATTGCATTAAGGTATTCTTTTTCATAGTCGTAATCTTTCATAATTTTTTCTATTATTTCATTTTTAATTCCCTTAGATCTTAACATATAAATAATTTTTATTTTTCCATATTTTTTTATATTCATTGCATCATTTAAGTAGCGCCTTGCATAGTCTTCGTCATTTAAATATTTTTTTTCATTTAAAATTGGGAGAACAGTGTCAATAATTTCGCCATTAATTTTATTTTTATATAAGTAGTCAATAAGCTGCTTTTCTGTTTTATTTCTTTGCAAAAATTTATAAGAAAGCAAAAGGGCATTTGATTTTTCATCTTCAAATTTTAATTTTTCAATAATTTCATCATCAACTTCTTGACCCTTATAAAGTCCAAATTCAATAAGTGTCTCTTCAGAAATTTCGATTTCATCAGAATTATCAAAGAGGATATGAAATTTTTTCTTTTCAAAACTTATTTTTGATATAATCATTTTATCACCAAATTAATTTTATCATAAAATTAAAAAAATCCCCAATTCGACTAAATTAACTAATTGTGGAAAAATAAAAACAAAAAGTATATAATTATATAGAGTTTAAGACAAAAGAGGTGTAATATGTTTGAATTAATCTCGCAAGTGTTGAGATATGTTTTTATAATCTTAATTTATCTTTTTATTTTTAGTATTTTAAGACTAATGTATCTTGATGTTAAAAGCATGACAAATAGAGGAGACTCTCTTGACGATGCTTATTTAAAAGTAGTAAATAGACTTGATTCATTGAACTTCAAAATGCAGGAGTATTATGTCATAGATGGAGACATAAGTCTGGGTAGAAGTTCAAGAAACGACATAGTTATAAAAGATAAATTTGTTAGTAAAAACCATTTAAAAATTCACGATGATAATGAAGCTTATTATATTGAGGATTTAGGTTCTGCCAATGGAACTTTTCTAAATGGTGCAAAAATTAATCCTAATGAGTTAATTGAACTTCAAAACAATGACAAAATTGGCGTTGGCTTTATTCAATTTATTTTTGTAGATAAAAGGTGAAAAAGTGTTAGATAATATTTTAAAACAACGAAAACCTAGGAATCTTTTATTGATTTTTGAAATTCTAAGTATTTTATTGTTATTTTCTTACAACAATAACAATGTTGATAGATACATAGTGATTTTATTTTTAGGTTTGATTTTAATTGTATATATTTCAAATTTAGTTCTTGGAAAAGTATCTTCAGGAGATAATTATATATTTTTAATAGTATCAATGCTTTTAAGCCTTGGAATTATAACCATATATAGGTTATCGCCTAAACTAGGGCTTAGACAACTGATTTGGGTTTTGGCAGGCATATTGGTTTTCTATTTAACTTATTTTGTAATTAGAGCAATGAGAAGACTTGAATATATGACAGGTCTTTATCTCGGGCTTTCAATTTTATTTTTCTTACTAACTATTATTCTTGCTCCAGATAAATATGGCGCAAAGAACTGGATAGAAATTTCTGAAGGAATTACAATCCAATTGTCTGAATTTACTAAAATTTTAGTTATATTTTTAATTGCTTCTTTTTATACAACTTTCCAAACAAGACTAAAAAAACTAAATTATAAATACACTTCATATTACTTGATGGGAGTAATATATATTTTTGTGGGCTTTTTATTTATTCAAAGAGACTTGGGAACTGCTGCTATATTTGTTGCTATTTACACACTTATTCAATACATTTATGATGAAGATAGAAAATCTATTGCAGTAAATATTGGTTTAATGTTATTTGGTTCTGTAGTAGGATATTTCCTATTCTCTCATGTGAGAAATAGAGTTGATATATGGCTTAATCCATGGACAGCAGATAAAGTTGTAAATAGTGCAAGACAAATTGTACAATCACTTTTTGGAATAAGCGAAGGAGGATTCTTTGGTCAAGGAATTGGTCTTGGTTATCCAAAACAAATTACCCTTGCTCATTCTGATGTTATTTTTTCTGCAATTTGTGAAGAAATGGGAATACTAACTGGAATAGGAATAATTATGCTCTACATGCTTTTAGTTTATAGGGCTATAAAGATTGCATTAAATCAAGAATATTTATTTTATAGAATTCTTGCCCTTGCAGTTGCAATTTTATTTACGGTACAAGCTTTCTTAAATATTGGTGGAGTTATAAAACTAATACCAATGACTGGACTTACTCTTCCTTTTATATCTTATGGAGGAAGTTCAATGATTTCTAGTTTTGTATCATTGGGAATACTTCAAGTTACCAGTGAAGATTTATCATACAAATACGATAGAGGTACAGACAATGAATAGTAAAGATAATAAGAGAATTTTAGTTTTACTTGTTTTTTTAATAATGCTACTTGTTGCTCCAATAATTTATTTAACATATTTCACAGTTTTTAAGGCAGGAGAAATTATAAATCACCCTGCGAATAGGAGAAGTGAACTTAGAGAAAATTCTGTAAAGAGAGGAACTTTTTACGACAGAAATCACGAGATCCTTGCCTATTCCAACGGGGAAAAATATAATTACCACAGAATTTATAATCAGCCTGTTATTTACTCTCACATAATAGGATATTCTGACAAAATTGTAGATAAATATGGTCTTGAAAAAGAATTAAATAATTATCTTGTTGGAAAAGAAGGCTCAAAAATTTTAAAAACTTTTAAATCCATAATAAATAAGAATTACGATCCCTACACTGGAGATGATGTAACTTTAACAACAGATACAGATCTTCAAGAAAAAACTAGATCTGTTTTGTCTTCTAAATCAAATAAAGGCTCTGTAGTAATTATGAATCCAAAAACTGGAGAAATTTTATCAATGGTTTCTCTTCCTGATTTTAATTCACAAAACATTGCAAAAGACATGCAGAGTATTAATGAGGCAAACAATGGAGCTTTATTTAATTCATCAACAAAGGGAAAATTTGCTCCTGGTTCCGTATTTAAAATAGTTACAACAACGGCTATTCTTGAATCTGGGATTTCACAAAAATATACAGACGAAGGTGTGGAAAAAATTGACAATGGTCGTGAATTTAGAAATGCTGGAAATAAAACTTATGGAAGAGTTGACCTTAAAAAGGCCTTTACAAACTCATTAAATACTTATTTTGTTAGAAAATCTGTAGACATGGGCATAGACATTATGTCTCAAGTTTCGGAAAAATATATGATAAATAAAAAAGTTGACTTTGAACTTCCACTAGAAACTTCAACCTGGGATTATAAGAGAAGCGGTTTTGATAAAACTGCTCTTGGAGCTGCAGGAATTGGTCACGATACACTTCTTGTTACACCACTTGAAATGTGCATGGTGGCATCGACTATAGCAAATGATGGTGTAATGATGCAACCACATATCGTTAAAAGAATTGATTCTTCTGACGGAAAAAATGTTGTAAGAAATAGTCCAACTGTTTTAAGTGAAGTTACTTCAGAAGAAAATGCAAAGCTAATTACAAAATACATGGTCAATGTTGTAAATAATGGCACTGGTACAGAAGCCTATATTCGCGGTATTAAAGTTGCAGGAAAAACGGGAACTGCACAATTAGATTTAAAAGAAGGAACAAATAATGCTTGGTTCGTTGGTTTTGCTCCAGCAGATGATCCGAAAGTTGCAATCGCTGTTGTCATTCCTAATGTAAAGGATTATGGTTCCGAGGCCGCTGCTCCGATTGCTGGTGAACTTTTAAAGTACGCTGTAAATAATTTACAACTTGAAGAAGAGTGATTCCATGTTTAATAATAATTTTGTAACAGCCTTTGTTGCTGCAGCAGGAATGGGCAAAAGAATGAAAATGGGAATTAACAAACAGTTCCTTTCCATTGATGGGAAGCCAATTCTTGCTCATACTATTAAAAAGATTGAAAAATCAAAGTATGTAGACTTTTTAGTTTTAATCGTCAAAAAAAGTGATATGCCTTATGTAAATGATATAATTGATAAATATAAAATCAATTTGAATTATAAAATAGTCTATGGTGGAAAAGAGAGGCAGGATTCTATAAATAACGGTATTTTAAATATGCCAAAGGAAACAGATATTGTCCTCACTCACGACGGTGCAAGACCTTTTGTTTCTGTAGATAAAATTGATGAAGCTATAGAAAATGTAATGGAAACTGGTGCAACAGTTTTGGCTAATCCAGTTAAAGATACTATAAAAGTTTCCATGGATGGAGAAATAGTAGATTATACTCCTAATAGAAACAGACTTTGGCAAGTTCAAACACCTCAGGTTTTTAAAAAAGAAATTTTAATGAGGGCCTATGAACAAGCTTATTCTGAAGGCTATTATGGGACTGATGATTGTTCTTTAGTTGAGAAGACCGGAGTTAAAGTTAAATTAATTTATAACTCTTATGACAATATAAAAATTACGACAAGAGAAGATTTATCTATTGCAAATATACTTGTGAAGAAGGTGAATACATGAGAATAGGAATTGGATATGATGTCCATAAACTTGTGAGTGATAGAAAATTATTTATTGGTGGGATAGAAATTCCTTATGAAAAAGGCCTTTTAGGTCACTCTGATGCAGATGTACTTATTCATGCAATTATGGATTCAATTTTAGGAGCCCTTGCCCTTCGTGACATTGGCTATCATTTTCCAGATAATGACAATGAGTATAAGGATATTGATTCAAAAATTCTTCTTAAAAGAGTTTATGAAATTATGAAATCCAAAAACTACAAAATTGGAAATATTGACTCAGTTATTGCTTGCCAAGAGCCAAAACTGGCAGCTTATATTGATGATATGAGAAAAGTAATTGCTGAAATTTTAAATACAGATATAGAAAATATTTCTATAAAGGCAACTACAACGGAAAAGCTTGGCTTTGTTGGAAGAGGAGAGGGTATATCCTCAGAATCGATATGTTTACTTGAAAGGGATGATTAAATAGATGAAATTTTTTATTGACACTGCAAATATCGAAGAAATTCGAGAGATTAATTCTTGGGGTGTTCTTTCTGGCGTTACAACTAATCCGACTCTAATTGCAAAAAGTGGTGGAGTTTTTGAAGATGTAATAAAAGAAATAACAGAAATTGTAGATGGAGATATTTCAGCAGAAGTTATTTCAACTGATTTAGATGGAATGCTTAAAGAAGCAAGAGAACTTGCTAAGATTTCAAAAAATATTGTAATAAAAATTCCAATGATTGAAGAGGGACTTAAAGCTGTAAGTATTTTAAGCAAAGAAGGCATAAGAACCAATGTTACTTTAGTTTTTTCACTATCACAAGCTGTTCTTGCAGCAAATGCAGGAGCTACTTTTATTAGTCCTTTCATGGGAAGACTTGACGATATAGGTATGTCAGGAATACAATTAGTTGAGGAAATTTCAAAAGTATTTAAAAATTATAATTATGAATCTAAAATTATCGCAGCAAGCATAAGACATATCACTCATGTTGAGCTTGTTGCAAAAAGTGGCGCTGATATTGCCACTATTCCATACAAAATTTTTAAAGAAATGGTTAAACATAACTTGACAGATAGTGGACTAAAGAAATTTTTAGAAGATTTTAAAAGTGTAAAGACAAAGGAGAAATAAGATGGACAGAAATTTAGCATTAAACTTAGCAAGAGTAACAGAAGCAGCTGCACTTTCAGCAGGTAAATGGCTTGGAAAGGGCGACAAAAACGCAGCAGATGGTGCAGCAGTAGATGCCATGAGAAGAATGTTTGATACAGTTGATATTGATGGAACTGTTGTAATTGGCGAAGGAGAAATTGACGAAGCTCCTATGCTATACATTGGTGAAAAAATTGGAACAAAAAATGGCGAAGAAGAAGTAGATATTGCCGTTGACCCAATTGACGGAACAAATTCTATTGCCAATGGCATGGATAATTCTATTGCAGTTTTAGCAGTTGCTCCAAAGGGATGCCTTTTAAATGCACCTGACATTTATATGGATAAAATTGCTTGTGGACCTAAGGCTAAGGGACTTATAAAATTAGATGATACTGCAACTGAAAATATAAAAAGAGTTGCAAAAGCACTTAATAAAAATATTGAAGATATTGTTGTAGCAGTTCTTGATAGACCTAGACATGAAGACTTAATTAAAGAAATTATTTCTATTGGTGCCAGAGTTAAAAAAGTTTCTGATGGCGATGTAGTTACAGCTATTGAAACTTGCTACGAAGATTCTGGAGTCGATCTTGTTATTGGTCGTGGTGGTGCTCCTGAAGGCGTAATTGCTGCAGCAGCTCTAAAATGTTTAGGTGGAGATTTCCAAGGAAGACTTCATCCTACAGATGAAAAACAAGAACAAAGATGTAGAGACCTAGATTCTGACTTGAAAAAAGTTTATTCAATTGAAGATTTAGTAAAAGGCAACGAAGTTATCTTCTCGGTAACAGGAATTACTTCAGGAGAAATTCTTGAAGGTGTAAAATATTATGGAGATAATAAGGCAAAAACTGATACTCTAGTTTTAAGACTTCCAAGTGGAACTCAAAGATTTATTAAATCAATCCATTCTCTTGATTTAAAACCAGATTACGCTAAATAAATTTAAAATGAGTAACGACAATGAATTAAAAAATAAATCAATTGAAGATTTAAGGAGAATTTCAAAATCATTAGGTTTAAAAGATGCAGAAAATTATGAAATAGATGATTTGAAACACTATATAACAAGAGGAGAACTTCCAATAAAAAATTTAGAGGATAGGTCTTTAGATAAATTAAAGGTATCTGAACTTCGAGAAATTGCCAAGGAATGTGGAATAGAAAAATCCTACTCTTTAAAAAAAGAAGAATTAATTGAAAAAATTAATTCTTCAAAAGTAAAGGAAAAAATAGAAAAATTAGATCTTTCTGAAAATGCACAGGAAACTTTAAAAAAATTAGATGACAAGGATTATGTTAAGGGTATATTAGAGCTTCATCCAGACGGTTATGGATTTTTAAGACGAATTAATTATCTACCAAGTGAAGAAGATATTTATGTATCTCCATCACAAATAAGAAAATTTAGGCTTAGAAACGGAGACGAAATCCTTGGAATTAAATCTCCTCCTAAGGATGGAGAAAATTTTAATGCTTTATTATTTATTAAATCTGTAAATGGTAGGCATCCTTCAAAAATAATAAATAGACCTTATTTTGATAATTTGACTCCAATTTATCCAAAAAAGAAAATAAAATTAGAAACTAAGGATGAGGATGTTGCTATGAGAGTAATTGATTTGCTTTCACCAGTAGGTTTAGGTCAAAGGGGACTAATTGTTTCCCAACCTAAATCAGGAAAGACTACTCTTTTAAAAAAGATTTCTAAATCGTTAAATACAAACTATCCTGACTTACATTTAATCGTACTTCTTGTAGACGAAAGGCCAGAAGAAGTTACAGATATGAAAAGATCCGTAAAGGGAGAAGTAGTCTACTCAACTTTTGATGAGAATCCTAAAAATCATACTAGAGTTGCTGAAATGGTAATAGATAGGGCAAAGAGACTCGTAGAAAATAAAGAAGATGTGGTTATACTTTTAGATTCTTTGACAAGACTTTCTAGAGCCTATAATTTAATTACACCTACAAGTGGTAAAACTCTTTCAGGCGGACTTGATCCCCTATCACTTCACAAACCAAAGAGATTTTTTGGAGCAGCAAGAAATATTGAAGAGGGTGGTAGCTTAACTATCCTTGCCACTGCTCTTGTAGATACGGGTTCAAGAATGGATGATGTGATTTTTGAAGAATTCAAGGGTACTGGCAATATGGAGCTTCACCTAAACAGAAACCTTTCAGAAAAGAGAATTTTCCCAGCAATTGATATTTTAAAATCAGGAACTAGAAAAGAGGAGTTCTTGTTAAATAAAGAAGAACTTGCCTTTAATTATGAATTTAGAAATAATTTAAATGAAGATAATATTGAAGATGTAACGGAAAATTTTTTAGACAAACTTTCCAAAACTAAAAATAATAAAGAATTTTTACAAAAATAGTTTTAATCTTTCTTGCTTAAAATGTTGATTTAATGCCTTATATATTGTATAATAATTAAGGTAATAAATATATTTGTATTACAATTAAATTTGTGTTATAATATAAAAATTGAGTTATAAAAAAGTTTAAGGGGGCTAAACAATGAAAAAAGGAATTCATCCAGATTATAAAGAAGCTACAGTAACTTGTGCTTGTGGCAATACTTTTAAAACAGGATCTGTTAAAGAAGATTTAAAAGTTGAAATTTGTTCAGCTTGTCATCCTTTCTTTACAGGAAAGCAAAAACTCTCTGATCATGGCGGAAGAATTGAAAAATTCAATAGCAGATACAAGAGAAATAAATGACAATGAGGTTAGC
>OKWK01000504.1_pt1 | contig 16190 bp, 10 predicted proteins | sample 1607181 | NCBI WGS metagenome assembly OKWK01 (sample SAMN07501053, study PRJEB24779) | human gut metagenome | isolation source: stool | host: human infant | place: USA: Pittsburgh, PA
GCGCACCTGGTTGCCCATCTCGGCGAAACAGGCCGCCGTCACCAGTCCCACATAGCCCGCACCAATCACGCATAGCCGCATGGCGTCGTCCTCCGCTGGCCTCGCCTTCTCTGCGGACGATTGCAGCCAAGCGCGGTGGCAGGCGCGTGACGCTGGCGTGAAGCTACCGTGACAGAACCCGCGCGGATGCCCGGGGTCCACCCAAGGTAGGCGGAGAAAACGGGAGGTTCCCATGTCCATCGAAATCGATTCGGAACAAGGCATCTGCAGCGTGGAGATCGAAGGCAGCCGGCATCGCGCGCCGGTCGACAGCCTGCGCATCGGTACCGACGCCGAGGCGCGCCTGTCGGTGCTCTACATCGATGGCAAGCGCCTGCACATCAGCGAGGAGGACGCCCAGCGGCTGGTGGTCGCCGGCGCCGAGGACCAGCGCAGGCACCTGATGGCGGACGATTGACGCCCTCAGGCGTCCGCCAGCAAGAGGTAGGGAGAACTGCGCAGGCTATCGAGGCCGGCGCGGAACATGCGTTCGGCGCGGCTCCAGGGATCGTCGCGCAAGCGCTCGGTCCAGGCCAGGGTGCCGCAGATGCCGTCCCACAGCGATTGCAGATAGATGCTGGCCAGCTCGACGTCCAGCCGCGCCGGCAGTTCGCCGCGCTCCACCGCCCGGCGGATCTGCCGTCGGCCGAAGCGTTGCCCCTGCTTCTCGAGCAGCTCGCGGCGGCGCAGCAGCGGCTCGTTCTCGTCGCTGCGTTCGCACTTGAGGTAGAGGATCTCCAGCACCCGCTGCACCGAACCGGGTTCGCAGCACTGGCGGAGAAAGCCCATGCCGGCGCGCAGGAGGATGTCCAGCGCCGGCACCCTGGCGTTTTCATCGGGTACCTCGATCTGGCCGAAGGCGCGGTCGCACATCGCCAGACAGACCTCGATCTTGTTCTTGTAGTGGCCGTAGACCGCACCGCGAGAAACCCCGGCGGCGTCCGCCAGGTCGGCCATGGCAGTGGTGCCCACGCCCTTTTCCAGGAAAACCCGCTCGGCGGCATCGAGTATGCCATCGCGGGTTTTCTGGGATTCCTCTTTGGTTTTCCTGGCCACTGAACGTCCTCACAAGGGAAAGGCGCCGCAGATCATAAGGATATGTTACAGAAACGCCAATTAATTAATCACTCATGATTGATTATATGCTACTGTCGCGCCGCTCGTGAGTTGCGGTGCCCCTTCCCGGGCAAGCTCGCGAGTTCACGAATCGAGGGACACCCATGCACATCCAATGGACCGGCTCGCTGCGCGGGCTGCTGGCGGCCCTGGTCGCCCTATTCCTGCTGGGCTGCGAAGAAGCAGCGGACACCGGGAAGACTGCGGAGGCCCCCGCCGAGGTCGGCGTGATCGTCGCCAGGCCGGCGCCCATCGGCATCACCAGCGAGCTGCCCGGACGCCTGGAAGCGTACCGCCAGGCCGAGGTGCGGGCGCGCGTCGCCGGCATCGTCACCCGTCGCCTGTACGAGGAAGGCCAGGACGTCCGCGCCGGCACCGTGCTGTTCCAGATCGACCCGGCGCCCTTGAAGGCGGCCCTGGACATCAGCCGCGGCGCCCTGGCCCGGGCCGAGGCCAGCCACGCGGCGGCGGCCGACAAGCTCAAGCGCTACGCCGACCTGATCAAGGACCGCGCCATCAGCGAACGCGAGTACACCGAAGCGCAGACCGACGCGCGCCAGGCCCTGGCGCAGATCGCCTCGGCCAAGGCCGAACTGGAGCAGGCCCGCCTGCGCCTGGGCTACGCCACGGTCACCGCGCCGATCGACGGCCGCGCGCGGCGCGCGCTGGTCACCGAAGGCGCGCTGGTCGGCGAGGACTCGCCGACACCGCTGACCCGCGTCGAGCAGATCGATCCGATCTACGTGAACTTCTCCCAGCCGGCCGGCGAAGTCGCCGCCATGCAGCGGGCGATCCGCGAAGGCCAGGTGAAGGGTGTCGCCGACAAGGACATCGCCGTGCGCCTGGTCCTGGCCGACGGCAGCGAGTACCCGCTGGCCGGCGAGCTGCTGTTCTCCGACCTCGCGGTCGACCCCGGCACCGACACCATCGCCATGCGTGCCCTGTTCCGCAATCCGCATCGCGAATTGCTGCCCGGCGGCTACGTGCAGGTGCGCCTGCAGCGCGCGGTGAACCCGCAGGCGATCACCGTCCCGCGCGACGCGCTGATCCGTACCGCCCAGTCCGCCGTGGTCAAGGTGGTCAACCCACAGGGCGTGGTGGAAGACGTGGAGGTCCGCGCCGACACCCTGCAGGGCCGCGACTGGATCATCAGCCGCGGGCTCAAGGGCGGCGAGCGGGTGATCGTCGAGAACGCCGCCCAGCATGCCGCCGGCTCCAGCGTCCAGGCGGTGGTCCGCCAGCCGGCCAGCGCCGACGCCCCCTCACCGCTGGCCGCCTCGCCGGCGGGCCAGTGACGGAGAACGCTACGAATGGCTCGTTTCTTCATTGACCGGCCGGTCTTCGCCTGGGTGATCTCCCTGCTGATCGTGCTCGCCGGGGTCCTGGCGATCCGCTTCCTGCCGGTCGCCCAGTACCCGGACATCGCGCCGCCGGTGGTCAACGTCAGCGCCAGCTATCCCGGCGCCTCGGCCAAGGTGGTCGAGGAAGCGGTGACCGCGATCATCGAGCGCGAGATGAACGGCGCGCCCGGCCTGCTCTACACCAAGGCCACCAGCAGCACCGGCCAGGCTTCGCTGACCCTGACCTTCCGCCAGGGCGTGAACGCCGACCTCGCCGCGGTGGAAGTGCAGAACCGCCTGAAGATCGTCGAGTCGCGCCTGCCCGAGTCGGTGCGGCGCGACGGTATCTACGTGGAGAAGGCGGCGGACAGCATCCAGCTGATCGTCACCCTCACCTCCTCCAGCGGCCGCTACGACGCCATGGAACTGGGCGAGATCGCCTCGTCCAACGTGTTGCAGGCGCTGCGCCGGGTGGAGGGCGTGGGCAAGGTCGAGACCTGGGGCGCCGAGTACGCCATGCGCATCTGGCCCGACCCGGCCAAGCTGACCTCGATGAACCTCAGCGCCAGCGACCTGGTCAACGCCGTGCGCCGGCACAACGCCCGCCTCACCGTGGGCGACATCGGCAACCTCGGGGTCCCCGACTCGGCGCCGATCAGCGCCACGGTGAAGGTCGACGACACCCTGGTGACGCCCGAGCAGTTCGGCGAGATTCCGCTGCGCATCCGCGCCGACGGCGGCGCGATCCGCCTGCGCGACGTGGCCCGCGTCGAGTTCGGCCAAAGCGAGTACGGCTTCGTCTCGCGGGTCAACCAGATGACCGCCACCGGCCTGGCGGTGAAGATGGCGCCCGGCTCCAACGCAGTGGCCACCGCCAAGCGCATCCGCGCCACCCTCGACGAGCTGTCGCGCTACTTCCCGGAGGGCGTGAGCTACAACATCCCCTACGACACCTCGGCGTTCGTCGAGATCTCGATCAGGAAGGTGGTCAGCACCCTGCTCGAGGCGATGCTGCTGGTGTTCGCCGTGATGTACCTGTTCATGCAGAACTTCCGCGCCACCCTGATCCCGACGCTGGTGGTGCCGGTGGCCCTGCTCGGCACCTTCACGGTGATGCTCGGCCTGGGCTTCTCGATCAACGTGCTGACCATGTTCGGCATGGTCCTGGCGATCGGCATCCTGGTGGACGACGCGATCATCGTGGTGGAGAACGTCGAGCGGGTGATGGCCGAGGAAGGCCTGTCGCCAAGGGAGGCGGCGCGCAAGTCCATGGGCCAGATCCAGGGCGCGCTGGTCGGTATCGCCATGGTGCTCTCGGCGGTATTCCTGCCGATGGCGTTCTTCGGCGGCTCCACCGGGGTGATCTACCGGCAGTTCTCCATCACCATCGTGTCGGCCATGGCCCTCTCGGTGATCGTGGCGCTGATCCTCACCCCGGCGCTCTGCGCGACCATGCTCAAGCCGATCGAGAAAGGCGACCATGGCGAGCACAAGGGCGGCTTCTTCGGCTGGTTCAACCGGATGTTCCTTTCCACCACCCACGGCTACGAGCGGGGCGTGGCGTCGATCCTCAAGCATCGCGCGCCGTACCTGCTGATCTACGTGGTGATCGTGGCCGGGATGATCTGGATGTTCACCCGCATTCCCACCGCGTTCCTCCCCGACGAGGACCAGGGCGTACTGTTCGCCCAGGTACAGACCCCGCCGGGCTCCAGTGCCGAGCGTACCCAGGTGGTGGTGGACTCGATGCGCGAATACCTGCTGGAGAAGGAAAGCTCTTCGGTCAGCTCGGTGTTCACCGTGACCGGCTTCAACTTCGCCGGCCGCGGCCAGAGTTCGGGCATGGCGTTCATCATGCTCAAGCCCTGGGAAGAGCGTCCCGGTGGTGAGAACAGCGTGTTCGAGCTGGCCAAGCGCGCGCAGATGCACTTCTTCAGCTTCAAGGACGCGATGGTGTTCGCCTTCGCGCCGCCGTCGGTACTGGAACTGGGTAACGCCACCGGCTTCGACCTGTTCCTCCAGGACCAGGCGGGCGTCGGCCACGAGGTCCTGCTCCAGGCGCGCAACAAGTTCCTCATGCTCGCCGCGCAGAACCCGGCGCTGCAACGCGTGCGCCCCAACGGCATGAGCGACGAACCGCAGTACAAGCTGGAGATCGACGACGAGAAGGCCAGCGCCCTCGGCGTGTCCCTCGCCGACATCAACAGCACCGTGTCCATCGCCTGGGGTTCCAGCTACGTCAACGACTTCATCGACCGTGGCCGGGTCAAGCGGGTCTACCTGCAGGGCAGGCCGGACGCGCGGATGAACCCGGACGACCTGAGCAAGTGGTACGTGCGCAACGACAAGGGCGAGATGGTGCCGTTCAACGCCTTCGCCACCGGCAAGTGGGAATACGGTTCGCCGAAGCTGGAGCGCTACAATGGCGTGCCGGCGATGGAGATCCTCGGCGAGCCGGCGCCCGGCCTGAGTTCCGGTGACGCCATGGCGGCGGTCGAGGAGATCGTCAAGCAATTGCCGAAAGGCGTTGGCTACTCCTGGACCGGCCTGTCCTACGAGGAGCGCTTGTCCGGCTCGCAGGCGCCGGCGCTGTATGCGCTGTCGCTGCTGGTGGTGTTCCTCTGCCTGGCGGCCCTGTACGAAAGCTGGTCGATTCCGTTCTCGGTGATGCTGGTGGTGCCGTTGGGCGTGATCGGCGCGCTGCTGGCGACGTCCATGCGCGGCCTGTCTAACGACGTGTTCTTCCAGGTGGGCCTGTTGACGACCATCGGCCTGTCGGCGAAGAACGCCATTCTCATCGTGGAGTTCGCCAAGGAGCTGCACGAGCAGGGCAAGGGCATCGTCGAGGCGGCCATCGAGGCCTGCCGCATGCGTCTGCGGCCGATCGTGATGACCTCCCTGGCGTTCATCCTTGGTGTGGTTCCGCTGGCGATCTCCACCGGCGCCGGCTCGGGCAGCCAGCATGCGATCGGTACCGGCGTGATCGGCGGCATGGTCACTGCGACCGTCCTGGCGATCTTCTGGGTACCGCTGTTCTACGTGGCGGTCAGCACGCTGTTCAAGGACGAGGCGTCCAAGCAGCAAGCGTCCGTCGAAAAGGGGCAATGATATGAAACGGTCCTTCCTTTCCCTGGCGGTAGCCGCTGTCGTTCTGTCCGGCTGCTCGCTGATCCCCGACTACCAGCGCCCCGAGGCGCCGGTAGCCGCGGCCTACCCGCAAGGGCAGGCCTACGGGCAGAACACCGGCGCGGCGGCCGTTCCGGCCGCCGACATCGGCTGGCGCGAGTTCTTCCGCGACCCGCAGTTGCAGCAACTGATCGGCGTGGCGCTGGAAAACAACCGCGACCTGCGGGTCGCCGCGTTGAACGTCGAGGCCTTCCGGGCGCAGTACCGCATCCAGCGGGCCGACCTGTTCCCGCGGATCGGCGTGGACGGTAGCGGCACCCGCCAGCGTTTGCCGGGCGACCTGTCGACCACCGGCAGTCCGGCGATTTCCAGCCAGTACGGGGTGACCCTGGGCACTACCGCCTGGGAACTCGATCTCTTCGGCCGCCTGCGCAGCCTGCGCGACCAGGCCCTGGAGCAGTACCTGGCGACCGAACAGGCGCAGCGCAGCGCGCAGACCACCCTGGTGGCCAGCGTGGCGACCGCCTACCTGACGCTGAAGGCCGACCAGGCGCAGTTGCAACTGACCAAGGACACCCTGGGCACCTACCAGAAGAGTTTCGACCTGACCCAGCGCAGCTACGACGTCGGCGTCGCCTCCGCGCTCGACCTGCGCCAGGCGCAGACCGCCGTGGAAGGCGCCCGCGCGACCCTGGCGCAGTACACCCGCCTGGTAGCCCAGGACCAGAATGCACTGGTCCTGCTGCTGGGTTCCGGGATCCCGGCGAACCTGCCGCAAGGCCTGGGCCTGGACCAGACCCTGCTGACCGAAGTGCCGGCGGGCCTGCCGTCGGACCTGCTGCAACGGCGCCCGGACATCCTCGAGGCCGAGCACCAGCTCATGGCCGCCAACGCCAGCATCGGCGCCGCGCGCGCGGCGTTCTTCCCGAGCATCAGCCTGACCGCCAACGCCGGCACCATGAGCCGCCAGCTGTCCGGCCTGTTCGACGCCGGTTCGGGCTCCTGGTTGTTCCAGCCGTCGATCAACCTGCCGATCTTCACCGCCGGCAGCCTGCGCGCCAGCCTGGACTACGCGAAGATCCAGAAGGACATCAACGTCGCGCAGTACGAGAAGGCGATCCAGACCGCCTTCCAGGAAGTCGCCGACGGTCTGGCCGCGCGCGGTACCTTCACCGAGCAGTTGCAGGCACAGCGCGATCTGGTCAAGGCCAGCGACGAGTACTACCAGCTCGCCGACAAGCGCTACCGCACGGGGGTGGACAACTACCTGACCCTGCTCGACGCGCAACGCTCGCTGTTCACCGCGCAGCAGCAACTGATCACCGACCGCCTCAACCAGCTGACCAGCGAGGTCAACCTGTACAAGGCCCTCGGCGGCGGCTGGAACCAGCAGACCGTGACCCAGCAGCAGACCGCGAAGAAGGAAGATCCGCAGGCCTGATCGCCTTCCGCGCCATGCAAGAACGCCGACCCTAGGGTCGGCGTTTTTTTATCCTCGCGGAAGTCGGCGGGTCCGCGTCACGGACCCGCTCGGCCTTAGCGGTTGCGGGTCAGCAGTGCGGGGCGCTCGCCCTTGCGCCGCGGCTCCAGCTCGTCGAGCTGCTCGGCGGTGGGGAAGCGATCCATGCGCACCAGGTCGCGCTTGTTGATCACCACCGGCTGGCGGCTCGGCTGCTTGCCGGTGCCGTACTCGGACGGCTCGCGCAGCGGCGCGTCGCTCATCCGCGAGGCATTCTCGCGACCCTGGCCGCGCGGCTTGCTGGCGCGCGGTTTCTTCGCCTTGCCCTGGCCGGCACCCTGACCGCGAGCGCCGCCTTGAGCGGCGCCCTGGCTCTTGCCGCGAGCTTGGCCCTGGCCTTGGCCACGACCCTGCTGGCCGGTACCGCCCTGGGGTTTCTGCTGGCCACCGCGGCGTCCGCGTCCCTTGTTTTCCTGGCCCTGGTAGGGGCTGACGTAGTCGGCGCGGTTGCCGAAATTGTCGAAGTCGTCGTCGAGGAACTCTTCCGGATCGCGATTACCGTCGACTTCCGGAGGCCGATTGGGCTTGGCCGGACGCGCTTCGCGGCTCTGCCGCGGCTGCTGCGCTTGGCCGGCCTCGCGGTTTTCCTTGTTCTTGCCACCGCGACGGCGGCGCTTGCCGGCCGGCTTCTCGGTACCGTCCTGGGCCGCAGCGACATTGCTGTCGGGGTTGCTCGCCTGGGCGTCTTTCGGCTTGCGCTCGCGGCTGCTGCGCCGTTCCTTGTCGCGGCGCGGCTGCTTCTGCGGCGCTTCGCGGGGCTCCGGCTGGGCCACCTCGGGCAGCACGGCCTCGGGGTCGAAACCCTGGGCATCGCCATCGGGAATACGCTGTCTGGTCATCTTCTCGATGGCCTTGAGCAGCTTCTCTTCGTCCGGCGCCACCAGCGAGATCGCCTCGCCGCTGCGTCCGGCGCGGCCGGTACGGCCGATGCGGTGGACGTAGTCTTCCTCGACGTTGGGCAACTCGTAGTTGACCACATGGGGCAACTGGTCGATATCCAGGCCGCGGGCGGCGATGTCGGTCGCCACCAGGATGCGCACGTCGTTGGCCTTGAAGTCGGCCAGCGCCTTGGTCCGCGCGTTCTGGCTCTTGTTGCCATGGATCGCGGCGGCCGGCAGGCCGTGCTTGGTCAGGTACTCGGCGAGACGGTTGGCGCCGTGCTTGGTACGGGTGAAGACCAGCACCTGTTCCCAGGCGCCGACGGTCACCAGGTGCGCCAGCAGGGCGCGCTTCTGCGGCGCCGGCAGGCGGAACACGCGTTGCTCGATGCGCTCGACCGTGGTGTTCGGCGGCGTTACCTCGATGCGTTCCGGGTTGTGCAGGAGCTTGTTGGCGAGGTCGACGATGTCTTTCGAGAAGGTAGCCGAGAACAGCAGGTTCTGGCGCTTGGGCGGCAGCTTGGCGAGAACCTTCTTCACATCGTGGATGAAGCCCATGTCGAGCATGCGGTCGGCTTCGTCGAGGACGAGGATTTCCACGTGGGACAGGTCGACCTTGTTCTGCCCGGCCAGGTCGAGCAGGCGGCCGGGGCAGGCGACGAGTACGTCGACGCCCTTGGCCAGGGCCTGGATCTGCGGGTTCATGCCAACCCCGCCGAAGATGCAGGTGCTGTTCAGCGGCAGGTCGCGGGCGTAGACCTTGAAGCTGTCATGCACCTGGGCGGCCAGCTCACGGGTCGGGGTCAGTACCAGCACGCGCGCCTGGCGCGGGCCGTGGCGGTGTTCGCGGTCGGGATGACCGGCGGGGAACAGGCGCTCCAGTACCGGCAGGGCGAAACCACCGGTCTTGCCGGTGCCGGTCTGTGCCGCAACCATCAGGTCGCGACCTTGCAACACGGCGGGAATCGCCCGCTGTTGCACGGGAGTGGGCTGGCTGTAGCCCGCAGCCTCCACAGCGCGGGCAAGCGCCTCGGAGAGTCCGAGGGAAGAAAAGGACATGCGGGTTTTCCTATATGGGCCGGGGCGAGGCCGGCTGCTGTGAAATCACCAAGTTCTGCGAACTCCTGTCTACCTTCGGGCCCTGTCGGCCAGGGCGGAAGGTCTGGCCGCGGCGCTGCGTATGCGCTCGGTGGCCGGTGTCGAACGGGTGCCCTCGCGGGCATGGCCGCGCACCTGGTCGGGGGCGCTGGCCGGTTCGCTCCCGGCCCTGGGTGGGGGGGCCGGGGGCAGCGTCAACGGAGGGCTGCGGTCAGAGCAGGTCACGCTGGCGCAAATGCTGGCGGATCTCGTTGGCCCGGGAGCCAAGGAGGTTGCGCAGCAAGCTGTGATTCAGCCAATCCTCGATTTGTTCCGCAATCGGTTCCTGCGGATAGCGTTCGATGGCATTGGTCGCGGCTTTCTCCCACCAGACGGGGCCGCAGGCCCGGTCGAACTCGTTACTGTATTCGTGGCAACCGTAGAGCAGTTCGATACTGAACTGGCGCATCGGAGCCGGCAACGGCAGGGTTCCCAGCTTGTACAGCAGACGCTTGGCACGCGGTGGGCGTGGCAGTCGATCGGTCACCTTGAGGGTGTCGTCGAGGGCTGCAGCGCTGAGAAGGGAGGAACCGTGCTTGCACAACCAGGCCTGGATCTTCGCGCGGAACAGCTGTTTCCGGCTCCAGTAATGGTGGATCAGGTCGGTACAACCCACCAGCTCCAGCCGCTTGTGGGCGGCGACGGCCAGGACGAATTCCTCAAGAGTATAGGCACCGTTGGCAATTGGATAGAGTTCATCCATTAATTCCAACGAACGGTCGAGTATTTTCGCCTCTTCCCGAGGCAGGCCGATGACGCCGGAGTTGAGCTGGTGCATCTCGTCGTCGGCCCAGCCGCGCTCGAACAGGTAGGGCGAGAGGTCGCGGTAGAGCGGGAAGTTACGGTGTTCGCCATAGCGCGCGCCGATCGCGTTGCACAGCAGGCTGCCGGGCTGGATGCGGTCGAACAGGCGCAGGGGCGAACTGTGGAAGAAGGTATCGGTGTCGATCAGCAATGCCTGGTCGGCGTCTTCCAGGGCGTCGCGCAGGGCCACGTGCTTGGCGCGGAAGTGATAGCCGTGCGGTTGGCACCAGGCGACCAGCTCCTCGGCCGTCACTTCGCGGACCTGCACCGGCAGGCCGGCGTAGGGACTGGGGTCGTCGGTATAGACCCTGACCGTCAGGCCATGCGCCGCCCCGTCGCGGAGGTGGGCGAAGGCGCTGGCGATGCTGAACAGGGCTTCCTGGTGGTAGGTCTGTCGCCCGTAGACCAGGTAGATCAGATGCTTGCGTGAGTTGGCCATGTCTGTCGTGGATCGCGTGAGAGGCTTCCCTGCCGGTATACGCTGCCGGGCCGAACCGCGTGGGCGGTATCAGCGTGGCAGCTGGAGATTCTTCCAGATCGCCAGGCTCGGATCGGCCTGGTTCAAAGTATAGAAATGCAGTCCCGGTGCGCCGCCCTCCAGCAGGCGTTCGCACATCTCGCTGATGACCTGCTCGCCGAAGGCCTGGATGCTGCGGCTGTCGTCGCCGTAGGCTTCCAGTTGCTTGCGGATCCAGCGCGGCAGTTCGGCGCCGCAGGCGTCGGAGAAGCGCGCCAGCTTGGAGTAGTTGGTGATCGGCATGATGCCGGGGACCACCGGGATGTCCACGCCGAGCTTGGCGACCCGCTCGACGAAGTAGAAATAGGCATCGGCGTTGAAGAAGTACTGGGTGATGGCGCTGCTGGCGCCGGCCTTCACCTTGCGCACGAAGTTCGCCAGGTCATCCTCGAAGCTGCGCGCCTGGGGGTGGACTTCCGGATAGGCGGCGACCTCGATGTGGAAGTGGTCGCCGGTCTCGGTGCGGATGAAGTCCACCAGTTCGTTGGCGTAGCGCAGTTCGCCGCTGGCCATGCCCATGCCCGACGGCAGGTCGCCGCGCAGGGCGACGATGCGGCGGATGCCGGCCTCGCGGTAGCGGCCGAGCAGTTCGCGCAACTCGGCTTTCGAGTCGCCGACACAGGACAGGTGGGGCGCGGTCGGCACTTTCACCTCGCCGTCCAGTTGCAGCACGGTACTCAACGTGCGGTCGCGGGTGGATCCGCCGGCGCCGTAGGTGCAGGAGAAGAAGTCGGGCTTGTAGCCCGCCAGGTTGCGGGCGGTGGCCAACAGCTTTTCATGGCCGGCCTCGGTCTTCGCCGGGAAGAACTCGAAGCTGAAACGGCGTTCGCTCTGACTCATGATCGGTTCCTTGGACGCGACCACGGCCGCGCCTCTTCTTGTTGATTCCGACTAGCGCCGGGTACTTCAGTAGTACTGGCGGTAGTGCTCGATTTTTTCCCGCAGGCGTCGGGCCGTCGCGGCGTGGGCATGGCCGAGGCGAGCGAGGATCAGCTGCGACTCCTGGTGGTAGTTCGCGATCTTGTCCTGGCTCCAGGTCTGCGGCGGTGGCTGCAGGTTGGTGATGCGGTCGCACAGCTTGACCAGGGCGTACTGCGCCGGGCCCTCGGCAAGCGCCTGGAGATAGTCGTCGAGGGAACGCTTGGGGCCGTCGCCCACGCGCTTGCTCAGGGCCTGCACGCCGGCACAGACGAACTCGCCGAACTGTTGCCGCAGCTCCTCGGGTGAGGTCGCCGTGTCTTCCAGGGTGTCGTGCAGGACCGCGATCTGCAGGGTTTCCCCGAGCCGTTCGATGGCACCGTCGCGATCGGCGGCCAGCAGCTCGTTGGCGACCATGCCCAGGTGCACCAGATAAGGCAGCGGCGAGCCGCTGAGGGTCTGGTTGCGGTGGGCGCGGGCGGCGAACAGCCAGGCCTGGTTGTAGCGATCGGCGAGGTGCGTGGACATCGTGGGAGCGCTCATGCGAACGGGGCAGGCGCATGGCGCCTGCCCCGTGGTCCGCTTAGTAGCGATAGGTGTCCGGCTTGAACGGGCCTTCCACGCTCACGCCGATGTACTCGGCCTGTTTCGGGGTCAGCTGGGTGACCACGCCGCCGAAGCCCTTGACCATCTCCAGGGCCACTTCCTCGTCGAGCTTCTTCGGCAGCACTTCGACGCTCAGGCGCTTGGCCTTCTCGGCGGCCGGCAGGTCGGCGTACTTCTGCTCGAACAGGTGGATCTGCGCCAGCACCTGGTTGGCGAAGGAACCGTCCATGATCCGGCTCGGATGGCCGGTTGCGTTGCCCAGGTTGACCAGGCGGCCCTCAGCGAGAAGGATCAGGTAGTCGTCGTTGTACGCGTCGAAACCGTCCTTGCCGGTGCGGTGGATCTTGTGCACCTGCGGCTTGACCTCTTCCCAGGCCCAGTTCTTGCGCATGAAGGCGGTGTCGATCTCGTTGTCGAAGTGGCCGATGTTGCAGACCACCGCGCGTTTCTTCAGCGCCTTGAGCATGTTGGCGTCGCAGACGTTGACGTTGCCGGTGGTGGTGACGATCAGGTCGATCTTGCCCAGCAGCGCGGCGTCGATGCTGGCCTCGGTGCCGTCGTTGATGCCGTTCTTGTACGGCGAGACGACTTCGAAGCCGTCCATGCAGGCCTGCATGGCGCAGATCGGGTCGACTTCCGCGACCTTGACGATCATGCCTTCCTGGCGCAGCGACTGCGAGGAGCCCTTGCCCACGTCGCCGTAGCCGATCACCAGGGCCTGCTTGCCCGACAGCAGGTGGTCGGTGCCGCGCTTGATGGCGTCGTTGAGGCTATGGCGGCAGCCGTACTTGTTGTCGTTCTTGCTCTTGGTCACCGAGTCGTTGACGTTGATCGCCGGGACTTTCAGGGTGCCGTTCTTGAGCATGTCGAGCAGGCGGTGGACCCCGGTGGTGGTCTCTTCGGTGATGCCGTGGATGCGCTCGAGCATCTGCGGGTATTTCTTGTGCAGGATCTCGGTCAGGTCACCGCCGTCGTCCAGCACCATGTTGGCGTCCCACGGCTGGCCGTCCTTGAGGATGGTCTGCTCGATGCACCATTCGTACTCTTCCTCGGTCTCGCCCTTCCAGGCGAACACCGGGATGCCGGCTGCGGCGATGGCGGCGGCGGCCTGGTCCTGGGTGGAGAAGATGTTGCAGCTCGACCAGCGGACTTCGGCGCCCAGCGCGACCAGGGTCTCGATCAGCACGCCGGTCTGGATGGTCATGTGGATGCAACCGAGGATCTTCGCGCCTTTCAGCGGCTGCTGGCCGGCATACTTGCGGCGCAGGCCCATCAGTGCGGGCATTTCCGATTCGGCGATGATCAGCTCGCGGCGGCCCCAGGCGGCCAGGGTGATGTCGGCGACCTTGTAGTCGGTGAAACCGGCGGGCGTCATGACAGCGCTCATGCGTAACTCTCCATTCGTTGTCTGCGAATGGGCGCCGTTGGTGCGTTGACAGACCGGCGAGGCCGGCCTGAGAGCGCGCTCCGTTCGAGCCTGACAGGCCTAGGCCTGCTGCAGCGCCCCTCGAACGGAAGGCGGGAGCGACCCGAAGGGCCGCCTGAGCGGGCGATTATAGCGGCGCCACATGAAACTCCCAAGTCACCCCTGATACGCCGCTCGTCGCCGTGCGTCGTGCCCTCGGGCTGCGGCGATGCACCGCAGCGCAGAAGCGCGGGGAATTTGCGTGTCAGGATGCTAGAGTGCGCGGTCATGAGAATCGCTCCCATCTCCCGCTCACCGCTGTTGCAGTGGCTGAGCTTCGCCCTCTGTGCCTGCGTGCTGGTCAACGCGCTGGCTTGCGGCGTCCTGCACCTGCAGGCGCTGGGAGTGGGCAGCGACAAAGGGCAGAAGGCCAGCGTCGGGCTGTTCTGCGTCGCCGGTGCCAGCCAATGGCTATCCCTGGATCCCGACGACGGGTCCGCCGGCGATCCGGTACCGGTCAATCCCCAGTTGCCGGTGAGCTGCCCGATGTGCAGCGCCCTGGTGCTGTTCGTCGCGCTCGGGGTGATCTGGTCCTGGCGCTTGCAACGGCGACGCCAGGCGCGTTTCCGCCCGCCCGCCACGCGCGAGCCGGTGCCGCCCCGGTACGTCTGGCCGCCGGCCAACCCGCGCGCTTCCCCCGCCTGATCCTGAACGCCCGCCGCGCCGGGCATTTGCATCCGTCGCCCGTCCTGCCTCGTCCGCGCAGCGCTCGCCGCTGTCCATCCGGGCGAGGCGGGCGTGCCCACCATGCCTTGCTTCAGGATCGCTCGATGAAAAAGCATTCCACGGCCCGCCGCGTCCTCGCGCTGGGTCTCAACCTCACCCTGGCCGGCGTTCCGGCCTGGCTCTGGGCCGATGAGGAACCCACCGAACTGCCCGCCCTCACCGTCAGCGCCGGCGCCGCCGGGGAAACCCCGCCGGCCCTCGATCTCGACGACAGCGCCGGCGGCGGCTCGCGCCTGGGCCTGAGCCTGCGCGAGACTCCCGGCTCGGTAAGCGTGGCCAACCGTGCCAGCTTCGAGCGGCGCGGCCTGCGCAGCACCCAGGACATCGCCAACAGCCTGCCCGGCGTGAACGCCTCGGCGCCGCCCGGCTTCGGCGGCTTCGTCACCTACCGCGGCTTCAGCTCGAACCAGGTCAACCAGTTGTTCAACGGCATTCCGGTGCAATACAGCAGCGCCATGCGTCCGCTGGACGACTGGATCGTCGACCGCGTCGAGCTGGTCGGCGGTCCGTCCTCCTTCCTCAACGGCGCCGGTGCCGTCGGCGGCTCGCTGGACTACATCAGCAAGCTCGCCGACCGCTACGGCGATTTCATGGAAGGCCGGGTGCGCTATGGCAGCTACGACGATTCGGAAGTCGCCTTCGGCTTCAACCAGGCCCTGGGCATCGGCCCCGAGCCGAAGCACTTCGTGCGCCTGGACGTCAGCCGCAGCGGCGGCAACGGCTACGTCGACCGCAATTCGCGCGAATCGTGGAACGTCGCTTTCTCCCTGCTCAGCGACCTGACCCCGGACCTTTCCCACACCCTGGCCCTGGAGTACCAGGACGAGCAGGAAGACAGCCCCTACTGGGGCACACCGGTGCTCAATCCCTACGCCGGCGAGCTGAAGATCGACAAGAGCCGTCGCCGCGAGAACTACAACGTCGCCGATGGCCGCTACGAACAGCGCGTGCGCTGGCTGCGCTCGATCCTCGAATACCGGGTCAGCGACAGCACGCGCTGGCGCAACACCTTCTACCACTACGACGCCGAGCGCGATTACCGCAACCTCGAGACCTACCGCTACAACGCCGACAACAGCGGGGTGGTGCGCTCCAACGCATTCCTCCAGCGCCACGACCAGCAGCTCAACGGCAACCGCTTCGAGCTACAGCACAGCCAGCCGCTGTTCGGACTGGCCAGCGACTGGGCGCTGGGTTTCGACTACAGCATCAACAAGCAGACGCGCTTCCCGAGTACCGCCTCCGGGCCGTTCGGTACGGTCGATCCGGCCAGTTTCGAGCCGGGCCACTTCTACGACCTGCCGGGCATGCGTCCCGGCCACCGGAAGGACCGCAGCAACGAGGTGCGCACCAGCGCGTTGTTCGCCGAGAACCGCCTGGGCCTGACCGACGAGCTGTCGCTGGTCACCGGGCTGCGCTACGACCACCTCGACCTCGACGTGCGCAACCATCGGACGGTGACCGCCAGCGATCCTGCACACTTCGAACGGCGCTGGGACGTACTCACCGGGCGCGCCGGGCTGGTCTACCAGTTCACCCCGCACGCCAACGTCTACCTGCAATACAGTACCGCCGCCGACCCGCCGGGCGGGGTGCTGACCAGCGCCAGCTTCGGCCAGGTCCGCGACTACGACCTGTCCACCGGCGACCAGTGGGAGCTGGGCAGCAAGTTCGATTTCCTCGACGGTCGCGGCAGCGCCACCCTGGCCGCCTACCGCATCGTCCGCCGGGACTTCTCGGTGGCCGACCCGAACAACCCCAACCTCAGCGTGCCGGTGGGCCAGCAGACCTCCAGGGGCATCGAGGCCGCCGCCTCCCTGCGGATCACCCCGAAGCTGCTGGCCGAGGGCAATTTCGCCTGGGTCGACGCGCAGTACGACGAGTTCACCGAGAACGTCGGCGGCGTCGCCGTCTCGCGCAAGGGCAAGACGCCGCCGAACGTGCCGGAGCGGGTCGGCAACCTGTGGCTGACCTACGACTTCGACCCGGCCTGGCAGGG
>OKWK01000520.1_pt1 | contig 15532 bp, 20 predicted proteins | sample 1607181 | NCBI WGS metagenome assembly OKWK01 (sample SAMN07501053, study PRJEB24779) | human gut metagenome | isolation source: stool | host: human infant | place: USA: Pittsburgh, PA
TACTTCCATTTTCTCCTCCTTATTGCAATTCCGTCGCTTTGTCGCTCTTGTTGTGACCGCGGAACAAACGGGTCGGTGCAAATTCACCGAGCTTATGGCCGACCATATCTTCCGTAATATAGACCGGCACGTGTTTACGGCCGTCATGGACAGCGATCGTGTGACCGACAAAGTCCGGCAAGATGGTCGAAGCCCGGGACCAAGTTTTGACTACTTTTTTCTCATCCGAAGCGTTCATTGCAGCGATCTTCTTTTCCAAGTGATCCGCAACAAACGGTCCTTTTTTTATTGATCTGGACACTCTTGTTTCCCCTTCCTTCCATTACTTGCGTCGATTGACGATCATCCGACTGGATGCTTTTTTCTTATTACGCGTCTTCACGCCGTAAGCCGGTTTACCCCACGGAGTAACCGGACGTTTACGTCCGACCGGGGACTTACCTTCACCACCGCCATGCGGATGGTCGTTCGGGTTCATAACAACGCCGCGGTTCGCCGGGCGTTTGCCCAACCAACGATTACGACCGGCTTTACCGATAGTAATGTTTTCGTGTTCGGCATTGCCTACGACACCGACGGTCGCCCGGCAGTCTACCAAGACACGGCGAACTTCGCCGCTCGGCAGACGCAGTAACGCGTATTTGCCTTCTTTCGCCATCAGCTGCGCTGAGGCGCCGGCGCTGCGGACCATCTGGCCGCCCTTGCCGATTTTCAGTTCGATGTTGTGGACCTGGGTACCGATCGGGATATTCACCAGCGGCAATGCGTTGCCCACTTTGATATCGGATTCCGGACCGCTTTCCACCATGTCGCCGACTTTCAAGCCCTGCGGCGCCAAGATATAACGTTTTTCACCGTCCGCATAGTTCAACAGAGCAATGAAGCAGGTGCGGTTCGGATCGTATTCGATCGCCGCAACTTTTGCCGGTACATTATCTTTCGTACGTTTGAAGTCAATCAAACGGTACCGACGTTTATGGCCGCCGCCCTGATGGCGAACGGTCATCTTTCCCGTATTGTTTCGGCCGCCTTTTCTGGTCACCGGTGCCAGAAGCGATTTTTCCGGTTCTGCTTTGGTGACTCCTTCGAAGGCCGATACGGTCATAAACCGACGCCCGGGGGTGTACGGTTTGAATGATTTGTAAGCCATTATAGTGCCTCCTTAAATCAGACGCTTACACGCCTTCGAACAATTCGATCGTTTCGCCCTCTTTAAGCGTGACGATTGCTTTTTTCCAATCGCTGCGCTTACCTTCGAAACGGCCCATGCGTTTTTTCTTGCCTTCCACTCGCATAGTGCTTACCGCGGCGACTTTCACATTGAAAATTTCTTCAACTGCATCACGAATCTGGTATTTGTTGGCATTGAGGGGCACTTTGAAGGTGTATTTACCTTCCGCCATTAATGCCGTAGATTTTTCCGTAACAATCGGTTTGATTAAAATATCGCGTGCATTCATTATGCCAGCACCTCCTCGAGCTGTTTGACAGCGCCCTCGGTGATGAAGAGTTTAGTGTAATGCACGATATCATAGATATTGAGTGCGGTGACAGGCATCGCCTTGACGCCTTGAATGTTGCGTGCGCAACGTTCCAAAATGGCGTCCCCTTCCGTAATGATGAGCGCTTTATCGTTGCCGATTTCAAAGTTATTGAGCAAGTTCAATACTTCCTTCGTTTTCGGCTGCGCTAATTCGATCTGATTGACGACAAACACGTCATCGTTGGCGACTTTGTAGCTCAACGCGGATTTGATCGCTAAACGTCTTTGTTTCCGCGGCATCGCTTTCACATAGCTGCGCGGCTGCGGTCCGAAAATAGTACCGCCGCCGACCCACAACGGGGAACGGATGCTACCTACACGTGCCCGGCCGGTTCCTTTCTGACGCCACGGTTTTTTACCGCCGCCACGAACCATGCCGCGCGTTTTTGTCGCATGCGTACCTAAACGTTCGTTCGCCTGCTGGCGTACAATCGCCGCATGGATTACCGCTTCGTTGTAATCCACAGCAAATACGCTGTCTTGCAATTCTATTTCGCCGGCTTTCGCGCCGGTCATTTCATAGAGTGTTACTTTCGGCATTTATATATCCTCCCTTCCGACTTATTTGTTCGGTTTCACTGTGCTGCGAACCATAACTAAACTTCCCTTGGCTCCGGGGATACCGCCTTTGATCAATAAGATGTTGCGGTCGGTGTCCACACGAACCACTTCCAGACGCTGCACAGTCGATTGATTACCGCCCATTTGTCCCGGGAGTTTTTTGCCTTTTAATACAATACCGCCGCCACCGGATGTCATGGCTCCCATGGAACCCGGTTCGCGGTGCGATTTGGAGCCGTGAGATTCCGGTCCACGCGAAAAGTTATGGCGTTTGATGCCACCAGCGAAGCCTTTGCCTTTGCTGGTACCAATCACGTCCACCAGATCTCCCGCTGCGAATATATCCGCTGCCAGAGTTTGGCCGACCGTGTAATCGCCTGCTTCTTGTAAGCGCAGTTCACGGAGATATTTGACCGGGGTAACGCCCGCTTTGTCAAACTGCCCCTGCATCGGTTTGGTCAAATGTTTTTCTTTGATGTCGCCGTAGCCCAGCTGAATCGCCTGGTAGCCGTCGGTTTCATCGGTCTTTACGCGTACAACAACGCTCGGTGTCGCTTCGACAACGGTCACCGGAACGAGCTGTCCTGCTTCAGTGAAGACTTGCGTCATTCCTAACTTTTTTCCCAAAATAGCTTTCGACATGTTCGCACCTCCTTTTATAATTTGATTTCAATATTGACGCCGGCCGGCAATTCCAACCGCATCAACGCGTCCGCCGTTTTGCTCGACGGTTCCAAAATATCGATCAGGCGCTTATGAGTGCGCATCTCGAATTGTTCGCGGCTGTCTTTATTAACGTGCGGCGAACGCAAAATAGTATAGATCGCTTTTTCCGTCGGCAACGGAATCGGGCCCGAAACGATAGCACCGGTACGGTGAGCGGCTTCGACAATTTTCGCAGCGCTCTGATCCAATGCTTTGTGATCGTAGGCTTTTAAGCGAATCCGGATTTTCTGTTCTTTCGACATAACTGTTTCCTCCTAGCGTCCATTTCTCTGAATGGGCTAACTCCATAGGAATTTCCCCGCCACAGGCGGGCCACCTCCTACTTCTTAGCTGGGCCGGCAAGAGAGCGGTTACCTCAACCGCTCTTTCGCCTGCTCTTATAAACTTATTTTTCGATGGCGCTGACAACGCCCGCGCCGACGGTGTGACCGCCTTCACGAATCGCGAAACGCAAACCTTCTTCGATCGCGATCGGCGTGATCAGTTCGATTTTCATCGTTACGTTGTCGCCCGGCATGCACATTTCTGTGCCTTCCGGCAGTTCGATGTTACCCGTCACGTCCGTTGTACGGAAGTAGAACTGCGGACGGTAGCCGTTAAAGAACGGGGTATGACGGCCGCCTTCTTCTTTCGTCAAGACGTATACTTCCGCCGTGAATTTGGTGTGCGGATGAATGGTGCCCGGTTTCGCCAGTACCTGACCGCGTTCAATGTCGCTACGTTCAATACCGCGCAACAGTGCGCCGATGTTGTCGCCGGCTACTGCCTGATCCAAAATCTTACGGAACATTTCTACGCCCGTTACTACCGTGCTGGTCGGTTTGTCCTGCATACCGACGATTTCCACGGTGTCCCCGACTTTAACTTCACCGCGTTCCACACGGCCGGTAGCTACCGTACCGCGACCGGTGATGGTGAAGACGTCTTCGACCGGCATGATGAACGGTTTGTCGGTGTCACGTTCCGGTGTCGGAATGTACGAATCGACTTGTTCCATGAGTTCCAGAATTTTCGCTTCCGCGTCTTTGTCGCCCTGCAGGGCTTTCAGAGCCGAACCGACTACCACCGGAATGTCGTCGCCCGGGAAGTCGTAGCTCGAGAGCAGTTCACGGACTTCCATTTCAACGAGTTCTAAGAGTTCCGGATCGTCTACCTGGTCCGCTTTGTTCAAGAATACGACCATGGCCGGTACACCTACCTGGCGAGCCAAGAGGATGTGTTCACGAGTCTGCGGCATCGGACCGTCAGCGGCCGATACTACGAGGATCGCACCGTCCATCTGCGCGGCGCCGGTGATCATGTTTTTAACATAGTCGGCGTGGCCCGGGCAGTCTACGTGAGCGTAGTGACGGTTGTCGGTTTCGTATTCTACGTGCGAGGTGTTGATGGTAATACCGCGTTCGCGTTCTTCCGGTGCTTTATCGATCTGGTTGTAGTCCTGGAATTCCGCTTTGCCGCTTTCTGCGAGAACTTTCGTAATCGCGGCGGTCAGGGTCGTTTTACCATGGTCAACGTGACCGATGGTACCAATATTAACGTGCGGTTTGCTGCGTTCAAAATGTGCTTTTGCCATTTGAATTTCCTCCTAATAGGTTATGATTATGCTTTTTTGCCGCTGCGCTGCGCGACGATTTCTTCCGCGACCGCTTTCGGCACTTCTTCGTAATGATCAAACGTCATGGTGTAGTTACCGCGGCCCTGCGTCTTCGAACGCAAGTCGGTCGCGTAACCGAACATTTCGGACAACGGTACGAACGATTTGATGTTTGTCGCACCGCGGCGCGGTTCCATGCCTTCCACTTTACCGCGACGGGAGTTCAAGTCACCGATAACGTCGCCCATGTATTCATCCGGTACGACAACGTCGACACGCATGTACGGCTCGAGGAGCACCGGCTGCGCTTTCTGCGCACCGGCTTTGAAGCCCATGGAACCGGCAATCTTAAAGGCCATTTCCGAGGAGTCGACATCATGGTACGAACCGTCGAAAACGGTAACTTTGATGTCTACCATCGGGTAACCGGCAACAACGCCGGTCTGCATCGCTTCTTCGACACCGGCCTGTACCGGTCCAATGTATTCCTTCGGAATGACACCGCCGACGATTTTGTTTTCGAAGGTGAAACCGGAGCCCGGTTCCATCGGTTCGAGTTTCAACCAGCAGTGACCATACTGACCGCGACCGCCGGACTGACGTACGAACTTACCTTCCGACTCGACTTCTTTGCGGATCGTTTCACGGTAAGCAACCTGCGGTTTACCGATGTTGCTTTCAACTTTAAATTCGCGCGACATACGGGTAACCAATACGTCCAAGTGAAGTTCGCCCATGCCGGCAATGATCGTCTGACCGGTCTCGGCATCGGTATGAACCTTGAACGTCGGATCTTCTTCCGCCAGTTTCTGCAGTGCAATCCCCATTTTTTCCTGGTCGGCTTTCGTCTTCGGTTCTACCGCAACGGAGATAACCGGATCCGGGAATTCCATTTTTTCCAAAATGATCGGGTTCTTTTCATCACAGAGCGAATCGCCGGTGGTGACATCCTTGAAACCGATGGCCGCCGCAATATCGCCGCTGTATACTTTGTCAATTTCGCTACGATGGTTGGCGTGCATCATCAAGATACGGCCGACACGTTCGCGTTTACCCTTCGTCGAGTTGTAAACGTACGAGCCCGCTTCGAGCGTACCGGAGTACACGCGGAAGAAGGAAAGTTTACCGACATAGGGGTCGGTCATGATCTTAAACGCCAAGGCCGAGAACGGTGCGTTGTCGTCTGAAGGACGGCTGTCCGCTTCTCCCGTATCCGGGTTGACGCCTTTGATCGCCGGTACATCCGTCGGAGCCGGCATGTACGCGACTACGGCATCCAATAATTCCTGAACACCTTTGTTCTTGTAAGCGGAACCGCAGGCTACCGGGTTCATTGTGGTGGCAATCGTCGCTTTGCGGATGCCCGCCTGAATTTCTTCGGTAGTGAGTTCTTCGCCTTCCAAGTATTTCATCATAAGTTCGTCATCGGTTTCCGCTACCGCTTCAATCAGCTTCGCGCGATATTCTTTAGCCTTATCCAACATATCCGCCGGAATTTCGCTTTCGACGATATCGATACCGTGATCGCCTTCATAATGGCAAGCTTTCATCTTGATCAAGTCGATGATGCCTTCAAAATCCTGTTCCGCACCGATCGGCAATGAGATTGGCACAGCGTTAGCGCCCAAGCGCTCTTTCATCGATTCAACGGCTGCGTAGAAATCCGCACCCGTCGTATCCATCTTGTTGATGAATGCGATACGCGGTACACCGTAGTGATCTGCCTGACGCCAAACCGTTTCCGATTGCGGTTCTACACCGCTTTTCGCGTCAAACACCGCGACCGCGCCGTCGAGCACGCGCAAGGAGCGCTCAACTTCGACCGTAAAATCCACGTGACCGGGCGTGTCGATAATATTGATACGATTGCCTTTCCAGTGGCAAGTCGTCGCCGCGGACGTGATCGTAATCCCGCGTTCCTGTTCCTGGTCCATCCAGTCCATGGTAGCGGCACCTTCGTGTGTTTCACCGATTTTGTGCACGCGTCCCGTGTAAAACAGAATACGTTCCGTGGTCGTGGTCTTGCCGGCATCAATGTGTGCCATGATGCCGATGTTGCGAGTATTTTGTAACGTAAATTCTCTAGCCACGATAGATTCCTTTCGTAATTACCAACGATAGTGGGCAAACGCTTTGTTTGCTTCCGCCATCTTATGTGTATCTTCTTTCTTCTTAATGGCTGCGCCCGTGTTGTTGGCCGCATCCATCAATTCGCCGGCAACGCGTTCACGCATCGTGCGTTCGCTGCGCTGGCGAGCATAGCCGACCATCCAGCGGATGCCCAAAGTTAAGCGGCGATCCGAACGGACTTCAACCGGCACCTGGTAGTTCGCACCGCCGACGCGGCGAGCACGTACTTCCAAGACAGGCATAACATTTTCCAACGCCTGTTCAAAAACTTCCAACGGGTCTTTGCCCGTTTTTGAACGAATAATATCGAATGCATCATAGACAATGCTTTCCGCAATGCCTTTTTTGCCATCCAGCATTACTTTATTGATGAAACGTGTAACTACTTTAGATCCATACACGGGATCCGGCAGAACGTCACGTTTCGTTACTGGGCCTTTTCTCGGCATGTCAGTTCCTCCTTATATAATGGTATTTGTTATCTTATTATTTCTGAGCGGATTTAGCGCCATATTTCGAGCGCGATTGCATACGCCCCTGTACACCTGCTGTGTCCAGAGCACCGCGAACAATATGATAACGAACACCCGGCAAGTCCTTGACACGACCGCCGCGGATCAAGACAACGCTGTGTTCCTGCAAGTTGTGACCGATCCCCGGGATGTAAGCGGATACTTCGATGCCATTTGTCAAACGTACACGTGCTACTTTACGCAACGCGGAGTTCGGCTTCTTCGGTGTAGCTGTGTACACACGAGTGCAAACACCACGTTTTTGCGGGCTGTTTTTCAGCGCCGGAGTTTTGGATTTTTCCTGCAAAGTCTCACGACCTTTGCGAACCAACTGGTTAATTGTCGGCATGGAATTCCCTCCTTTCTCAATCATGAAGATTTATAATTGATTTCCCGCCGCCGGATGACGGCAAAAAATATTACCAAAATCAGACTAGCTGCAAAGGACTGCGACTGCCGCCGCCTTAACCGGCAACTTACACGCCTCGCCAAGTTCGGCGCGACTGTATGTCGCGACTACCGGCACGCCCTGTTCCTGACACAAAAGCAGCAAGGGTTGGGTAATCCGCTCTTGTGCATCATGGGCCAGCCACACTTCTTTGGCGCGACCGTCGCGGACAGCACGGCCGGCTTCCTTCGCCCCGACAACAAACGGCTGTTGGGCCAATTCTTCCAAGCTCATCTGTCTCATCCTTTCCGTTGTTTAGTGCGCAAGTAATAAAACTTACTTCATCACAGACACTCAAATAGTATATCATTGCAAATCGAACATGTCAATAATTTTTATTCATAAAGCTCCTGTTTATCGCATTTATCTATCACACGTTACCGGGTGTTTAAAACCTCTCCGCAAAAAAAGGACACAGAGCCGATGCGCTGTGTCCTTTTTTATTGCCAAAGTGACATTTCTGTGCTCAGATTAGAATTTCATTATTTATTTCCTGATCACTAAATGCGGTGTGGGATACGGTAATGTTTCCGGTTTCGCGCCGTCGAACTGCTTCATTGTCTTGCCTTCGTACGGCAGTGCAAATGCTTCGTCCTGCGGCATCTGCAAGTACCGATAGGCAAGTCGTGCGGCACGGCCGATCAGTTGCAAGCAATGAATACGACGTTCCCGTGATTCCCATGCACCGTGCGGTGCCGAAATTTCGGCGCAAGTTGGTGAACCGTTTTCCGCGACAAACTCGCGCACGAGCGCATGGTACCGTCGGTAGTATTTACCGGCGACTTCCTTACCCCGTTCCTCTGCCGGAACGGTATACGGATCCTTACGACCGTAACGTAGGCCGTTCGCCAAGACGGCGGCCGATAGCGCACCGCAAGTTAATCCCGAAAGACCGATTCCGCCACCAAAACCGACCCCCATACCGACCGCTTCTTTGGGGATATCCAGTGCTCCCTCGCGCTGCAATGCAGAAAGCACACATTCCGCGCAGTTTAAGCCGTGCTTATAATTTTCAATAGCGTACTGCTCGACACGTTCTTCCGGCGTCAATTTGCTCCAATCGATCGTTTCCATACGCTCCCCTCCCCTTTACTTACAGTATAAGAGAATGCGACGAAAAAAACCAGTCAGCCGAGAATATGGCGACGATTGGCTTCGTCAAAATCGTCTGTAATTTCTTTACGCGGCGGCGAATCCCACAAGCTGACCGCGATAATCGCCAGCGACGCGAATAAAAATCCCGGGACAATTTCATACAAGCCGAACCACTCAAATTGTTTCCAAATGAGTACGGTAATACCGCCGACAAGCATGCCGGCCAACGCGCCGTTGCGCGTCATCCGCCGCCAAAAGAGAGACAATACCACAACCGGTCCGAACACAGAGCCGAAGCCCGCCCATGCATAGGCAACGATATTTAAAATATAGCTGTTCGGATTGAGCGCGAGCAAAATCGCGCAGACAGCCACCAACAGTACCGTCAATCGACTGACATAGACCAACTCCCGCTCACCGGCGCCGCGATGCACGAAATTTTTATAAAAGTCTTTCGAGATCGTCGCCGACGTCACTAAAAGCTGCGCCGAGGATGTGCTCATAATCGCCGCCAAGACCGCCGACAAAATAAAACCGCCGACGAAGGGAGTGAACAACGAGCTACTCATCAGCAGGAAAATACGTTCCGCATCCGCGCCTTCCAAGAGCGTCGGCCAGTAAACGCGACCGACAAAACCGACCGAGACTGCCGCCGCCAGCGAAATAATGACCCAAGTCATGGCAATGCGGGTGGCTTTATGCAATTCGTCCGCATTCTGAATCGCCATAAAACGCACCAGGATGTGCGGTTGACCGAAGTATCCGAGTCCCCAGCCCAGCGATGAAATCAGCATGATGATCGTCGCGCCCGTACCGATCGCCGGATCAAAAAGAGCAAAATGGCCGGGCACCGTCGCCTGCAAACGAGCCATGGTCTCTTCGAAGCCCCCCAGCGCGAACATCCCCGTCATCGGCACCAGGAGAATGGCGAAGAACATCATGATCCCTTGAATGAAGTCCGTCCAGCTGACCGCCATGAAACCGCCCAAAAACGTATAGGAAATAACCACTCCCGCGGTAATCAGCAACGACCAGACATAGGGCAGTCCGAACACCGTTTCAAATAACTTGCCACCGGCGACAAAACCGGACGACGTATAAATTAAAAAGAAGATAAAAGTAAAAATCGCCGAAACCAGGTTCAGCATGTTGCTGTGATCATGAAAGCGATTATTCAAGAAATCGGGAATCGTCAAGCTGTCATTGGCAATTTCGGTATAGTTACGCAAGCGCTTCGAGATAAACACCCAATTTGCCCACGTACCGAGCGCCAAACCGACGGCGATCCACATTGCAGGCAAACCGGACAAATACGCAAGCCCCGGCAGTCCCATCAGCATCCAACCGCTCATATCGGATGCTTCCGCACCCATGCTGGTAATCCACGGGCCCAAGCTCCGCCCACCCAAAATATAATCACTCAGCTGGTTTGAACGGCGGTAATAGTACACGCCGATATAGACCATAACGCCCAAATAAATGGCGAAGGCGCTGATGACATGCCAGTTCGTTGCCAATGACTCCACTTCCTTTACCCTAATATTTTTTCATTTTACCACAATGCGCCGCAGAAGCGAAATTCTAACTCTTTTTCGCAATAAAAAAACGCCCTTGCGGGCGTCTTTTTCGTTTTGGTTACGCTTCGACCGGACGAACTACGACCTGACGATGGTGGCGTCCCAGACGTTCAAAGGAGACCACGCCGGGCGTTTTCGCAAACAACGTGTCATCTTTACCGATACCCACATTGGTACCCGGATGGAACTTCGTGCCGCGTTGACGAACAATAATCGCACCGGCTTTAGTCATCTGACCGTCGTGAACTTTGACACCGAGGCGTTTGCTTTGGGAGTCACGACCGTTACGCGTACTACTTTGCCCTTTTTTATGAGCAAATAACTGTAAATCAAATGTAAACATGGTTTCACCTCCGTCTTTCTCTAATGGTGAGCCGTTCAGGATACTGCGCCTGAATTTGGCGCAATCCGTTCAGCATAGTTTCAATCAGTAATTGGGAACGGGCATCGGGTGCATCTGTAAGTTGAACCGTGAGCATTCCCGACTGCGTCTCATAATGTCCGCGAAATTTCGCTACCTCTTTAAGACCGCCGGCCGTTGTTAATGTCACGGCAGAGACCGCCGCGCAGACAATGTCGGAGCCGTGTTCGGCATAATCCGCATGTCCGTTAACGGAAAACCCTGTGCAAAACCCGTCCGTTACCTGTGTTTCTACCAGGATCATGGCTTACGCCAAAGCGATCGATTCGATCAGGACTTTGGTGAAAGGCTGACGGTGACCTTGGCGACGACGATAATTCGATTTCGATTTGTACTTGAAGACACGGATCTTTTTACCGCGCCCCTGTGTAAGCACTTTGCCTTTGACCGTGGCCCCTTTAACGAAAGGAGCGCCGAACTGCATGTTGTCACCATCTACAACGGACAACACCTTGGCAAATTCGATCGCTTCATCCGCTGACTGCGCGAGTTTTTCGACCGTAATGACTTTGCCTTCTTCGACACGGTACTGTTTACCACCAGTTTGAATAATTGCGTACATAGTTGCACCTCCTCTATAACCAGACTCGCCGAATATGGTAGCGTTCGCTTTGAAAACCTCTTCGAGCGGTTGTGTCATAGTCACACACTATGACTTTTCAATTATATAGAATCGATACCGGCAAGTCAAGTTTTATTTTTGTTCGACCAAGCCGTAAGCCGCGACCACATCCTGTACAAAAATAATTCCATGCCCCGGCTCATCGATGTGTAATTTGTTGGAAATGGCACCGACAATATTTTGCACTTTCTCTTGCGGCGCTAAAACCATAACGACTTCTTTTTCCGGTTCAATCGGGAAGTCGAAAATCATCGTGGTATTGCGCGACGCCGAACCGCGGCCGCGCAAAATCGTACCGCCGCGCGCGCCGGCGGCCCCTGCCGATTCAATGACGGCGTTGGCGCCCCCTTTATCGACGACCGTATAGATGACTTGCCACATAATGTCTTCTCCTTCCCCTTTTTGGATTTTGCATTCATTCAACGTATGCGATCCGTAGATGCCGGTAATAGGAAGCGCGTAGGCGATCCCGCGATTTTTCTTCACCAGTTTGAAACGTTCAACCATTTGCGGCAAAAGCACACGCGCCCGCTCGCGTTCTTCAATAGCGAACACCAAGTCTTTGCGAATCTCGCGCATTCCGAGCTTCGCCAAAAAGGAGTTCGAGATCGATCCTTTGGCCGGCATCACGGTGACGCCGCTGACGTGTTCATGATGAAACGCCGCGCTCAGATCCGCACCCTCGCCGTGATTCAACACAAAGACCATTATCCAATAGCAGCTTTCCCTCATGCCTCGTTCCTCCGTTTCTGTTTCCATTGAAAGACCATGCCCAGAAGTTGCAAGGCGACAATCGGCATCATCGCAATCAACGCCACGACACCGAATCCGTCCAAAAACACATCCGCGCCCGGAAAATATCGTGCCGCACCGCTGGCAAAGCTCAATACGAATGTGGCCGCCATCGGCCCGGAGGCGACACCGCCCGAGTCAAACGCCATCCCGACGAACAGATTCGGTACGAAATACGACAACGCGATCGCAATCAAGTAGCCGGGCAACAGCATATGCCACAATTCCAACCCCGGCAACACAATGCGCAGCATCGAGAGCGCCACCGCGCTGCCGACGGCGAGCGATAACGCGATTAATACCAGTTTGCGCGGTACATAGCCGCTGGTGATATCCTCGATCTGATTGACGAGCGGAAACACGGCCGGCTCCGCCAAAATAACGACGAGGCCGATGACCAAACCGACGAATACCAAAACGGCCGATCCTTCCAGCCGTGCAATCTCCATACCGAGCTCATACCCCGCGCGGTTAAAACCGAAATTAACACCGGTCATAAAGATCACAAGACCGAGATAGGTATAGACGACACCCGCGTTAATTCGGAAAAATTCCGCGCCACGCACTTTTTCTATAAAAAAATGCGCTAAATAAAAAAGCAGTGTGACCGGCAAAATACTTAAAAAGACTTCCAAGAGCATATGTGGAACCAAATGACCGAGACTTTGCCAAAAGGGCTCCAACGCCGCCTGATCCGGCACCGTCACATTCGCCGCAAACGGTTGCTGCGCCGTACCGAACGCCATCAGCAATACACCCAAAATAGCGCCCGCGGAGGCGATCCCGACCAAACCGAAACTGTCTTCTTCGGCGGCTACCGCGTCCGATGATTTAATACTGGAAACGCCGGCGGCCAACGCGAGGAAAAAAGGTACCGTCATCGCCCCTGTCGTGGTGCCGGAGGCGTCAAACGAAAGCGCAATAAATTCACGCGGCACCAAAAGACAAAGCAGACCGATCATTGCGTAAAACAGAAAAAAGACATGTTTCAACGCTAAGGAACGAACGATACGCCACAGTCCGAATGCCAGAGTGACGGCAATCCCCGCCGACACCGCGTACACCAGCATCATTTCCGTCATGTAACCCGATGTAAAGAGTTCTACCTGCTGTCCATAGATTCGTAGATCCGGCTCTGCCATCGATATGGCAAAGCCGAGGACAAGACCGCTCATGACGACCATAATCATCTTGCCGTATTTCGTTACGGCATGACCCAAATGCATCCCGATCGGACTGACGCCGATTTCCACGCCGACGTGAAACACGGTCAATCCCAAGATAATCAGCGCCGTACCTACCACGCAACGCAGCAAAATATCAAACGACAGCGGCGCCAGAAAAAAATGGAGTAAAAAAATCAATACTACAATCGGCAACACCGACTGGCTCACTTCTTTTAACTTTTCGCCGAATATCCCCATCAATTCACCCCAAACTTTCCCGATTCAGATAAAATTATTATAACATAATGCTTTAATTACTCTCCCGAAATAGCGATAAAAAAAGAGAGGCGAGCGCCTCTCTTTGATCAGCGTGTTTGTTACGAATCACGCGGTCCATATAAAGTTTTCGCAAGCAGTGCAACAGCATCCGCCGCCCGCACGCTTACCGTAGCGGAGATCTCGTCATCGGTAAACATCGTTACATTGCCGGATGCCAGCGCCGGCAATGTTTGCCAATAAGCGGACGATTCCAACTCTTCCCAAGCCGCGGCTCCCGGCGATGCCGCATCCTGTTCGCGCAGAACGATCACGGCTTGCGGTTGCAGGTTGGCCTCCATCACGTTTTCGATCGGGATCAGGCCTTCCTTGTCACGCGGCGCATCCGACAATTCATCGGCCAGGTTGACCATCGGAATCAGCTGCGCCAAGTTTCCGATCAACGTATGACTGTCGCAGGCGCCTACACCGTTATCGTTCACATCAATAATCAACACATGTTTCGGAGGCACCGATGCGAATGCATCGCGCGTTTTTTCAATGCTCGTTTCCATATTGTGGACAATTTTTTCCGCGGCCGGTTCTCTTCCCAAAACAGCGCCCCAGAAATAAATCCGATTTTCAATATCCGCCAATGATTCCGTTTTCCAAAAAAGCACCGGCACCTTATCTTCCGCCAAATCAGTAATCCACTCCGGCGATACATGCGTGGCCGGACCCACAACGATATCGGGTGAAAGTGCGGCGATCTCCGCCGGATTGGGACTCGCGCTCAATTGCGGCAACGCCTTCCACTTGTCCGCCAGACGTTGCGGTAAACTCGCATGCGTCGTAACCGCCAACGGCGTCACGCCTAACGCGTCCACAATTTTGGCTTCGATATTATCCAGCGCAATCACGCGCTGCGTCGGCGCGTTAAAAGTCACTTCCCGTTCCAAACTGTCCGTATATGTCAGCTGCTGCGTCGTTTTCACCGTCTTCGGCGTTTTCTCACCGAATCCGCGCAACAACAATACGGCCGCGGCCAGCACAACGATCACGCCGACGACGATCATCCATTTTCGTTTCCGTTTTTGATTCATTATGGCCTCGCTTTACAGAGTGCTTGTCGCGGCGACAAGCGGAACTTACCGGCGTACTTTGGCAAATGCCTTGCGGGCCTCCTGACGAGCCGCCTCAAGATCCGCCGCATCCGGATGCGACGCCGAGTCCGCCATCATGTCTCGCGTCAATGTCACGGGCTCACCGTACGGAAAGCGAACCAACGTGGTCACTTCTTTTTGAATCGTATCCGCCAATTTACCCTGGCAGATAAATTGTCCCAAGAGCAAGTTGCGTTCCGCGATCATGTCACGCGCCGCCCGTGCGCTCAGAATCGCATGCTCTTCCGATGGTTTCGCTCCCATCGTGCCGAACAAAAACACTTTTTTCCCTGCAAGACTTTCCAGAAAGCGCGTTGCTTCTTCGCAAGGCTTACCGGCGTGCACCCAAAATCCTACCGCGATGCACTCCGCTTGGGACGGATCCGCAGCTTCCATCGGTACGGTCGAAACGCCCAATTCATCCGCAATGGCTTCCGCTACCTGTTTGGTATTGCCTGTTTGCGACGCATAGGTCACCATAATTGTTTGCGCCATACTATCCCCTCCAGGATCTCTGTCAGTAAATGCTCTGCCTTTATTGTAGCAAGAATGCGCGCTCCTGCAAATAATTAATTCCATGCGTTGATTTGTCATTCATTACTTGAAAGTCGACAGCCACTCCGTTATACTTAAAGAATATTAATAGAGATTAAAGGAGTTAATTATGGATTTCTTGTTCGCCACGTTGCCGTATTTGAACATCGGCTTTTTTTGCGCGTTACTCGCGCGTTTCACCGGCGCCAACCTGTCGGCTTTGGTGCTTTGCTGTTTTCTGTATTTAGGCGCTACGCCGATGCAAACGATCGGCATGATGCTGACCTTCCTCGCGTTTATGCAGTTGACTATTCATACGCAGGGAGAACGCTTAAGCTTCAAAACGTTACGAATTTTTAAGGGCTGGCGAATTTTAATTCCGGTGCTGTTTGT
>OKWK01000523.1_pt1 | contig 15365 bp, 14 predicted proteins | sample 1607181 | NCBI WGS metagenome assembly OKWK01 (sample SAMN07501053, study PRJEB24779) | human gut metagenome | isolation source: stool | host: human infant | place: USA: Pittsburgh, PA
CGTTGGAGCGAAGCAGCTTGCGGCCCGTGACGTCCAACTCTGCCCACACCTGATGAAGACCGGCAGCCTTGAATGTATAGCCGCCTGCTTGCCCGAAGAGCGGCAGATCTCGGACGAATGGACTTTCGGCAGATATCTCGATGGATGCTCCCTGCGAGCAAAACCTCAAAGGCGACCGATACAGTCGCACGCTTCCGTCAGGATCCCGAATCATGACCCGGAACCGTTTGTACCCAGGATCGACTTCCGCAGGGACCACTGCTTTTGACGTCCCGGTAACGCTCAGCCGGATGTTAAGCATGATCGGCTCCATCGGCCAAAACTCGTCGCTGCTTGTGCTCACATCCAAGGCCAGTTGGCCGCTGGCGGCAGCCCTTCCCGCCCTCTTGTCTTGATATCCAAAGTCGCGAAAGATCGATCCGCCTGGCATCACATCCACGTCGGTGGCGCACCTCATCAGCCAGTTCGTTTGGTTCGGGCCAAAAAAATACGCGCCATCGCCATAGGTGGCGTCTTTCTTGCTGCTCGCCATGAACGTCAACGGGGAGGTCTGGTGGATCAGGTTGAAGACGTGGCCAACCTCATGCACGCTAGTGAACGCCACTTGCCGATCAAACTCAGCGCCGGCTCGGGCCGCCGCGATGGCCCCAAGGAATACGACGCAGCCTTGCCGCGGAACCTGCGTGAACATGTCGACGGCCTGATCCTCGGGGGTGCGGAAGCCCAGGTCAAACATGAGTCCGAAAATGCGCGGGGCCGGCTGATAGCTATGTGCGAACAACAGCCCGATGTTCTGCACCGGAAGCTGCGTGGTGTTGCCAAGAACCTGTGCCAGCGCCTGATGCAGACGTAGCGGGGTCACGGGCTGCCCTTGCGCAACAGCCTGCGGCACTGTGGATAGTGCTGAAGGCAGCAACCGGATGACACCTGCCGACCCTCGCCCGATGTGCTTGGCGACGTAGTTGCCCAGAGGATCCAGCCCGTCGTACCCCGCGTTGACGGCCCCAAGCCTTAGACCGTAGGAGATCACTTGACGGTGAACTCCAGCTGCGCCGACTTGTCCTTGTCGTACACGACCAGCAGCGTGTATTTGCCCGCAGGCAGCGTGGGCTTGAAGGTGGCCTGGTACTGTTTGTCCCCGGCTCCCTTCTTGTAGACAACCTTGGACTTGTCGTAGGCGACATTCCCCTTGTTTAAAGTTAGCAAAGCGTCGTTGACGATCTCGATTGCGGCCGATGCCGAGAAGTCGACAACCGTTGTTCCTGCGGTATTGCTCACATTCTTCGCGGTGAGCGTAGGCGCTGCTCCAGCGGGTGGTGAAGTCTCCTTGGCCGGCGTGCCGGAAGTCTCGAAGGTGCGCTGGATGTCGACCTGCACTAGGGAGACCGAGTTCGCCGTCTGCACGAGCTTGAACAGTACCGGCCCCATGGCGTGCTTAATGCCTGGCTCGGCAGCGCCGGCGTCCTTTGCGCCACTGCTGCTGACAAGCAAGTCCTGGAGGCGTTTGTTCATCAAAGCGAGCGTTGCGTCCGCTTTCTGCTTCGCGAGCTGGGCCGCCAGCTTCACCTCGTCCTTTGCGCCCTTGCCAGCGTCCGACTCGTAAAACTTAAGTTCGGCCTCGGCACTTGTTTGTGTAGCCTCCGCATCGGCCACTGCCTTTTGCGCAGCCGCCAGCTTGGTGTTGAAAGCCGTCTCATCCGCTGCTGCCTTGGTCTGGGCTGCTTGCTCAATGGCCTTCTGGGCAGCCGACTCCGATGTCTTGTTTGCTGCATTCACGTCGCCAACGACGCTAGCCAGCTTGCTCGCCACCTCGTTCGCCGTGCCATCAAAGCTGGCGGACGTTAGAAAGCCGTTCTCGGTCGCGACCGTCATCTTGTAGGTGGCAAAGAGGGACTTGGGTGCTACCACGTACTCGTTGTTCCGGTCAGGCAGGAAGACCCACTCGTAGGTTGCAGTGCCATCGGCCTTGGGCTTGACCAACAGGTAGGGCTCCGGCATCGAGTACCGAAACCCCTTCTGGCTCGATGATGGCACTTCGCTGGGAGTCCTGGGGTCAGGCGCAGGTTGCTTGAATTTCTCCACATCAACCCAGGTCACGCATCCTTGGACACTGAGCGTCAGCAGGGCACACCCGAAATAGCGGGCCAAGGTTGTGTGCCGTTTCATTGCTGCCCCCCTTTCTCGGGAGTCGCAAGGATGACAGCGTCCGTAATGCCATCCATGCTTTTTGCGGCACCTCCGATCAGGCTGATCTTGCCCCCTTCGATGACGATCTTGTAGACGTGCGGAAGGGGCAGCCTGCCCGGAGGTGTGTGTGCAGAACCATCTGCAGCAGCCACGAATACCTTGCTGAGGGCCGTCAGCGACGCATTGACGACTTCCGTCTCATTGGCCTTGATCGTTGCACTTGTCAGCACGCCGTTGGTGAAATCCAACTTCGATTCGTTGCTTGAAAAGATGGCGAATGGCCGCGCGGACATCTTCTGTGTCGTGTCGGGAAGCCACTTGATTTCACCCGAGAGCCCGCCCTGCCCATCTGATCGAACAAAGAGGAAAGGGGCCGTCTGCCAGTAGCGGAAGCCGCGTGCCTGTGAGTCCGCACTGGATGATGATCCCAGTGAATGCACAGTGACGCCGGCGCAGCCACTGCAGAAGTAAGCCGCCGCAACAACCATGGTTATGTTTCGCATGAAGCCGTTCTCCCAGGTGGGTTTGTTCATCGACTCACGGTCAAGCGCTGCCGAGTGCTACCTAGTTGCAAGCGCAGGCATGATGTAGCCGCTCCCTGCGGTGCCCCACTACCTGATAGTTGCTTGGTTGAAGATTGTGCATCCTGGGCTGGGGAGGAGCAGGCATCGCCGCCTGTTGCTGGCAGAGACCAATAACCTGCGGTCCGGGGGCATTTATATTCAGCAGAACTAGCTGGTCGCTCCAGGCAGCAAAGTAGGCCTCCGCCATGGGATTCGCTGCCGGAAGGCGCATGTAACACTGCCCCGTCCGGTCCCGATACGGCATACCCTGATTTTGAGGGAAGTTGATCTGGAATGAGAGACAGCTGTACTCATCAAGCTGAAATGCTTGATTGAAGCGCTGATCGACACGCACCATCGCTTGAGCCGAAAAGGCGTAGAAAAATGCTACGCAAACTAGCGCCACGGACGAAAGTGCACGATGCATTTGAGAACCTCCGTGTTCGTAGTGTCAATCTGCCTTCACTTTGTTTAGACGGTTCTTTCCGTTTGTCAACATAGGTAGGTTGGGCAGAAAAGGTTGATCAAAATTGTGCTAGACCTAACTCGTCGAGTGGACTCGAGGTGGGTGTGGTCATGGTTTCCAGCTACGAAAGCAAGAACACGTCAGATGGCCTTACTCTGAAACTGTATCGCGGCGAAGGAGCGGCTCTGCTCGCATTCGATCTCGATGAAGAGAGGGCTACCCGAGATTTCGTTGGCTTCACCATCGAGGTGCGATACCCAGGTTCCCTGAAGTGGGGGGCAATCCGAAATCGCCTGCATTTCGAATACCCACCGACTGAGCATAGAGAGCGGACCTATAAGTCCACTGAAGCACCGCTCCAGAAATTCCGCTGGATACACGTTCCCACCGAAACTCCGGAGGGCAACTTCGAATACCGCGTTACAGCACGGTACATGTCTGAAAACGAGACGCTGCACAACGGACCGCAAGTGACGGGAAAAATCTCGCTGTCACCACAGACGATTGAGGACTTTGTGAACGTAGGGTTTACTCGCGGCTTCGCTAGCTCACAAGCCTACGCAGATCGTTTCGAGAACGACAAAGGGATCCTCCCACCGCGTGGGACGCCAGCAGAAAAGTACCTCAACCACGACATGACCCCATTCCAGAAGCACTATGAGTGGCTGGGTTTTGAAGCTCGCCGGTTGATCCTGCAAACGCTCGAGGAGGTTGAGCATGATCCGGGCCTCCGCCTGGACGCGCTCGTGTACGAATGCAAGGAGCCAGACATCCTCCAGCGCTTGGAGCGTCTTGGTAATCGCCTCCGGGTAATCATCGACGACCATGATGAGCAGGGAGATCCAGATTCTTGCGAGACCATCAGCGCTAACCGCCTAAAACAGAAGGGCGCACAAGTGAAGCGCATGCACTTCCGTCGCCAACAGCACAACAAGGTGCTCCTCGTGCGCCGAGCAGACGGCTCGGCCGCGAAGGTGCTGGCCGGTTCGACCAACTTCGCCATGCGCGGCCTCTACATCCAGGCAAACAACGCACTCTTGTTCGAGGATGCAACGGTATCCGAAAAATTCAGCGAGCTGTTTGATGCGTACTGGAACACCTCTAAAGATTTCAGAGAAAACCAGCTATCGAAGCAATGGTGGGTCGTTCGTGATGAACCCGAATCGCGAGTGTCCCTATGCTTCTCTCCACACACGGATAGTGGCCTGTCACTAGACCCGGTCGCTGATGCAATTGCGCAAGCCGACAGCTCAGTTCTGTATTCGGTGGTATTCCTGAACATCCTCAAAGGCACAGTGCGCAATGAGCTTGAGGCGCTTATGCAGCGCTCCTTGTTCTCCTATGGTGTTGCGCAGCGAACAGGTGGTCTCTCCGTCACGAAGCCTGATGGAAGTGTCGGCCTGCTTCCCTTTGCATACCTCGGAGAAACCGCTCCAGAGCCTTTCAAATCGGAGTGGAACGGCGACACAACTGAATTTTCCAATATGGTCCATCACAAGTTCGTCGTGACGGACTTCAATGGAAAGCGCCCTGTCGTTTTCACCGGCTCGTCGAATCTGGCAGCCGGCGGCGAGAAGGAGAATGGTGATCACCTGATATGCATCGAGGACCGCCGGATTGCTATCGTCTACGCAATCGAAGCACTGCGCCTCTTCGACCATTTCCATTTCAGGGTAAAGACCAAGCCTGGCGAGAATGCCCCCCCAATACACTTGGCAAAACCACCAACTGAGGGAGAGGATCCATGGTTCGCCTCTTACTACAGAAAGGGGCACCACAAGGAACGGGATCGCAAGCTGTTCAGTCAGTAGCAGCGGAAGCCCGTCCTGCTTCCACCTCTCCATTGAGAACTGGGGAGCCATGGACGGCTTGCGCACCGACCTCGAACGGGTAATAGCGTTGAGAGCGCCTTAGTTGCGGAGGCGACAGACGAAAGTAGATATCTTCGACGACCTAGCGAATCGTCGTTTACGAGACGGGCAGTCACTCGTTACCGCCTGACTGCTTCTGACCCAGGCCGAGGTGAGAGTTTCGCCCTCGCATCCATGAAAAATACCAATGTGGTCGTCTCTGATCTGCTGTACTTCTTCTGGGCTGCCGCGGCTTGTGGCGAGAGCTTTGAACCTGCTGACGGTTAGAACCGGTAGCGCTTGACCCGGGCTGGTGGAATTCAACATGGCAGGATCGTGACGCTCAACTCAGTGAGCATGGTAGTCCCCGCTTACATGCGGAACGGATATAGATTGGAATAAGCCATTCAGGCTCCCACCAAGGAGGGCGCAATGATCAGAGTTCCTCAATTCCTCCTCGGCTTCGTTATGGCGCATATGGTCTTCGTCGCGCACGCTGCTCCCAGTTGTATCCTTCCTGAAAAGGCCGAAAGCGGCTACGACTACAACACGAACCGGGACAGTTACGGGAAAAATGACTCCGCGACGACTGACTACTACAAGCTCGCCATAAACTGGTCAGGAGCCCACTGTGCGGAAAAGGCGAAGGAGATCGAAAACCTAAAGAAGAAGGGGAAGTTTGAAGCTGCTGAAACCGTCCGTAATAGGAACGCATTCCAATGCTTTTCCAATAACAAGTTTGGGTGGATCCTCCATGGGCTTTGGGCACAGACCTGCAATGGTAAAAACTGGGAAGACTGCCGGGACTGGAAGGCAATCCAGACCCATCCACGGCTATGCCGAGGCGACCTTCCTGCTGTCGATTACGAGGAGATCAAAAGCCACCTATGCCAATCCCCGGGGGCGGCGCTCCTGCAGGGAGAGTGGGAAAAACACGGAGCATGTAACTTCGCATCGGCGTCGGAATACTTCTCGAGACAAGGCCAGCTTTTCGCAGACCTTTCCTTACCCGAAAGCCGGCTACCAGACAAGGAGCTGCTCCAGTGGCTCAAGGAAAAGAATCCCTCTCTTGCGGACAAGGAGATCCAGATCGACGGCAACGAGTTCTACGTCTGCTACGACGTGAACTTCACTCCAATGAGTTGCCCACCGCTGGAGTAACGCTCGCTAGTTTTTTGACATCTGATAAGTTCTTCGACTGTCCGCTTCTGGCCGGAAGCTGACACTAGTGGCGGGCAGCTACGGCCAATAACGGACTGTCGGCATCGCCATCACTAGTTACTGAAGATCAGCACAAAGCAACTACCTGATACAGCATTGCAATCACTTGGCCGCAAGCGCCTCGGGCACCTTCCAGCCACCGCCCAACGCTTTGAATGCCGCAACGCCAGTGCGGGCCGACTCGGTTTGCGCCTGGGCTCGGGCATCGGCGGCGCGCAGCAGGTTGTCGTCGGCCTGCAGCACTTCGATCAAGCTGACGACGCCCTGCTGGTAGGCCTCGAACGATGCCTGCCGCGCGCGGCTGAGCGAATCCACGCCCTGCTCAAGCACGTTGGCCTGCTGCTCACGCTTGACCAGTGCCGAGAAGGCGTTTTCCACGTCCTCGGTGGCGCGCAGCACGGCGAGGCGGTAAGCCGCCAGTTGCTCGGCTTCCTGCCCTTTGGCCAGGTCGATCTGGGCATCGATGCGGCCGAAGTCAAACAGGCGCCAACGCAGCCCCAGCACACCAATCGATCAAATCGCCCATGGAACTCACAGGCCGCTGCTCGACAGCCTCCTGCCCCAGGAAGCGCTCGGACAGGGAAATCTCGGGACGCTGGTAATCGGGGCCAACCGCGCAGCCTGCCACCAGGTCGGTACTGATCAGTACAACGAGGAGTCGCTTCGACAGCATGGATGTTCTTCCAGGGCAAGGGAGGAGATTGCAGAAATTGTGACCATAATACTTTTTGGTCACTAATTGTCTATCACCCTGCCGCTCTGTAGGCTATCCCCCATGAACAAGACCCCCTCCCCCAAAGTTGCAGCACGTGGTCCGGTGGATCACGAGGTGCGTGATCAGATCGTGGCAGCGGCGACCGAGCACTTCCGCCTGTATGGCTACGAGAAGACCACGGTTTCCGACCTGGCCAAGGCCATCGGTTTTTCCAAGGCCTATATCTACAAGTTCTTCGAGTCCAAGCAGGCCATCGGCGAGATGATCTGCTCGAGCTGCCTGCAGCAGATACAGACCGAGGTGAATGCTGCCATCCATGAGGTGGACAGCCCGCCGGAGAAGCTGAGGCGCATGCTCAAGGTGCTGATGGAAGCCTGCCTGCGGCTGTTCTTCCAGGATCGCAAACTCTACGAAATCGCCGCCTCCGCCGCCTCCGGGCGCTGGCCGGCAACCCTGCTCTACGAAGGCTTCATCGAGCAGACCCTTCGCGAGATCCTGCAGCAGGGCCGGCAGAGCGGCGACTTCGAGCGCAAGACGCCTCTGGATGAAACCACCCGCGCGATCCACCTGATCATGCGCCCCTATTTCAACCCGCTGCTGCTCCAGTACGGGCTCGAAACCACCGATGAAGCGCCGGCCCTGCTGTCCAGCCTGGTGTTGCGCAGTCTGTCACCCTGATTAGTGACTATTGACTAAATTGGTCACAAGAATCAAAGTGAGGCTCCCTACGGCTTCGCAACGGGTTCCTCATGCGCCGGCGCAACCTCCTTCTGTCCCCCCTGGTCGGTGTAATTCCGTTCGTGCTGCTCGCCTGTAGCGACCAGACGCCCCCCGATCCCCGCACTGACGCGCCACTGGTTCGCATCACCACCATCCAGTCGGCAACCGCTACATCGCGCGCCTTCACCGGCATCGTCGCGGCCAGGGTGCAGAGCGACCTGGGTTTCCGCGTGTCCGGCAAGGTGTTGCAGCGCCTGGTCGATACCGGCCAGACCGTCAAGCGTGGCCAGGTGCTTTTGCGCCTCGATCCTATCGACCTGCAACTCGCCGCCCATGCCCAGCGCGAGGCGGTGACCGCAGCGCGGGCACGGGCTCAGCAGGCCAGCGATGACGAAGCTCGTTACCGCGCCCTGCGCGGCACTGGCGCGGTATCGGCATCTGCCTACGACCAATACAAGGCAGCGGCGGATGCGGCTCGCGCGCAACTCAGTGCAGCCGAGGCCCAAGCCAAGGTTGCCGGTAACGCCACCCGCTACGCCGAGCTGCTCGCCGATGCCGACGGTATCGTCATGGAGACACTGGCCGAGCCAGGCCAGGTGGTCAGCGCCGGCCAGGCCGTGGTACGGCTTGCACATGCCGGCCCACGCGAAGCCCTGGTGCAACTGCCGGAAACCCTGCGTCCAGCAGTCGGTTCCAGCGCTGAGGCCAAGCTCTTCGGCAGGCAAGACGTCAGCGTCGCCACCCGACTGCGCCAGCTGTCGGATGTCGCCGACCGCCAGACCCGCACTTTCGAGGCGCGTTACGTGCTCGAAGGCGAGCTGTCCGACGCGCCGCTGGGCACCACCATCACCGTGCAAATCAGCGATCCGCAAACTGCTTCACCAAGCACAGTGCAGGTGCCCATCGCCGCGCTGTACGACGCAGGCAACGGGCCTGGCATCTGGATGATTCGCGGAGAGCCCGTAGAGGTGGCGTGGACGCCCGTAAACGTTCAGTCGCTGGATGATGAGAGCGCCCGCATCAGCGGCGCGATCAAGCCGGGCGACCAGATCGTCGCCCTGGGCGCGCACCTGCTGCACGACGGCCAGGCCGTTCGCCTGGCCGAGCCGGCCACCGTGGCGGCAGTCGAGAAAGGCCAGCCATGAGCGAAAGTCGTTTCAACCTCTCCGCCCTCGCCGTGCGCGAGCGCTCCGTCACCCTGTTCCTGGTCTGCCTGATCTCCCTGGCGGGTCTCGTCGCCTTCTTCAAGCTGGGGCGTGCCGAAGACCCGGCCTTCACCATCAAGGTCATGACCATCGTCACCGCCTGGCCGGGCGCCACCGCCCAGGAAATGCAGGATCAGGTCGCCGAGAAGATCGAGAAGCGCCTGCAGGAACTGCGCTGGTACGACCGCAGCGAAACCTATACACGCCCGGGGCTGGCCTTCACCACCCTGTCGCTGCTCGACACCACCCCACCCTCGGAGGTGCTCGAGGAGTTCTACCAGGCGCGCAAGAAGATCAGCGACGAGGCCAAGACGCTGCCTACCGGGGTGATCGGCCCGCTGGTCAACGATGAGTATTCGGACGTCACCTTCGCCCTGTTCGCGCTCAAAGCCAGGGGCGAGCCGCAACGCCACCTGGTGCGCGACGCCGAGACCCTGCGTCAGCGCCTGCTGCATGTACCGGGCGTGAAGAAGGTCAACATCATCGGCGAACAGGCCGAGCGCATCTTCGTCGAGTTCTCCCACGAGCGCCTGGCCACCCTGGGCATCGGTCCCCAGGACGTGTTCGCCGCGCTCAACGGGCAGAACGCCCTGACCCCGGCCGGCTCCGTGGAAACCCGTGGCCCCGACGTGTTCCTGCGTCTGGACGGTGCCTTCGATGAGCTAGAGAAGATTCGTGACACTCCGATCATCGCCCAAGGCCGCACCTTGAAGCTTTCCGATGTTGCCACGGTCAAGCGCGGCTACGAAGACCCGGCCACCTTTCTGATTCGCAACGGCGGCGAACCGGCCCTGTTGCTCGGCATCATCATGCGTGAAGGCTGGAACGGGCTCGACCTGGGCAAGGCCTTGAACGATGAAGTGCAGCAGATCAACGCTGAGCTGCCGCTGGGCATGAGCCTGAGCAAGGTCACCGACCAGGCCGTCAACATCAGCGCGTCCGTCGACGAGTTCATGATCAAGTTCTTCGTCGCGCTGCTGGTGGTGATGCTGGTGTGCTTCGTCAGCATGGGCTGGCGCGTCGGCGTGGTAGTCGCGGTGGCAGTGCCGCTGACCCTGGCGATGGTCTTCGTGGTGATGGCCGCCACTGGCAAGAACTTCGACCGCATAACCCTGGGCTCGCTGATCCTCGCCCTTGGCCTGCTGGTAGACGACGCCATCATCGCCATCGAGATAATGGTGGTGAAGATGGAGGAAGGCTACGACCGTGTGCGGGCCTCCGCCTATGCCTGGAGCCACACAGCGGCGCCGATGCTCTCCGGCACCCTGGTTACCGCCGTCGGCTTCATGCCCAACGGCTTCGCCCGCTCCACGGCCGGCGAATACACCAGCAACATGTTCTGGATCGTCGGCATCGCGCTGATCGCTTCCTGGCTGGTCGCGGTGATCTTCACGCCGTACTTCGGCGTCAAGCTGCTGCCCGAGATCAAGAAGGTCGAGGGCGGTCACGACGCCATCTACGACACTCCGCGCTACAACCACTTTCGTCGGATTCTGGGTAAGGTGATCGCCCACAAGTGGCTGGTCGCAGGTTCAGTGATAGGGCTGTTCGTGACGGCCGTGCTCGGCATGGCGCTGGTCAAGAAACAGTTCTTCCCCATCTCCGACCGCCCCGAAGTCATGGTCGAGGTACAGATGCCTTATGGCACCTCGATCCTCCAGACCAGCGCAGCTGCGGAAAAAGTCGAAGCCTGGCTGGCCCAGCAGGCAGAGGCGAAGATCGTCACGGCGTACATCGGCCAGGGCGCACCGCGCTTCTTCATGGCCATGAGCCCGGAACTGCCGGATCCGTCGTTCGCCAAGATCGTCGTACGCACCGACAACCCGGATGAGCGCGAGGCACTCAAGCACAGGCTGCGCAAGGCGATTGCCGAGGGTCTGGCCAGCGAGGCGCAGGTGCGCGTCAGTCAATTGGTGTTCGGCCCCTACTCGCCCTACCCGGTGGCCTACCGGATTAGCGGCCCGGATCCGCAACGCCTGCGCGAGATCGCCAGCGAGGTGCGCCAAGTGATGGATGCCAGCCCGCTGATGCGGACGGTCAATACCGACTGGGGCACCCGCGCTCCCACGCTGCACTTCAATCTGCAGCAAGATCGCCTGCAAGCGGTGGGGCTAACCTCCAGTGCCGTTGCGCAGCAGCTGCAGTTTTTGCTCAGCGGCGTGCCCGTCACCGCCGTACGCGAAGACATCCGCACGGTGCAGGTCATGGCCCGTGCCGCTGGCGATATTCGCCTCGACCCGGCACGGGTGATGGATTTCACCCTGGCCGGCGCCAATGGTCAGCGCATCCCGCTGTCGCAGATTGGCGAAGTGGAGGTACGCATGGAAGAGCCGATCATGCGCTGGCGCGACCGGGTGCCGACTATCACAGTGCGTGGCGATATCGCCGAAGGCTTGCAACCGCCAGACGTGTCGACCGCCATCAGCCAGCAGTTGCAACCCATCATCGACAGGCTGCCGAGCGGCTATCGCATCGAGCAAGCGGGCTCCATCGAGGAATCGGGCAAAGCCAGCAAGGCCATGCTGCCGCTGTTCCCGATCATGCTGGCCGTCACGTTGATCATCATCATCCTGCAGGTGCGCTCGATCGCCGCGATGATCATGGTCTTTCTCACCAGCCCGCTGGGGCTGATCGGCGTAGTGCCGACGCTGATCCTGTTCCAGCAGCCGTTCGGCATCAACGCGCTGGTCGGGCTGATCGCGCTGTCCGGCATCCTCATGCGTAACACGCTGATCCTGATCGGGCAGATTCGCCAGAACGAAGCGGCGGGTCTCGATCCGTTCCGCGCCGTGGTCGAAGCCACCGTGCAACGCGCTCGGCCGGTGATCCTCACCGCGCTGGCGGCGATCCTGGCGTTCATCCCACTTACGCATTCCGTGTTCTGGGGCACCCTCGCCTACACCCTGATCGGCGGCACCTTCGCCGGCACCGTGCTGACCCTGGTGTTCCTGCCGACCATGTACGCCATCTGGTTCGGCATCCGCCCCATCCCCCACGAGCCACTCGCGCAGGCACAACCTGCATGAACAGCCCTTCCCTGATCGAGAGTAACTGCCATGCCCAACTTCCCAGTGGTCGTCATAACCGGCGTGTCATCAGGCATCGGTCGCACGGCGGCCGAACAGTTCGCCGGACGCGGTTGCCGCGTGTTCGGCAGCGTGCGCAACCCGGCCACTGCGCAGGCCATCCCCGGTGTCGAGCTGATTCACCTGGATATTCGTGACGAAGCCTCGATTCGCCAGAGCATCGAACATGTGATTGCAGAAGCTGGGCGCATCGACGTACTGGTCAACAATGCTGGCACCACACTGCTCGGTGCGACAGAGGAAACCGCCATCGACGAGGCCCAGGCGCTGTTCGACACCAACGTCTTCGGCGTCCTGCGCGTTACCCAGGCGGTACTGCCGCAGATGCGCAAGCAAAGCGCAGGGCGCATCGTCAACGTCAGTTCGGTGCTCGGCTTCCTGCCAGCACCCTACATGGGCCTGTACTCGGCTTCCAAACATGCAGTGGAGGGTTTGTCCGAGACCCTGGATCACGAGGTGCGGCGCTTCGGCATTCGCGTCGCGTTGGTCGAGCCTTCGTTCACCAAGACCAGCCTCGACCTCAACGCGCCACAGGCCGCCCTGCGTATCGCTACCTACGACAGCGAGCGGGCAACCGTCTCCCAGGCCATCCAGATGAACGTGCAGAAGGCACCTTTGCCCGATGCGGTCGCCGCGACCATCGTCGAGGCCGCCCTGGGCGCGTGGAAAATGCGCCACACCCCCAAAGGCGAGGCCACCCTGCTCAGACGCCTGCGCCGCTTTATGCCGGCAGGCCCAGTCGACTCGGGCCTGCGCAAGACCTTCGGCCTCGGCTGATTCACCTCTTCACGTACGAGACCACACCATGCACAGAGAACACAGCACACGTATCGTCGTTACCGGCCTGGGCATCGTCAGCCCTCTATGCTGTGGCAGCGAGACGGTATGGACGCGCCTGCAGGCCGGCCACTCGGGCCTAGACTGCAGCAGCCCCTCGGCAGTTAGCAAAGCGCGGCTAGCTGCAGCCGTCGAAATCTTCGCCCAAGTCTATGCATAGGCCATTTGGACGTGTCTAAGACATCGAAACTCTAAGTGCCCAAAGCGAAGACGAACTTCATTTTATCGCTCTACTTGCGATGTCAGCTTAGATTCTGACATTGGTTGGAGCGTCCGATTACGGCCGTAGCTGCCCGCCACTAGTGTCAGCTTCCGGCCAGAAGCGACCCTTGGTTATCTACGAACTCAGGGCCCATTCAGTAGCCGTGGCAAGAAAGTCGGTGTTGGTTATCAGAAAATCCCGCAGGCGGCAGTTGCGGAATAGTCAGAGCCAGCGGCGAACCTCGGCCTTGTAGCGGAGGTAGTCGTCGCCGAACTTTGCTTCGAGATAGCGCTCCTCGCGGGCGATCACCTGCGTCTGGATCGCGACCAACACCAACGGAAGCAACGCGAAGGCGATCGGTCCGTCGAAGCCGACCGCAAGGCCTGCATAGATAAGCGCCATGCCGAGATACATGGGATTGCGGGTCCACCGATAGGGACCGGTCGTTGCGATGAGGGTCGTTGGTCGCGACGGCGGAATGTTGGTGCCCAGACGCCGGAACAGCCCCGCCGCCGCAAGCATCATTACCGCGCCGGCAGCGAACGGCAGCGCGCCCATTGCGATCAGCAACCACCAATCGATGCCGAAAGAGTGCAGGGCGACGAACCGCTCCGCCGCCAGCCCCAACAGCAGCGCTCCCAGATAGATGAAGGGCGGAGGGAAGCGCACCCCCGCGCTGTCCGGCTCGACGGCCATGTTCATCTCCTCTCTATGGGCTCAAGCCAGCATCGACTGCTGGGCGAAAATACCCGCCATCGCGCCCTGCGATGATGCCTGGGTGACCGAGGGCAATATGGGGGTGGTGAGATCGCCGGCGGCATAGATGCCAGGCGTGCTGGTTTGGCGGCGCTCGTCGACCTTGAGCACGACGCCGGTGGGCGTATCCATCGTGGCAAGGCCCAACGATTCATGCAGGTTTGCGGACGGCTTGTTGCGCGGATGAGCAAACAGGATGTCGACCGCGACAGTGGAGCCAGTGTCGAGATTGACGGTAGCGATATGCCCCTGGTGATGGGCGATCTCGACGATCCGTCCGTCGACGACAGGTATGTTGCGGTGCGCCAGATCGGCCTGGATATCAGGTGTAATGTCGTGACCATCGGCAAAGACAGTCAACCTGTCGGTCCAATCGAGGAACAGCCTGACCTGGTTGTGCGATTGCGGGCCGGACCACACGAGGCCCCAATGCTGGCCGGCGGCTTCAAAGCCGTCGCAATAGGGGCAGGGGACGATGGACGTGCCCCAACTCTCGGCAAAGCCTGGAACATCAGGCATCTGATCGGCAACGCCATAGCTCAGGATCACGCGGCGGGCCTTTAGGCTTTCGTGATCGTCAGTGACAACGCAGAAATCGTCTATTACGCCAGAAATCTTCTCTGCCCGGGCATTGACTAGCCTGACCGTTGGATAGCGCGTCAACTGCTGCCGCGCCGCGGCCAGGATGTCCAGCGGCGGCGTGTGATCGTGACCGAGCAGACCATGCGAATGGCCGGCAAAGCGGTTACGCGGCCGACCGGTATCGAGAACGATGACCTTGCGACGGGCACGGCCGAGCTGCAAAGCGGCGGCGAGACCTGCAAAACTTCCGCCGATGATGATGACGTCATTCATGGTGATGGGCTCCGCTGGAGGGCAGGTTGTAGCCAAGCCCTTGGATTGCTCATTTAAGACACTGAGTGGTATCCTAAATCTTAAATTAAGATACTGTAAAGTACCAATATCATGACCGAAACCATACAGGCACGGCGCGGTCGGCCCACCAACGAGGCGCTTGCCCAAACGATACTCGACGCCGCGAGCGAACTTTTTGTGGAATTGGGTTTTCAAGCGACGACGTTGGACAAGGTCGCCCAGCGGGCGAAGATATCCAAGCTCAGCATCTATAGACGTTTCGAGAACAAGGAGGCGCTGTTCAGCGCAGCCATCGCGGCCGGCTGCCAGCAGTCGTTTGCACCACAGGCCCTGCTTGAAGGTGTCGAAGGTTCGGTCGAAGACCAACTTATGGCGGTGGGAACATCACTGCTGCGCACGCTATTGAGACCAGACGTCAGCAGTATCGAAGCCATGGTCATGGCCGATAAAACGAGTCAAAACGCCCTGAGCAAGTGCCACTACGAAGCCGGCGCCGCTCATGTCATCGCCGACATCGATGCCTTGTTGCGCCAACTTCACGCGAAGGCGCTTCTCAACGTGCCCGATCCCCTCCAAGCCGCCCGCTTGTTTGCCGCGCTCTTCAAAGGCTCCGATCTATTGATGATCGCCCGATTCGATCAGGCGAGAGCAGAGGACGAAATAGAATCCTATTGCCGGTCG
>OKWK01000525.1_pt1 | contig 15201 bp, 6 predicted proteins | sample 1607181 | NCBI WGS metagenome assembly OKWK01 (sample SAMN07501053, study PRJEB24779) | human gut metagenome | isolation source: stool | host: human infant | place: USA: Pittsburgh, PA
CTGGAGCAACAGGTCGCGGGGATCTGGGCGGAGGTCCTGCAATTGCAACAGGTCGGGCTCGACGACAACTTCTTCGAACTCGGCGGCCACTCGTTGCTGGCCACCCAGGTCATTGGCCGCCTACGCGAACGACTGCACCTGGAGGTGCCGATCAAGTCGATGTTCACCGCGGAGACACTGGGTGAGTTCTGCCACGGCGTCGAGACCCTCAAGGCCGAGAGCGCGCCGGTGGAAGATGCCCTGGCTAAATCCCTGGAGGCGCTCAAACGTCTATCTGCCGATGAACTTGAAAAACTGATTTCCTAAGAGGCGGTAGCGTGCAAGCACTCATAGAGAAGGTGGGCTCCCTTTCCCCCCAGGAAAGGAAGGCATTGGCTGTCTTGCTCAAGCAGCAAGGTGTCAATCTCTTCGAGATCGCGCCAGTGTTCAAGCGTCAGGACGGCGAGCCCCTGCGGCTCTCCTATGCCCAGGAGCGACAGTGGTTTCTCTGGCAACTGGAGCCGGAAAGCGCGGCCTACCATATCCCGAGTGTCTTGCGTCTACGTGGGCGGCTGGACCTGGATGCCCTGCAACGCAGCTTCGACAGCCTGGTTGCGCGGCACGAGACCCTACGCACCCGTTTTCGCCTCGACGGCGACGAGGCGCGCCAGGAGATCGCCGCATCCATGGCATTGCCGTTGGATATCGTCGCGTTGGGGCCGCTCGAGGAGGGCGCCCTCGCTCGGCAGGTCGAGACGACGATCGCGCGGCCGTTCGACCTGGAGCGTGGGCCGCTGCTGCGGGTGAGCCTGTTGCGGCTGGCCGAGGACGACCATGTGCTGGTGCTGGTCCAGCATCACATCGTGTCCGACGGTTGGTCGATGCAGGTGATGGTCGAGGAACTGGTCCAGCTCTATGCCGCCTATAGTCGAGGGCTCGAGCTAGCGCTGCCGGCTTTGCCGATCCAGTACGCGGACTACGCCCTGTGGCAGCGCAGCTGGATGGAGGCAGGGGAAAAGGAGCGCCAGTTGGCGTACTGGACCGGCCTGCTGGGCGGCGAGCAGCCGGTGCTGGAGTTGCCGTTCGATCGGCCGCGGCCGGCCCGGCAGAGCCATCGTGGCGCGCAGTTGGGTTTCGAGCTATCGCGGGAACTGGTCGAGGCCGTGAGAGCCTTGGCCCAGCGTGAAGGCGCCAGTAGTTTCATGCTGTTGCTGGCCTCGTTCCAGGCGCTGTTGTATCGCTACAGCGGGCAGGCGGATATCCGTGTCGGTGTGCCGATCGCCAATCGCAACCGCGTGGAGACCGAGCGGCTGATCGGCTTCTTCGTCAACACCCAGGTGCTCAAGGCCGACCTGGACGGTCGGATGGGCTTCGACGAGCTGCTGGCACAGGCCCGCCAACGCGCGCTGGAGGCCCAGGCGCACCAGGACCTGCCGTTCGAGCAACTGGTGGAAGCCTTGCAGCCGGAGCGCAATGCCAGCCATAACCCACTGTTCCAGGTGCTGTTCAACCATCAGAGCGAGATACGCTCGGTGACGCCCGAGGTTCAGTTGGAGGACCTGCGTCTGGAAGGCCTGGCCTGGGACGGCCAGACTGCGCAGTTCGACCTGACGCTGGATATTCAGGAAGACGAAAACGGCATCTGGGCCTCCTTCGACTATGCCACCGATCTGTTCGACGCCTCCACCGTGGAACGCTTGGCCGGCCATTGGCGCAACCTGTTGCGCGGCATCGTCGCCAACCCACGACAGCGGCTCGGCGAGTTGCCGCTGCTGGATGCGCCGGAGCGCCGGCAGACCCTCTCCGAATGGAACCCGGCCCAGCGCGAGTGCGCGGTGCAGGGCACCTTGCAGCAGCGTTTCGAGGAGCAGGCGCGGCAACGGCCACAGGCGGTTGCGCTGATCCTCGACGAACAACGGCTGAGCTACGGCGAACTGAATGCGCGGGCCAATCGCCTGGCGCACTGCCTGATCGCTCGCGGCGTTGGCGCGGACGTGCCGGTCGGGCTGGCGCTGGAGCGTTCGCTGGACATGCTGGTCGGCTTGCTGGCGATCCTCAAGGCCGGCGGCGCCTACCTGCCGTTGGACCCGGCGGCGCCAGAGGAGCGCCTGGCGCATATCCTCGACGACAGTGGGGTACGGCTGCTGCTGACCCAGGGGCATCTGCTCGAGCGCCTGCCACGGCAGGCGGGGGTGGAGGTGCTGGCCATCGACGGACTGGTGCTGGACGGCTACGCCGAGAGCGATCCGCTCCCGACGCTATCGGCGGACAACCTGGCCTACGTGATCTATACCTCGGGCTCGACCGGCAAGCCCAAGGGCACATTGCTCACCCACCGCAACGCGCTGCGCCTGTTCAGCGCCACCGAGGCCTGGTTCGGCTTCGACGAGCGGGACGTGTGGACGTTGTTCCATTCCTACGCCTTCGATTTCTCGGTCTGGGAAATCTTCGGCGCGCTGCTCTATGGCGGGCGCCTGGTGATCGTGCCGCAATGGGTGAGCCGTTCGCCGGAAGACTTCTACCGTCTGCTGTGCCGCGAAGGCGTGACGGTGCTCAACCAGACGCCGTCGGCGTTCAAGCAACTGATGGCGGTGGCCTGTTCCGCCGACATGGCGACGCAGCAGCCGGCGCTGCGCTACGTGATCTTCGGTGGCGAGGCGCTGGATCTGCAGAGCCTGCGGCCGTGGTTCCAGCGCTTCGGCGATCGCCAGCCGCAACTGGTGAACATGTACGGCATCACCGAGACCACGGTGCACGTAACCTACCGTCCGGTGAGCGAAGCCGACCTGGAGGGTGGCCTGGTCAGTCCGATTGGCGGGACCATCCCGGACCTGTCCTGGTACATCCTCGACCGTGACCTGAACCCGGTGCCGCGCGGCGCGGTGGGCGAGCTGTACATCGGTCGCGCCGGGCTGGCACGCGGCTACCTGAGGCGGGCCGGGTTGAGTGCCACCCGCTTCGTGCCGAACCCGTTCCCCGGCGGCGCCGGCGAGCGGCTGTACCGTACCGGCGACCTGGCACGGTTCCAGGCGGATGGCAATATCGAGTACATCGGGCGTATCGACCACCAGGTGAAGGTTCGCGGCTTCCGTATCGAACTGGGCGAGATCGAAGCGGCGCTCGCCGGTCTGGCCGGGGTACGCGATGCCGTGGTGCTGGCCCATGACGGAGTCGGCGGCACGCAACTGGCGGGATACGTGGTGGCGGACTCGGCGGAGGATGCTGAGCGTCTGCGGGAGTCGCTGCGGGAGTCGCTGAAGCGGCACCTGCCGGACTACATGGTGCCGGCGCACCTGATGCTGCTGGAGCGGATGCCGCTGACGGTCAATGGCAAGCTCGACCGGCAGGCGTTGCCGCAACCGGATGCGAGCTTGTCGCAGCAGGCCTATCGAGCGCCCGGTAGCGAGCTGGAGCAGCGCATCGCAGCGATCTGGGCGGAGATCCTGGGAGTGGAACGGGTCGGCCTGGACGACAACTTCTTCGAACTGGGCGGTCACTCATTGTTGCTGCTGATGCTCAAGGAGCGGATCGGCGATACCTGCCAGGCTACGCTGAGCATCAGCCAACTGATGACCCATGCCAGCGTCGCGGAACAGGCGGCATGCATCGAGGGGCAGGCGCGTGAGTCGTTGCTGGTGCCGCTCAACGGCAGGCGCGAAGGTTCGCCGCTGTTCATGTTCCATCCGAGTTTCGGCTCTGTGCACTGTTACAAGACCCTCGCCATGGCGCTGCGGGATCGTCATCCGGTCAAGGGTGTTGTCTGCCGTGCCCTGCTGGGCGCTGGTCGCGAGGTGCCGGAGTGGGACGATATGGTTGCGGAATACGCCGAGCAATTGCTGCAGGAGCACCCCGAAGGGGTTTTCAACCTGGCGGGATGGTCGCTCGGCGGCAACCTGGCGATGGATGTCGCGGCCCGGCTGGAGCAGCGTGGGCGGCAGGTGGCTTTCGTCGGCTGGATCGATGCGCCGGCACCGGTCAGGGTCGAAGCGTTCTGGAACGAGATCGGGCCGACGCCGGAGGCAGTCCCGAACCTATCCGTGGGCGAGATGCGGGTGGAACTGCTCGGTGTCATGTTTCCGGAGCGGGCCGAGCATATCGAACGGGCCTGGTCATCGATCTGCTCCGCCACGACGGACGATGAGCAGCGCTGGACGAGGATGAGCGACTGGGCGGAAGCGGAGATCGGCGCCGAGTTCGCGACACTGCGCAGCGAAATCGTACAGAGCAACGAACTGGAAGTGTCCTGGGAGTTGAAACAGATCCTCGACGAGCGCCTGAAAGCGATGGATTACCCGCGTCTGACGGCGAAGGTCAGCCTCTGGTGGGCCGCGCGCAGCACCAATGCCATCCAGCGGAGCGCGGTGGAGCGCTCGATGGCCGAGGCGATCGGGGCTGAGCGTGTCGAACCGGTGCGGGTGCTGGATACCCGGCACGACAAGATCATCGACCACCCTGAGTTTGTGCAGAGCTTCCGGGCCGCCCTGGAGTATGCCGGGCGCTGATCTCAGGTCCGTTCCGTTCAAAGCCCGCCTTCAGGCGGGCTCTTTGTTTCTGTACAGGAATCATTTGGTGTCGTGCCGACAGGCGTCTTCGGCGATGGGGCGCGTGGGGTAGCCGAGAAGCAGAACGCCCCGCATTGCGGGGCGTTCTTTTTCGCAGCCGGGCTCAGAAGTCCCAGCGAGTGCTGAACATCAGGTTCCGTGGATCGCCATAGGATGCCGAGGTGTAGAAACCGATGTTGGTGTAGTAGGTCTTGTCGAAGACGTTGTTGACGTTGACGCTGGCCGACAGCTTGTCGGTGATCTGGTAGCGGGCCATCAGGTCCACCAGCCAGTAGTCTTCCTGGGAGAACTTTTCCCAGCGGCTGCGGGGATTGTTGTAGACCATCTGCCAGCTCTTGCCCTGCCAGCGGGCGCCGCCGCCGACCGTGAGCTTGTCCAGGGCGCCCTTGAACTTGTAGCTGGTGTAGAGGCTCAACTGGTCCTGAGGCTCCCAGGTGGAAACCTTCTTGCCACTGTCGTCGCGAATGATCTTGTGGGTATAGCCAGCCTGAACCTGCCAGCCTGGCGCCAGTTCACCCGAGATTTCCGCCTCGTAGCCCTTGGTCTTGGCCTTGATGCCCTTGTAGGCGTAGGTGATGGCGGGGTTGGTCGGTTTGCTGTTGTAGAGGGCGTCTTCCTCCGCGCGGTTTTCCTCATGAATCTCGAAGTAGGCGAGACTGGTATTGAGTCGTCCGTCGAGATATTCGCCCTTGATGCCGATCTCGTAGTTCTGGCCTTCGTCGGGTTCGAGCAGTTTGTTGCTGCTGTCGCGATACCAACTGTCCTGCGGCATGAAGATGTCGGTATAGCTGGCGTAGACGGAGTAGGTATCGTTCAGGTCGGAGACCGCGCCGACGTAGGGAATGAAGCGTCCGGACTCGCGAATGGTCGGATTCAGGCCGGTTACCCGGTAGTCGACCACGCGTCCACCTAGGAACAGGTTCAGGTCATCGGTCACATTGAAGCGGGCGGTCATGTAGCTGCCCAACTGGCGGGTCTTGTCATCGATGTACTGGGAGGGGGTACCCCAATCGGGCTTGCCTATATCGCCGTCCCAGTTGATGAAGTCGTCGGTGGTGTTGTCGTAGTTGCGCAGGTTCCAGTAGCTCTTGCCCTCCCAGTGGGAGAAGGAAGCCGAGGTGCCGACCACCAGCTCGTGCTCGCGACCGAGGAACTGGAAGGGGCCGGTGAGATAGATATCCAGCGAGTTGCTCTTGGTTTCGCCGGTGTACTTCTGCGCAACGATCTTGGCGCTGTTGTCCGGTGCCGGCCAGTCGCCCATGATCGCGCCGAGGGGCGCGTGGTAGCCGTTGATCTTGTGATCGAGCTGCACCTTGCCGACCCAGCCGTTGGCGAAATTGTGCTCGAGGTTGGCGAAGACGGTGCGGGTGTACTGCTCCCAACTGCTCCACTTGGCTCCGTTGTTGAAGGAGCGGGAGACGTCGTTGCGGTTGCCCTGGCTGTCGAAGAGCGGGAAGCTGCCCGACCAGCCCGATCCCTTGGGATCGTTGTCCTGATAGTCGGCGCCGACGGTAAGCATGGTGTCGGGATTCAGATCGAACTCGAGGATGCCGTAATAGACGCTGGTTTTGCGCTCGTAGTGATCCATGAACGAGTGCTTGTCCTGGTAGGCGGCTACCGCCCGGCCGCGGACGTTGCCGGACTCGGTCAGCGGGCCGCTGACGTCCAGTTCGGAGCGGTAATTGTCCCAACTGCCCGCGCCCAGTTCGACATGGCCCTTGAATTCATGGGTAGGTTTCTTGCGGATCAGGTTGATCGTGGCGCCGAGGGACCCCGCACCGGTGAGCAGGCCGGTCGCCCCCTTGAGTACTTCCACCCGGTCGTAGATGGCCATGTCACTGAGCGTATTGCCCGCGGAGTAGCCGACGTTGCGGGCCGTCGAGGGAATCCCGTCGTACTGGAAGTTGTTGATCGAGAAGCCGCGGGCATAGTAGTTGTTGCGGTCAGTGTCGTAGGCCGAGACGGTGATGCCCGGCGTATGGCGCATGACGTCGTCGATATTGTTGAGGCCGAAGTCGTCCATGTTCTGGCGGGTGACCACGGTGATCGACTGGGGTGTCTCGCGCGGAGTCAGGACCAGGCGGGTCGCCGTGGCGATAGTGCCTGGCGTATAGGAGCCGCTGTCCTCGGTGATGGTGCCCAACTGGTTGGAGGTGATCATGGTGGCGCCGAGATCGACGCTGCTGTCCGCCGCCTCGGCGACGCTGATGGTTATCGCATTGCCCTGGAAGTCCACCGATGCGCCGGTGCCACGAAGCAGCTCGGTAATCGCCTGGTTCGGCTCAAGCTTGCCCTTGATCGCACTGCTACGCTTGTTCCGGACCTCTTCCGGGCGATACAGCACCTGGATATCCGCCTGGCGGCCGAACTCCTGGAGTGCGCTGCCCAGCGCCTGGGGAGGGATGTCGAACTCGATTTCCTGCGCCTGGACATATCCCGCCAGCGGCAGGCTCAGGGCCATGGCGAGCGAGTGGGGAAGCATCCTGCGTTGGAAGGCACGGCGCATCAAAAACGCCTTACTCAGAGGACTGAGACCGTGTGGTGCTGGCATGGGTGATTGCTCTTCTTAGGTTGGCAAGTTGCGAATGAATGAGATCGCTTCTCAATTCTCTTAGTATGACGTTTTACCCACGGAAAACCGGATGAAAAAGTTTCACGCCGTCTCGGTTTCCTTGACGACCTTGCCTGCCGAGAGCCTTATCAACTGGTCCGCCATTTCGAAATAGCGATCATCGTGGCTGATCACGATGATGGTCTTGCCCTGGCGCTTCAGGTCCGGCAACAGTTCGGTGTAGAAGACCCTGCGGAAAGCCGGGTCCTGGTCTGCGGCCCATTCGTCGAAGACCAGGACCGGCCGCTCTTCGAGCCAGGCATTGATCAGCGCAAGGCGCTTGCGCTGCCCGGTGGAGAGATCGGTGGTGCTGAAGTTGCCGTCCATGACGCTGACCTTGTGGGCGATTTCCAGGCGTTGCAGATATTGGGTCGCGTTCTGCAACGAAGCCTGCTTGCCCTGGACCAGGTCGTCGAAGAGGTAGTAGTCGGCGAAGATGGTGCTGAAGAGCTGGCGGTAATCGTCGCGGGTCTCCGCGCTGACCGGTTCTCCGTTGAGAAGGATCTCGCCGGACTGCGGGCGATAGAGGCCGAGCAGCAGCTTGATCAGGGTCGTCTTGCCGCAGCCGTTCTCGCCGACGATGAAGACGATGTCACCTTGGGCGATACGCAGATTGATAGGGCCCAGATGGAACGGTTCGCTGCCTTCGACGGCGGGGGGGCTGTAGCGAACGTCGCGCAGTTCCAGGCTGTCGACGGTCTTGTCCGGGGCCTCCTGTTCGCTGAGCAGAAGATGGGGTTCGGGAGAGGAAAAACGCTCGGAAAGTTCGGCGACCCGCTGGAAGGCGACCTGGGCGCGGCTGACGATGGGAAGGATGGTCACCACCTGTTCGAGTGGTCCCTTCATGTACAGCAGGACCATCACGAAGCCAGTGATGGCGGCCGGATTGGACGAAGGCCAGTAGGCCTGGAGCGTAAGCGCCAGACCGATCACCACGAAGAACAGCATCGAGCCGAAGGTCTTGGCCAGGATGAATATATTGATGGAGCTGATGTGGAGGTCGCGGATGTTGTTCGCGGTTTCGCTGATGCGGCCGGTGTGCATGCGATAGCGACGGGGGCGGTGGATGCGCAGTTCCTTCGCGCCCGAAGCGATGGCGGTGTAGTGCTTCTGCAATTCGTCTTCGAGATCGCGGGCGGCATAGAACCCTTTGAAACCGCGGGAGCGCGCCAGGTACTGGGCTGCCGTGCCGATGACGATGGCGACGACTGTCAGCAGGAACATCGGGACCGATAGGTAGGCGAGGTAACCCAGGCAGCCGAAAGTGATGGTCAGGGCTATGGCCAGTGGGGTGAAGGAAAAGGAGAAGTCGCTGATGGTGTCAATGTCGTGTGTCAGTACCGGAATGAGACGGTGGGTCCGGTAGCGCTCGATCTGCTCGATGGGCGCCGAGAGGACTTTCTCGCCGAGTTCCTTGCGCAGCTTCGCGATGATGTGTTGGCCGACGTAGCTGGTACCGATGTCGGAGACGATCGAACTGACCAATGCCAGCAGGCAGAGTCCGCCGAACGACAGCAGGACGCCTTGGCCGAGGCCGTTTTCCGAGTGCAAGGCGTTGTTGATGCTGGCCAGCAGCAGGGTGATGGCAAGGCCGCCGGCCATGCCCAGTGCTATGGAGACGGCCACGATCGCTCGAAAGGGCCTGAGCAGGGCGAGCAGTTCGCGAATGGCGCCGCGCTTGGGATTGGTCATAGTTGCTTCCCGGATGTACTAGGTCGGTGGGGTCCCAGGATTGTTCCATGGCCGCTCCCGGCTGGGCCGGTAGGCATGGGACGGTTGAGTGGGGTGGCCTGGCGCAGGCTTTCGTTGCGGCACTGCGAATGCGGACGGCGACCGGCTCCAGGAGCATGCGTCACCCGTCTCGGCCTCCTTGCAGACAGACGAAGCAGGATGCCCGGTATTTAGCGGCGTTCGGCGGGGCGTAGGTTCTTCCACGTAAATTGCAGGCGATGCCGTTCGTTGCAGATCAGGAAGAGGTGTCGCGCCCGCCCGTCGCAGGTCGACGCGCGCTTCGACTCGACATGGCGCTGCCTTCCTCTGGCGCTCGATCCACTCCTGGGAATGATGAAATGACGAAAAGGAAACTGGCCTATATCTGGTCCCTGAGAAACGCCGCGGCCGACAAGGCCGGCCAGTACGTGCCGTACAAGGGCGAACAGCGGTACATGAAGTCGGTACTGGAGTCCTTGGTGGAGGCGCTGAACCAGACTGCGCTGGGCGATGCCTACGAGCTCGTGGGCGTGATCTACGACGACGACGCGGAGCTGCCTCGCGACCAGGGAAAAATCAAGGATTACGGTTTCGCCTATCGTCCCGGGCAGCAATGGTTCTATCCGGCAGACCTGCAGGTGCAAGGCAAGACCCTGAACGACCTCTTGCTCAGCGTGCCGTCCACCTACCGCCGGTACCCGCGGGGTACCCCCGAGCATGTGGCCGGCAAGAGCGATTTCGAGCGACGCCTGCATGACACCCTGGTGGAGCTGGGCGCCGATGTGGTGGTATTGGACGGGCTCCTGGTCATCCTCGATGAGCTGGTACGCCCGGGCGCTCCGTTCGCACGGCGGATCATGAATATCCATCCTGGCGTGACGCGCGAGGACTCGCCTTACGAGCGTCGTGGCGCCTATGCGACCCTGGACGCGTTGTATGGAGCGCGGGGCGAGAAGGTGGTGGATTGGGCGACCATGGAAAAGGTCGCGGTCGAGCCGCTGTACTGGACCGGAGCATCGTTCCACTATGTGGACAATGGCATCGATTCCGGCGAAGTGTTCCATGATGTGCTGAAAACGGAGATTTCACCCGACGACACCATCCTCGAGCTGCGCTGGAACAACTTCAACAACAGCCTGTTCCCGGCCTTGCACGAAGGGCTGGCGCTGCTCGCCGAGAAGCTCTGAACCCGGTTCCTTCGAGGGGTTCGAAAAGGCCGGAGCGGTGTCGTCGCTCCGGCCTTCTTCATTCTGAATCAGAGTTCGCGCGCCACGCGGAAGCCGATCCAGTCGCCGCGGTCGCTGGGGGCCGCATTGTTGCGGTTGCCCGAGCGCGAGAAGATCGGCGGCTCGCCCCAGTCGTTGCCGCGGATCTGCACCAGCTCGCACTTGTCCTCCATCCACGCGCTGCCGTCGCTCGGCGCGCCGTTGTAGTGGTCGTGCCAGCAATCGGCGACCCACTCGTAGACGTTGCCGTGCATGTCGTAGACGCCGAAGGCGTTGGGCGGGAAGCTGCCCACCGGCGAGGTGAAGTTGTAGCCATCGCTGGCGCCGTAGGTGTTGGCGTGCTTGGCGATGCTGTATTCCTTGCCTTCGTCGAACGGGAAGGGGAAGGGGCCGGCGCTGCCGGCGCGGGCGCCGTACTCGCGCTCGGCCTCGCTGAGCATGCGGTAGTGTTTGCCGGTCTTCTTTGACAGCCAGGCGGCGTAGTTCTTCACGTCGTTGTAGTCGACGCATACCGCCGGCTGGCGAGGGCCTTGCTGGTAGCGCGGCTTGCCGGCGATGCATTCGCGGCCGGGGCGGGTATCGCCGTCGGCCAGCTTGACGCCGGTGGCCTTCAGGTAGGCGTCCAGTTCGCCGGCGGTGACCTGGTAGCGGCTGATGGCGAACGGCTTGGCGAAGGTCACGTCGTGCAGCGGGCCCTCGTCGGGCTGGCGGCCGACCTCGTCGTCCGGGGTGCCCATGGTGAAGCTGCCGGCGGGCAGCACGACCATCTCCGGGCAGTCCTTGCAATCCTTGAACACTGTGCCGGGCTTCTTCGCTTCGTCGGCGAAGGCGGGGGCGGTGGTGACGATCAGTGCGGCCAGGGCCAGGGGCGATAATGCGTGCATGGCGGTTCTCGTTGAGTGGCGAAAGGGGTCAGGCGAGTTGCGGGGCGAGGATTTCCAGCACCCGGTCGATCTCCGCCTCGTCGTTCAGCAGGCTCGGCGCCAGGCGCACCACCGGGCCGACATCGCGATCCACGGCGTCGCTGATTACCCGGTGCGCCATCAGGTGTTTGGCGACCGCCTCGCAATCGCGGCCTTCGACGCGGAAGAAGGTGAAGCCCGAAGACAGCTCGGGGCTGGTCGGCGTGACCAGGCGGACCTTGGGATGCTCGCCCAGGCGCTGCTTGAGGTAGGCGTTGAGCTGGTGGATACGCGCCTGGACCTCGGCCTTGCCCAACTGCAGGTGCAGCTCGAAGGCCGTGCCCAGGGCCAGGCGATGTTCGAAGGCGTGGTAGCCGCCAGGGGTCATCAGGGTGCCGAAGTTGTCGGCGCGGGAGAAGGTCGGGATGCTCGGCACCAGGTGCTCCTGGAGCTGTTCCGAGCGGGCGATGATGACCCCGGTGCCACGCGGACCGAACAGCCACTTGTGGGTGCCGGCGATGAAGTAGTCGCAGTCGAAGTCGGCGAAGCTGACGTCTTCCACGCCGAAACCATGCACGCCGTCGACCACGTAGATGATCCGGTCCTGCTCGTCGCGCTTCTGGTTGAGTTCGCGCACCAGCTTGCCGATCTCGCGGATCGGCAGCTTCACGCCGCTGCCCGACTGCACCCAGGTCATGCCCAGCACCCGGGTCTGCGGGCGGATCTGAGCGGCGATGCTGGACAGGATCTCGTCGGCGGAAACCCGATGCGGGTCCTTGAACAGCGGGAACTCGCGGACCTGGGTACCCATGCGCTTGTGCCGGTATTCCAGGGTGGTGTAGGTGGAGTAGTGCTCGTGGGAGGAGGTCAGAATCTCCTTGCCCGGCTGCACCAGCAGGCCGCCGTAGATCGCCGCCAGGCCGTCGGTGGTGCTGCCGGTGAGCGCCACCTGGCCAGGTTGCACGGCGAAGTAGCGACCTGCCCAGGCGCGAGCCTCGTCCTCGTATTTCCAGATTTCCTCGCGATGCCAGTCCACCGCTTCGCCCGGGTTGCGGTCGAAGCGGACCCGCAGGCGCTCGATGGCCTCCCGCACCGGCCGAGGGTGTGAGGTGAGGAGGAAGTTTGCGAAGTGCAGATACTGCGGGTCGAGATCGAATTGCTGGCGCAGCGCTTTCCACTTATTGCCGGCGTCGCTCGGTGCGCCTTCGGCGCGGAGCGACTGGGCAGCGGAAAGCAGCGGCAGGCCGGCGGCGAGAATGCCGGCCTGCTTGAGAAAGGTACGACGGTCGTTCATCGGGAGGACCGTTGCGGCGTGGTCAGGGGGTAGCTGTCGGCTTGGCGCGTTTTTGCACTTCGCCCCAGGCGCGCAGGAAGTTGCCTCCCCAGAGCTTGGCGATGTCGGCATCGGAATAACCGCGGGTGATCAGTTCGGCAGTGACGTTGCGGATTTCGCTGACATCCTTCCAGCCGTCCACGCCGCCACCGTCGTTGAAGTCCGAGCTGATGCCCACGTGGTCGATGCCGACCTTCTTCACCGTGTAGTCGATGGCGTCCACCAGTTCCTTGAGGCCGGCCTTGGGCTCCTCCTCCAGGATGCCGTAGAGGGCGCTGGCGTATTCACCGAAGCGTTGTTCCGGCCAGATGGTGATGATCGGATCGCCCGGCATCAGCGCATAGTCCAGGCCTTCCAGGGGTGGCAGGTCGAAGCGCGCGCGCAGGGCGTTGAGCTTGTCCAGGGTCGGTTTGCTCAGCGGACGCAGGTAGGCGGGGAAGCCGACCACCTGGATCACGCCGCCGCTGTCCTTGATCAGTTGCATCTCGTGGTCGCTGAGGTTGCGCTTGATGTCCACCAGGGCACGCGGCGCGGAGTGCGAGGCGACGATGGGCGCGCGGCTGAGGGCGGCGACCTGTTCCAGGGCCTTGGTCGACATCTGCGAGACGTCGATGATCACCCCGAGATCGTTGAGCCGTTCGACCGCCTGCTTGCCTAGCGGGGAGAGGCCGCCCAGGGCATCCGCCGTGTCGTTGAAGAACGGCAAGGGACGGGAAGAGTCGGACCAGTCGTTGTTGCCGACATAATTGAAGCCGAACATGCGCACGCCGCGGGCGGCCCATTTGTCCAGCTGGGACAGGTCGTCGCCCAGCGGGTAGGCGTTGAGCATGCTCATGACGATGGCGAACTTGCCTTCCATGGCCAGGCGGCGGAAGTCCTCGGGGGAGTAGGCGATGCCGACCTGGTTGGGGAAGTCGCGGACCATGCCGGTGAGAATCTTGTAACGAATTTCCTGCTGGTGACGAGCCTCGTCGACGAATCCCGGGGTCGGCTTGTGTGGCGCGTTCGGGCCGTTCCACATCTCCGGCCAGCCGAAGATCGCCAGGGCAGCGCCGGACAGGCGCCCGCGGCCCGCCTTGACCAGGTCGAGCTGGTTCGGTCCGTCCTTGTCGAACTCGTTGCCTTCGGTGCCGAAGTCCGGCGGGATGGTGATCCGGCTATCGAAGGAGAGGATGCGCTCATGCAACTCCTCGGCGTGCTTCATGACCTTGCGCGGGTAGCCCGCTTCGCTCGGGCCGAAGGTCTTCCAGGCCAGCAGGCCGCCGCCGACGAGGATGAGGAAGATCGGCAAGCCGAGGTAGAGGGCCTTGCGTGTGCGTGTTCTAGTCATTGCCGTCCCAGTCAGGTTCGAGATCGAAAGCGCGGATGAGCGTCTGCCGAAGCGGACTCACCTGTCAGGGTGGGACGAGGCCGGAGCGGGAAAATTTAGCGCCGCGGGAGGGATTGTCGAGTTGCCTGTGGAACGGCATGTGGGCGGTAAATTTGCCGACGGAAGGAACGTTCTAGCTGGATAAAGCGAGCTTCACGGTTGATACAGGTAGGACGATGACGGTTTCTCGACGCGGATTCATGGCGGGCCTGGCCCTTACCGGGGCGGCGGCGCTGCCGGTGGCTTACTACACACATCGTCATCTGACCCGCGAAGAGGAGCCGCAGACGCCTGACGAGGCTTCGCTCGACCTGGCGGCTACCGATGGCATACGACTGGGCGACCGCCTGCGCGGTCTATGGGATCTGCGCCTGGTAGGCGGTGATGCCGAACTGCCCGGGCTGCCTCGGGAGGGCTTGCAACTGGTGCTGGACGTGGCACCCAAGGGACGCGGCCTGATTGGCTACCTGGATACTCCTGAACGTCTCCTCGCGGCGGAGCCGCCGCGCTTTCGTGTGCTTGGCGACTTGCTCGGAGCCAGTTCTGCAAGCATCCGCTGGCGTTTGGTGGACCAGGCGAGCGGTTCCGTGGCACCGACTCACGATTGCTCGGCGGTGTTCGACGAGGTCTGGGCAGACTATGCGAACGCGGGCGACGGAACTCTGAGCGGACGCATACAGCGCCTGGAGCGTTCGCCGCTGTCGCCGAACGAGGATTTTCGTTTCGTTGCGGTAAAGCGTCACTTCCCCCTGGCCCATGAGCGCATCGTGCTCAACGAGAAACTTCTCGGTTGGCTGGTGTCGCCGCAGCACCGACTGTTCCACCAGCTATGGCACGCTTCGCGGGACAAATGGCATCGGCTTTCGGAAAAACAACGCAATGCGTTGCGCGGAGTCGGTTGGCAGCCCGGCCCGCTGGACCGCGAACGCGATGCGCGAGGGCCACGCAAGGATCGCAACGCCTCGGGTATCGACTTCTTTTTCATGCACCGGCACATGCTGCATACCGCGCGTTCCATGCAGGACCTGCCGTCCTGGGAGCGTCTGCCGCGACCTGTGGTGCCGCTGGAGTACGATCGTCCCGGCTTCATCCGTTACTTCGACAATCCGGACGGGTTTTCCGTGCCTCCGGCCTGGGTGGCAGTGGATGACGACGAGTACAGCGAGTGGCTGCATGGCCTGAAAAGCGCCGAGGCCTACCATGCCAATTTCCTGGTCTGGGAATCGCAGTACCAGGACCCGGCGTACCTGGCGAAGTTGACCCTCGGCCAGTTCGGTTCGGAGCTGGAACTGGGCATGCATGACTGGCTGCACATGCGCTGGGCCTCGGTGACGAGGGACCCCTCCAACGGCGCCCCGGTCATGACCGACCGTTTTCCGGCCGATTTTGCCCCGCGCTGGTTCCGCCCGGAGAACGACTTCCTCGGCGACCCGTTTTCCTCCCATGTGAATCCGGTGTTCTGGTCGTTCCACGGCTGGATCGACGACCGCATCGAGGACTGGTATCGCG
>OKWK01000550.1_pt1 | contig 14137 bp, 11 predicted proteins | sample 1607181 | NCBI WGS metagenome assembly OKWK01 (sample SAMN07501053, study PRJEB24779) | human gut metagenome | isolation source: stool | host: human infant | place: USA: Pittsburgh, PA
GCAGCCAGAGACAGGAGCTGAGCCAAGCTTTCACCATGAAGGCCTCGCAAAGCGCCTATAGCGGCCGCCGCCCCAATCACACCAACGGTCCCCGTAGAATGCCATCCTTGAGTCCGATGGGCAGGATTGATGAGAGAACCAATGATTCCCTCTAGCTCGGCGCCAATGATATAGGCACGGAAGAAATCATGCCACGTATCATTCGGCTCGAGCACTGCCAGTAAAGCAGAGTATAAAACAGTACTGAAGTGACCCGCCAAATTTGCCTGGGCATCATCAAAATCTAGATAATGAGAGGCAAAACCATAATACATAGCCTTGTCGGCTCGTCGTCTAACGGTCGAATTACTCTCATAACCATCTACATGAGCTGTTTTATTCTGATTAGTAGATGTATCCTGATTAACAGTTATATTTTGATCAGCCCCTATAAAGCGAGCTAAGTCCTGTACGGCTTGCTCCTCCTCAGCGGAGGCTAAGGATGCTAAATAATCTAGAAAAGCAATGCGAGCCACTGACAGGAGATCCTCACGGTTCGTCACATCCGTTTGTTCTATGTAGTTCACAATCGTCTGTGTTACTAAATCCATGGGTTCCCTTTCAGTTATTTAACATTAATCTATTATTTACCAAATTTTTCAGCACGGTCATTTGGTTCTAACCAAATGGAGTCGTCTGGACCTTTTGGAACAAGGCGTGGTAGATCTTCAAACGGCGTATGGTCTACATAGTAGAAACGTTTACGCATAGAGTCAAAGTCTGTTGTACCACCAAATGCTGGGTTGGAGTATAAGTCCTTCGCGTAGTTCCAAAGGTTTGGATAGTCTACGAGACGTTTTTTGTTAACCAAGTATTTTTGGTAGAACACAAGGTCAAAGCGTGCCAATGTTGGGAAGATACGAATGTCTGGATCTGTAATAGTATCACCCATCAAGTAACGTTGCTTGCTAAGGCGTTCTTCGAGCCAGTCTAAGCGAGCAAAGATACGGTCATAGTAGTATTCGTAATCTTTTTGGTTTGTTACGAGAGCTGCCAAGTTTACCGCCAAGTTGAAGTCAGCGTAGATGATAACGTTCAATGCATCGATATCGGCACGCAATTCTTCTGGGTAAATATCTGGAGCATTAGGAGAGATGAAATCTTTGAATCCCAATGCTAATTCTGTAGTCAACGCATGGTAATCGTTGTTTACGACTGCACCAGTTGTAATATCTACGATAGCTGGTACTGTGGAACGTGCGTCGTAATTAGGGTCGCCTTTGCGGTACGCTTCCCCTAAGGAGTGAATGCCCAATACAGGGTCCTTTTCATCTTTATCAAGGGTAAAGAACCAGTCTGCAATAACCCCTGCTGGACGCAATGGATCAACAGTGCCTTTAGAGATTACCGTATCTAAGCCAAGCAAATCGATGGCTATAGCAATGCGGTGAGCCCAAGGACAATGCTTAGACCATACGAGACGGTAACGGTCTTTTTCTACAGGTAAAAACCCTGGTTCACTGCCAAAAGGTGTTGTGAATTGAGGTTCTTCGCTATCAGAATATTTTTGACGACGGTTAAAATTCGAAGCATCTTTACCTTCATACTCCTTTTGTTCCCCTTGAGAACGAGGGTTACTAGATTGAAACTCAGAAAAATCGATAGGACAAGGATTCATAGCACGTTGGAACTCAACCTCTTTTCGAGCTGCCGCGATACTAGGATCCTTGATGTTGCTTACATCTACGTGTTCACTCATTCTATACTCCTTATGGAGGTCATCATTAGTAAATCCACTATTCTGATAATAGTGAAAGCTATTGTGATATCCCTCACTTATTCCTACTAACTTAATATGATTATGTGTCTATAATATATTATTTAAATACCTATGTCAATAGTAGGTATTTAAATTTATAATTTAGACCAAAAAAAATAGGGATATATCTAAACTTAGATATATCCCTACCTTACACTACACAGATAAGTTATTTCATAGCACATACTATAGTATAAAATTATAGATTTCTCTCAAGAATCATAGACGTTACTCTTACAGTAACCACTTTAATTCCCGAGAACACTCAGATTAGCACCCTCTCATACTATTCTATATGTATTTATTTTGATAATGCATTAACTTTAGCTTCTAACACAGCAATACGGTTAACGTCCGCTTCATGTTGCGCTTTAAGGGTTTCCACCTCTTTAGCCAATGCACGAACCTCACTGCTATCTTGTGATTTTACACTTTCACCAGCAGAGCCTACTTTAAAGGAAGCACCTACGTTGAACATGGTGCTATCTTGACCTACTGTAGAACCTACTGAGAATTGCGTTGTTTTATTAGGCGTATAGAAAGCACCTAAGGCCATCGCTTTTTCCCCCTTATAAGAGCCTCCAGCAACAGCTACATTCCATTTTGTACCATCATCGGATAGCACAGGGTGAAGCCCAGATAAAGCGGCACTCATAGCACCTACACGATTAATATTGGTATCTAACCGATTGATATTAGAATCAATGCGTTGAATATTAGAGTCAATATGCTGAATAGCACCAGAGCTAGAGGAAATAGATTGTTTAATAGCATCAATATCTGTAGTCTTTACATCAGCAACCAATGCATTATTTTCTACATGCAAGCCGTCACCTACATTCACATTTACAGCATGTTCATCAGTAACAGTAGTCCCTACACCACCTGTATAGGTTGCGTACTCTTGAATGCGTTTAAGTTGTGCCACGTTGGCCGCATCATCATCACGTGTACCTGCTGCAACATTGGTAATTTGGCGGTTACCATAGTCTTTAGAACCTACAGCTACGGCACCCATTTTAGAAACCCAAGCCGGTGCATTACCGTCACTATCCTTAATGAGATAGCCTTTTTCTCCAGCTTGTACAATTGATTTAGAGCGTGCACCTAATGCTACGCCTCGTTCATTTTTAGCATCTACTTCGGAGAAATATCCTAATGCTTCACTTTCTGTGGCAAAAGCCTTACTATAGCTACCTAATGCAACAGCGCCTGTTGTCTTTGTGGTATACATAGAGGCAGATGCATTAGAGCCAACTACTGTCGAATTTTCACCATTTGTGCCAGCTCGTTGACCTACAACCGTAGCGCCACGTGCGTTCCCACCACTAGCATTACCTAAAATGACCGTCTCTCCTGCTAGCGAATCTTGCTTACCAAAACCACCATAGCCGATGGCCAATACTTCACCAACCCAGCCTTTATTAGTATACCCTTGATCTTTACCAATAAAGATAGCCCGTTTGGAATCCACAAATGTCATAGCTGGCGCGCTTGTACTTGGATTAACTGGCGTACTATCCGCCGCAAAACCTGTGGCCACCATGCCACAACCTAAACATACAGCCAATACTAAAGACTTTTTAGTTACCCTCATAATATCCTCCTAACTACAAATAACTTATCAGGTTAAGTATACTCTACTGTGAATATTTATTAAAATTAGATTTACTTATCTATGATGCTCATTACCACTTTATTTAAAGCCAGTTTTAGAGCCTATTCTAAAAAACCTAGCGACTGCAATAAATAAGTTATAATTATTTACAAAGAGGGAAAAGAATCTTAGTAGGTTATAAAGATACAAGAAGCTTAGTAAGTTATAAAGATAACAAAAGAGGCACAATACTATATTGTGCCCCTTTCCTATTGGTTATTCATGTGGAGTTGTATAAGTAATATTTTGTGCTTCGTAGCTTTCACCATGAGCTAATACGTGAACGATAGTTTCTAATGTAGCGCGTACGGTCTCAACAGCCATGCTCGGTTGATCTGGCTTGTTTACCACTTGGGATGGCAAGTACGGAATGTGCATGAAGCCCGCCTTAATATTGCCTTTTTGAGCTGCATAATGTAGCACACCGTACATAATATGATTACATACGAAGGTACCTGCTGTATTGGATACTCTCGCAGGAATACCTGCTTGGTGCAATGCATTAACCATATCCTTGATAGGAAGTGTAGCAAAGTAAGCACTTGGGCCATCAATTACAACAGGTTCATCGGTAGGTTGGTTACCGCCATTGTCTGGAATACGGAAATCATCGCAGTTTATAGCTACCCGTTCAATTGTAATATCTGGGCGACCGCCAGCTTGGCCGACACAAAGGATAAAATCAGGATTGCATGTGTCAGCTGCTTCTACCGCCGTTTTTACAGAAGTATAACGCACAGTTGGCACCATTTGAGTCACTACTTTGTAGTCCCCATCTGTGTAACCATCCATCGTTTTAACTGCTTCCCATGCAGGATTGATACTTTCACCACCGAAAGGATCAAAACCTGTAATCAAAATCGTTTTCATCATAGTACCTCATAACAGTCTTCAAAGACGTTGTATATAAATTAAATTAAAGGAAATAGTACATTAACAGAATATTCAATGTAAGCATTACGATAGCTACAGGAATTTGAGCCTTAATAACGCCGTAGGTATCCTTCATTTCAAGAAGCGCCACAGGAACGATATTGAAATTTGCTGCCATTGGCGTCATCAAGGTACCACAATAACCAGCAAGCATTGCAATAGGACCAATCACCGCTGGATTAGCACCATGACCTGCAACAAGCATCGGAACACCGATAGCACTAGTAATCATAGCAAAGGCTGCAAAGGCATTCCCCATAATCATTGTGAAGAAGGCCATTCCAATACAGTACGCTACGACGATGAGGAATACATTATCTGCAGGAACTATGCTAGCTACCATACTTGAGATCAATTTACCTACCCCTGCAAGGTTAAATAGATACCCAAGGGCTGCTAATAATTGAGACAAGATAGCAGTCCAACCGATGGCATCGAGAAGACGACGACCTTCATGGAAACTTTGACCCACCTTAGCTTTCGTAATATATAACGCCACGCATAGGGCAATAATAGAAGCAATGGCAAGGCCTACGAGGGCACCCAGTTTCGTGAAGAACCCGATGATGAACGTAATAATACCAACAAGCAATGCTGGAATAAAGATCACATTACCAATACGTAAGGCTTCCATTTTTTTGAAATCTATGGCAGATTCAAAATAATTACCTTTGCCAAGTTGTTTAAATAACACAATTACCGCCATAGCAATTACGAGCCAGCCATTGATTTCTTTAGACATATAAGAGCCAAAGATGAAGGAAATACCATATAATAACCAAAACAGACCAGTACCAATACGATGATTATGGTCCTTATCGACAAAAGATTGTATAGAAAAAATAACTAAGATAATACCTACTAAAAGATATACAAAGTCTAAGGGCTGCATTTTATATACTAATTCCAACATATTATTTGCCCCCTTTCGCTAACTCTTCTGGTGTAACAAGGATGTTAAGCTCGTTTGGCACAAGTTTGCCAGCTTTCATATCCGCCTCGTCTTGAGCCACACTAGCTTGGATTGTTTTATCAAAAATAAAGAATCGAATAACACTCACTATATAGGCACATATTGCTGTAGGAACTCCATATAGTACCATATCTGTAAGCTCAACATTATAGCCCAGTTGCTCCATAACACCTTTAATCAATAAAAGACCACCCGCTGCAAGGAACAAATTTTGACCAAAAAAGTTACCAATATTATCTGTAGATGCCGCTACACCACGAATCTTATCGAGTGTACGTTGAGATATAGGGCGACCTTGCGCTACCGCAGCTTCACTCATAGGAGAAATCAAAGGACGAACCATAGCTACAAGACCAGACATACTAATCCCCAGAGATACTGTTACTTGTCGAACAAATAGATAAATCATAAAAATACGACCAGCTGTTGCAGCTTGAATCTTACCAATCAATATTTCTGCCCGTTCACGTAAACCGTGGCGTTCCATAATACCAATTACAGGAAGTACCAAGGCAAATAGTGACATATAACGGTTTTTTACGAAAGCCTCTCCAATAGCACCGACGATCTCGTTAATGCTAAGCCCTGCTGAAAGCCCCGTCACAAAGCCTGCAGCAATAACTACTAACAATGCATTAAAGCGTAGCATCAAACCAATGACCATCACTAAAATGCCCGATAAAATAATCATAAGGACACATCCTTTCTACAAACTACCCATAATCGTATATAACTGCAAAGGCACAGTATATATATTATGTATATTATATACGCATATATTATATCTCAAATAGTAATAATATCACACAATAAATCGCCTTGTAATGTATTTTAGTAGATTGCTACAAACCAAAAACTACTAAAAGTGTATTACAAGGCGATTTACTTATTTAACTCAACTCTTTCTTGAACAAAATGGTAGTATGTTGTTTTCCTCTAAAATGAACCTTATCATACGCTTTAAAGCCAAAGGATTCATACATCTTAGGCAACCACGGATGTTCCTTCGCTGTCCCCAAGGTCACTGCATTCGTTTTAAATTGTTCTTTTAAAAGTTTCTCTGCATAGCCCAAGGTTTCCCGAGCATAGCCCTTTCCTTTGAAAGCTGGCGCTGTTACAAAGTGTGCAATATGTGGATATTTATCCGGCGTTGAATATTTCACCCAAGGCATGCAAAACGTAATGGAGCTGACTAATTGTCCATCGATATATAACCCATACACAGGATAATTTTCAATCCACTCCTTGGATTCTTCCTCTGTGAAATCAATGGCATCAAAGGTGATCGGATAGTCTTTAATCGCTGCATAGCCATCGATTAATACCTTATGATATTCTGCTGTATCTGCTACTGTTAGTTGTCTGAATTCTTTCATGGTCTTTCCCCTCATTCTATATTTTTATTCACAAACTATGTATATTTATTTAATTTATGAACGTAATTATACACCTATATGTATTAACTTGCAATAGATTTACATAAATATTATATGAAATTTTAATACCTAATACAGAATTACACTATGAAATATAGTAATACTCATATTTCAACGTGTTAGATTGCAATTTACATCAAATGCATAAAGTTAAAATACTCCATACTTATATATATCATTAGCACTTTCTCTATTATTAGTAGCTTCTACTATTGGGGCACAAAAAACAGGATGTATCACGAAGATACATCCTGTTTTTGAGCTTTCACAAGCTCGAGGAGAAGTTGTCGTATTATTTGTAAATACGGGAACCGTATACGTCACGTTGGTTTTCAGGTTCGTTGTTAACGCGAACACGTTCAGTTTTGTGACGATCGTTGTCACCACCAGAGATACGATCAATGCGGAAGTGGTTAAGACGAATATTTTGTAATTCAGGACCGAATTCATTCATCGCACGTTTCATGTTTTCGTCGATAGGAGCACCATTTTGAAGTGCACGGTACAACATAGTTGCGAATTCGTAGCGAGTCATTTTTGCATCGCCTTTGAATGTGCCATCAGGGTAACCAACAAGGATACCATTACCAGCCAATTGGCTAATGTATTGGTAAGCCCAATGGTTTTGAGGAACGTCTGGGAATTCAGCAGTTTTGCTAGGATCGATAGCAAGTGGGTTCAAGATTTGTAACAAGTTGTTATATTTGTTTTCCATATCTTGAAGACGTGCGTTCAATTCAGCGATTTCACGGCCCATAGCTACGCGGGAACGGGACTCAGGGGAACGTTTACCTAGACGAAGGGATACGCCTGCGTTCAATTGAGTTTCGCCAGTACCTACAGTACCACCAACGGAGAACATAGTGTCTTCGTTAGGACGGTAGAACGCGCCTAATGCAGCGGAGTTTGCATTGTGGTAGTGACCATAACCAGCAGCGATTGTCCATTTGTCATCTGGGTTGAAGTCCAATGGATGCAATGCAGCCAATGCAGCGGAACCTGCACCTACTTTATTAACGCGTTTTTCAACAGCGCCAACACGGCTATTCAAGTTAGTGATGTTGTTATTAATTTGACCAGGTGTAGAATTGTTAATTTGAGTTTGTAATTCGTTTGCTACGGAGTACAATTGGCTACCATTTACAGCGTCTGTAGAAGTAGCAGAGATTTCACCTGCTGCAACATTGTGAAGTTGGCGCTCTTCGCCAGCTTTGCCAACGGATACAGAGCCTACAGGGCTAGTACCAGCAAAACCACTATATGTATGGCCAGCTACAGTTGCACTAGTTACATTAGTAGCAGAACGAGTAGTTGCATCAGCACCTAACGCAATGGAGTTAGCAGTGGATGCATTAGCTTTATTACCGATTGCAATGCTGTAATCTGCGCCTGCAGAAGCATCAGAACCAAATACATTAGTACGTAAACCATCAGCATGAGCACCAGCGCCAAATGCTTGAGCATGATCGCCATTTGCATATGCAGAAGAGCCAATAGCATTTGCATGATTACCGTTAGATTGAGCATCAGCGCCAATAGCATTTGCTTTATAACCAGTAGATTTAGCTTCATGACCAAATGCTAAGGAGCGTACATCAGAAGCAGTTGCACGAGTACCAACTGCAATACCCCAAGTTTTATTAGCTTTAGCTTCATGACCGATAGCAATTGTTTCACTCATATTTGCTTGTGCTTTATTACCTACTGCCAATGCAGAGCTGCCTTTTGCAATATTTTCAGAGCCAATAGCTACAGAGTTGCTATTCCAAGAACCTGGTAAGCGTGTCGCATCATCAGATTCGTTATCAAATGTACGGTCACGGTAATTAATTGTAGATTCTTCTACTTTATTAAGATAACCATAACCGATAGCATTTGTACCGTTAACTTCATTACTATCACCGAAAGCTTGTGCAAATGCACCTGTTACAGTGTTGCCATCACCAAACGCATTAGCTTGGTTACCATTAACAGTATTTTGATTACCATATGCACTGCTAGAACCATTAGCACTTGTAATAGAGTTACCTTGACCTACAGCGATACTTGTAGCTGTACCATTAGCAACAGTACCATAAGACACATTATTATGCGCATCAGGAGATGCTGTTGCATTACCAGCCGCCAAGATGAACCCATCAGCAGTAGTCACAGGAGCTGCACTTACAGGAGCCACTACAGAACCTACTGCTGCCACTGCAGCTAATACAGCAAATGCTAATTTTTTGGAATGTTTCATTTCTCTCATCTTACACCCTCACTAAATTAAAACTTAACAAAAAACAATACAATACAATTTTTCAACCTCTCTAGTGTTCCGCCTCTCTCCTCGGGCTGATAAGGAATTATTTCTTATCTATACTCTCAAGAAATATTTCCATCTCAGTTTAAGAAAAATTTATATTGTTCATTACCCGCATAGCATATCAAAGTTTTACGATATATACAAGCCTTTTTACCATATAAACTTCATTAATAAGTCTTCATATACCCCAAAAATAGCTTGATTGCTAGCGTTCTATGTTGAGTTAATATACTCATTATTTTTTATGATGAGTGAAAAAAATCACAAGATTGTAAGTGTTTTTTAAACACTAAACTGAATAACTTATAAATAAATAATCATCTTATAAGTATAATAAATATTATCAATACGCCAAGAGCCCTCATTCACGTTGAATTCATGAACTCTTTATGAATTTTATTATCCTGAATATTCAATCATATTTTTGTATTTTATACTTTTTTAAAATATATCCTTAAAATAAGAATATACCTATATATTTCATCGTATACACATATTTTAATTTAAACTTTAAGGAATAAAGCTTCCAAATACTCTATATATTATCCAATGCTTTATGTATCACAGATAAAATAAAAGTAAGCCTCCTAGCTTTTCTAAAGAAAATAAGAGGCTTACTTTATTTTTTATATTAAATTATGCTAATAATGCGCTTACTAGTTCTTCTGCTTTATTGAGATCAGAAGCATCCGGATTCCAGTTACATTTAATTTCTGGTTCTACTACAGCAAAACCATATTTAGTTAATTCTTCACGAAGTACCTTCGTAGATTCGCCAGACCAACCATAGGTACCAAATACAGCGGCCTTTTTGTTTTTAAACTTCAACTCACGTAAGAAGTCGAGCCAACCAGCTACACTGGACAGTACGCTATTCCCTGTTGTTGGAGAGCCTACTGCAATCGCTTTGGATTTAAATACCTCTGTCATGATGTCATTTTTATTGGTTTTACTAATGTTGTAGATTTTAACTCGAGTATCTGGAGCTTGCTTAGAAATTTCTTCAGCGATCTTATGGGCTAATTTCTTTGTGCCATCCCACATTGTATCATACACCACTGTGATTTGGTCTTCTTGGTACGCTTGAGACCATTCGTAGTATTTTTCAACGATTTGCATTGGGTTTTCACGCCAAATAGCACCGTGGCTGGTAGCGATGATATCGATTGGCAAGTTAAGTTTTTGAATTTCTTCAATTTTAGCTTTTACCAATGGAGAGTAAGGATTCAAAATATTAGCGTAATATTTCATCGCCTCTGCCCATAAACGGCATTGATCAGCCTTATCGGCCCATAATTCTTCTACCGCGTAATGTTGACCGAACGCATCGTTAGAGAACAAAATATTGTCGCCAGTCATATAGGTTGCCATGGAATCAGGCCAATGAAGCATGCGCATTTCTACGAATACTAAGGATTTACCGTTGCCGATATCTACGGAATCACCTGTTTTAACAACTTTAAAATTCCATTCCGGATGATGATATTGCCCCACCAAGGACTTAACGGCATTTTCCGTACAGTAAATTGGAGTATTAGGAATTTTTTCCATCAATGCAGGCAAGGAACCGCTGTGATCCACTTCGCCGTGGTTACATACGATGAAATCAATCTTGTTTAAATCGATTTCAGCTTCCAAATTATCGATAAACTCTGAGGAATGAGGTTTCCACACCGTATCGATGAGGACGGTTTTCTCCTCTTCAATCAAGTACGCATTTTGGCTGGAACCATTGTTAATGCTGTAATCAGAACCATGGAACTCATTCAACTCCCAGTCGATTTTCCCCACCCAAGATACGTTATTTTTAATGTGCTTTCTCATAATAACCTCCGTTTTCTGTGAAAGTATAGGTACTCACCTCATTCCTTATATAGTTTTATAAAAAACCAAGGAATATGTAGAGCTTTCACAATTACAACCAAATATATGGCCCAAATGTTACATCGAACGATATAACACGAATCGGTCATTAACTATAGTTCTATTATATCGAATTCAGAAGAAATAGTCCGTATCTGCAGGTACAGATTTAAGAATTAATATAAAAAAACCACTCATAGGTATTCAAATACTATACATTAGTATATATTGATACCCCATGAATGGTTACGACTATATGCAGTTTAAATAGCGGATTATTTATGCTTCTGCTAGATAATTCAGAATAACGCCTGATTATTTATTATCTGGTTGAGACAATCCTGGAATAGCTTTATAGATATATAAGGAAATATATCCATCAACCAAACTATGAATGATGGTACCGCCGCCAACAAGAACAAATACGACATAGATAAGGTCAATATTTGGCACTGTAGTTGTAGTATAGAACAAGAGACATGCGAGCACTTCGCCAATGGCGTGAACGATGGCACAAACAAGGTTGAACACACCAAAGGATAGAGCTCCTGTTAGTACGCCGGGGTGATGTTTAATATAGTAAGCGCCCATCAAGGCAAAGATAATATGAGAGGCAGCGCGCATAACGATAACAATCGGGAAGCCCGCTACGAAGAAACCTAGCGTAGAACCGATTACAACACATGCAGTCATCTTACGAGACAGGAACATTGCTAAAAATATAGGCACGTGGCTAGCCAATGTATACGAAGCCGGTGGAATGACAACTTTCAAGGGCATCATAATAGGAATCATAATGGCTAATGCCATCAACAAAGCAGTAATAGTTAAATTTCGATACATCGAAGAATTCATAAAGGCCTCCTTAAAAAATGTCTCGCCTATACATCTACATCTACATCTACATCTACATCTACATCTACATCTACATCTACAATATTCTAATTTGCGATATAGAGACCACAAATAATTTTAGCTTCCTACACTTCCCCACAGGTTTAGGATTACTACGCCAACTACAATAAGACCGATCCCCAAAATAGTGTAAATATTATAGCCCTCACTAAAGATAAAGACAGAAATAAGAGCTGTCACCACAAGGCCTACCCCAGACCACGTAGCATAGGTAACGCTAAGGGGAATATATTTCAGTACATGCGTCAATGTATAGAAAGATCCTACATAACCAAGTACACAAGCAACGGTCTGTAATGGTCTCGTAAAACCATCAGAGGCTTTCAACATAGTCGTAGCAAATAACTCAAGCCCTATAGATAAGGCAAGTAAAAAATATGGTAACATAATACCTCCCGCAAAAAAGAGAGGGCATCCCAACCCTCTCTAATTTAATAAAAATACATAAATCGTCTACATTATAACGCATATAGTACGATTAAGAAATGATTTATTTTACATTATAAACTTTATGAAACCATATTCCGTCTTTTATAAACGTTCGATTACAGCTTGCGCCATTTCTGTAGTACCTACGCGTTTTAACCCTTCGCGGTAGATATCGCCTGTGCGGTAACCATCAACGAGCACTTGTTCAACAGCTTTTTCAATAGCGTCAGCCACTTGAGGTAAATCAAGGGAGTGACGGCACATCATAGCTGCGGACAAGATTGTACCCAATGGGTTCGCCAAGTTTTGGCCCATAATATCTGGTGCAGAACCGTGGATTGGCTCGTACAATGCTGTGCCAGTACCCATGGATGCAGATGGTAAAAGCCCGATAGAACCAGAGATAACAGCACCTTCGTCAGACAAGATATCGCCGAACAAGTTTGTTGTAACAATAACGTCGAACTGTGCAGGATTCACAACGAGTTGCATCGCTGTATTATCTACGTAGAAGTAATCTGTTGCGATATCTGGATTAGCTGCCGCTTTCTCTTGTGCAATTTTACGCCACAAACGAGAAGAAGCCAATACATTTGCTTTATCTACGGATACAACCTTTTTGTTACGTTTGCGAGCTGTTTCCATAGCAATATCCATGATGCGCTCTACTTCGTAACGGCTGTAAGTTTCTTTATCCCAAGCAAACTCGTTAGCGCCTTCACCTTGTGCCTCTTCGCGTTCACCGAAGTAAATACCGCCAGTCAACTCACGAACGATAACGAAATCTACATCTTGTACGAGTTCCTTTTTAAGAGGGGAATACTCTTGCAAGGATGGATAGATTTTTACAGGACGCAAGTTACAGAACAAACCAAGCTCCTTACGAAGACCGAGGATTGCTTTCTCAGGACGGATAGAAGGATCCACATTATCCCATTTAGGACCGCCTACAGCACCAAGCAATACAGCATCAGCTGCTTTACAAGCCTCGATTGTATCCTCAGTCAAAGGCACACCATATGCATCAATAGACGCACCGCCCGCTTTTTTATCAATCCAATTAACCTTTATATTAGCTTTCTCAAAAGCCACATCACACACAGCCTTCGCTGCAGCAATAATCTCAGTACCGATACCATCACCAGGAATCAATACGATATTCTTTTCGCTCATCTTACCTCTCCAATATATAGTAAAAGATTGCAAACCTCATACTCTCCCCCAGTGCCCTTTGCGAAGAAATCGCAATAGCACTTAATGGAACAAGAGCTGGCATATGCCTTGAGACCGACTTAGCTCGCTTTGGAGGCTCGAGAGGCATATGCCAGCTCGAGCCTCGTATTAAAGTCTACTTGCGATTTTTCGCAAAGTTTACAAGACCACCAGCTGCCGCAATATCTTGAATGAATTGTGGCAACTCAGTCCCTTGGTATTGTTCGTTTTTAGTCAAGTTATACACGATACCTTTAGACAAGTCTACGCCGATTGCATCGCCAGCGTCGATACGATCGACTTGTTCACCGATTTCAACTACTGGTAAACCGATGTTGATAGCATTACGGAAGAAGATACGGGCAAAGGAGTGTGCTACGATAACAGGCACTCCTTTTGCTTTGATAACGCCTGGTGCGTGTTCACGGGAGGAACCACAGCCAAAGTTTTTACCAGCTACCATGATTTCGCCAGCTTTCACATTAGGAGCGAAAGTAGTATCAATATCTTCCATCGCATGTTCAGCTAATTCGTTCCAGTCAGCAATCGCCAAGTAACGAGCTGGAATGATTACGTCTGTATCTACATCGTCGCCGTAGCGCCAGATTTTTTTGCT
>OKWK01000557.1_pt1 | contig 13793 bp, 12 predicted proteins | sample 1607181 | NCBI WGS metagenome assembly OKWK01 (sample SAMN07501053, study PRJEB24779) | human gut metagenome | isolation source: stool | host: human infant | place: USA: Pittsburgh, PA
ACAGGGTCGAAGGCCCCACACCACCACCCACCCAAGGGACGGCATGGTGTGGGGCCTCCCCACACCCCACCAAGCACTTACCACCGTGCACAACACCACCCCGAGCAGGGACTCACGACGCTAGCCCAGGCAGGGGGCCATCAGGGATGATGGCCGGGTGACGAAGCCCTATGACTCCCATCAACAACCCATTCATCCCGATGATGCGCTCGACGCCGACCGGCTTATGCTTCAGTCTGCGGTGGTCCTGCGGCTAGGCACGATGATGCTGGCTGCCGGTGCGGGCTCCTACCGCGTCAAGTCCTCGATGGCCAAGGCAGCGGCGGCCGTCGGTCTGGACCGGCACGAGGCGACAGTGACGATGACGGAGATCGTCACCTCCTCCTACGTGGGGGACCGTTTCCGTACTGAGACGGCGGAGGTACGCCGTGTGGGCGTGAACGTGGACCGTCTCGAGGCCTTGCGGCGTATCGTCCACGACCTGCGTCAGCACGAGCGCGTCGAGCAGCTGGGCAAGAAGCTGGACGAGGTGCAGCACATGCACGCCCGCTACGGCGTCTTCGCTAACGCGGCGGCGTCAGGAGTGGCGTGTGCGGGGTTCTGTTTCCTCAACCAGGGTGGCTGGGTGGAGTGCCTTGCGGTGCTCTTCGCGGCGTTCTTTGGCCAGGTGATTCGCCGGCAGATGCTGGAGCGGCACTTCCAGCACTTCTTCACCTGGATCGTGTGTGGCGTGGGGGCTTCCTCGGTCTACATGGCGCTGGTGACTCTGCTGGGCGCTCTCGATCTCATCGACGGCAACCACCAGGGCGGCATCATTTCGGCGATCCTGTTCCTGATCCCGGGATTCCCGATGGTCACGGCGATGCTGGATCTTGTGCGCCAGGACTTTTCTTCGGCAATCTCTCGCGCCTCTTACGTCATGCTGGTCATGGCCGCGGCAGGTGTGGCGGTGTGGACGGTGACCTTCGTCTTCGACTGGGACGTCGAGGCGAGTTACACCTATAACCCGGAGGGGCTGTTGCTGTACGGTCTGCGGATCTTCTGCTCCTTCATCGCCGCCTACGGCTTCGCGATGCTCTTCAACGCTGGTCCTAAGGCCGCGGGTCTGGCCGCAACGGTTGGCGCACTGGCCAACACCGGGCGTCTTCTGCTTATTGACGAGTTTGGCGTGCCCTGGCAGCTGGCGGTGGGCCTGGCGGCCGTGACGATTGGTCTGCTGGCGCAGGCCTTCGTCTCGCGTGCCTCGCTGTCGCGTGTGGCCCTGTCCGTGCCCGCCGTCGTCATCATGATTCCGGGTGTGCCCTTCTACCGTGCCATCTCGGCGCTCAACGACCAGACGGTGGATGCCAACGCGGCCGTCGGAGTGGCGGCAACTAACCTGGCGGAGGTCTTCTTTGTCATCACGGCGATCGGCGTGGGGCTGGCCATGGCCAGGATCCTCACGGACCGTCGCTGGCGCCATGACATTCCGACCTCGGCCGTCGCGGCGCTGCTGCCCTCCCACGGCAGCGCCTCAGAGCCTGGCCGCTCCTGACAGGCAACGAGACAGAACAAGGGGCCCCTCGCCATCGCGAGGGGCCCCTTGTTCTGTCTGCGGAAGGGCTACAGGCCGCCGAGGATCTGGGCGACGAAGATCTTGCCGATCATGGCCACCGGGTAGACCATGGCGTACCCCAGCGCGACGCGAGGATCGGCGCCGGTGCGCTCGTTGGCGAAGGCGAGTACCGCGGGCTGGGTCTGAGCTCCACCAAGCAGACCGGATAGGCGTGTGCCGCCCATCTTGACGATCCACCGCATGGAGGCATAAAGGCCGAAGCCCACGATGGTCGTGATGACGAAGCCAGTGACGAGGATCCTCCACCAGTCGCCGCCGGTGAAGGCGTTAGCGATCTGGCCACCAGCCTTGGTTCCTGCCTGGGCGAGGAAGACGAGTAGACCGAACTCGGCGAGCACCGCCGTCGCCGTGAAGGGCAGGGCTGTCACGAAGCCCTTGATGCGTCCGATCTTGCCGAAGATGAGACCCACGAGCAGCGTGCCCGCAGCCGAACCGATGGAGAAGGTGGCCCCCGTGGGGGTCAGGAACTTCCACTCACCGATGATGATGCCGATCGCCATCCCGATGCCCAGGGCGACCGGGTTGATCGAGGACAGACCGCGCGAGGAGTCGCCGAAGTACTTCGAGATCTCCTTCATCCGACTGGTGGGGCCGACTACGCGCACGCGGTCTCCCTGCTGGAGGACGAGGTCAGGGGTACCGACCATGTCCGTGTCACCGCGGCGCACGCGGGAGATCGTCGCGCCGAACTTCTCATCGACGCCGAGCTCGGCCACCGTGTGGCCGGCGAGCTTGGGGTCGGAGACCGTGATGCGCCGGAAGTCGAGGTAGCGGCGGTCCTCGATGAGGGAGTGGGACGAACCGTGGCCCAGGGCCTTGATGACCTGGTTGACGGCGTCCTGGGTGCCCACGACGGTGACGAGGTCGTCGACGTTGACCCGGTCGGTCGGACGAGGACGCGTGATCGGGCCGCTCTCACCGCGGCGCAGGCGGGAGAACTTCAGCTCGCCCGAGATGGTCTCGGCGATGTCACCGATGAGGGGAGAATCATCGCGCTCGACGCGAATCGTGCGGTTGACCAGGGGAGAGGGCTTGTCCTTGTCGGAGCGGCGGTAGCGCAGCGCCAGCAGGCAGAAGAAGAGCATGCCGATGACGCCGTAGAGGTAGGCGACGGCGTAGCCCACCGTCGCCACGGCGACGCCGTCGGGGTTGCCCGCCATGGTGGCGGCGTTGCCTGCCGCCGCCAGTGCGGGGGTGTTGGTGATGGCGCCCGCAAAGGTTCCGGCGATGAGGGCTGAGTCCATGCCGAGCGCGCGCCCGACTCCCAGGCCGGCCGCTGCCGCGACGACGAAGACCCCGAGCATCAGCGCCAGCGGGGCGACGGCGGTGCGGATGACGTGGAAGAAGTTCGGGCCGGACTGAACGCCAATAGCGAAGGTGAAGATGGCCAGGCCAAGGGTTCCCAACGAGGCCGGGACCTCGATGGTCACGCCCTGGGACACGCCCCAGGCTGCCAGGATGATCCCGGCGAACAGCACAGCGGCGGCTCCCAGACTCACCCCCTTGATCTTGATATGCCCGACGAGCATGCCGAGGCCAATGAGTAGGAAGAGCACGAGGACGGGGTTGTCTGCCAGGTGCGTCAGGAGTCCGGTGACCACGATGGTGCGCCAGCCTTTCACGGTGCTGCGTTGCAGCGTGCATCAGAGCTTGGATGGGACAGGCCGATTGTCCCACTCGGATTGCTCGGACAATGGCGACTTCAGTCCGTGAGAACACAGAGACGGCTGTGACGGTGCACTCGTTGTGGATGCCTAGGACGGCACTGCCTGGTGGCCGTCGTCGGCGACATGGACGCTCATCTGCCACAACTCGTGATTCCATTATTTGAGATTGTTTGTCCGGAAGGTGACTCGCATCGTGGAACGCTCTACCGTTGGCCCTAGCCGGAGGCAGCAGCCTTCGGACTCGCGGATGCCTCGGACCGACAGGAGGGCAGCCGATGGAGCGTCACGACGGTTCCATGGCCCAGGAACGGCAACTGATGACCGGAGCCCAGGCGCTTGTGCGCGCGCTGGAGGACGTTGGTGTCACGGACATCTTCGGCATGCCGGGCGGGGCCATCCTCCCGTTCTATGACCCGTTGTTTGCCAGCGAGAAGATTCGTCACGTCCTGGTGCGCCACGAGCAGGGTGCAGGCCACGCTGCCGAGGGTTACGCCATGGTCACGGGCCGGGTGGGGGTTTGCGTGGCCACGTCCGGGCCGGGGGCGACCAACCTCATCACCGCCATCGGTGACGCCCACATGGACTCCGTCCCCATGGTCGCGATCACCGGGCAGGTCGGCACGCGGGCCATCGGCACCGATGCCTTCCAGGAAGCGGACATCGTGGGCGCCACGATGCCCTTCGTCAAGCACTCCTTCCTGGTGACCTCACCGGACGAGGTGGCCGCTCGGGTCTTCGAGGCCTTCCATCTGGCCTCGACCGGACGGCCTGGCCCGGTCCTGATCGACGTCACCAAGAACGCGCAGGAGGACAAGACGCACTACGTGCGCCCTGAGAGCCTGGACCTGCCGGGGTACGCCCTGCCTGGCAAGCCCAACCAGCGTCGCGTTGCCCAGGCCGCTGAAGTCATCGCCTCCTGCGAGCGCCCGGTCTTCTACCTTGGCGGCGGACTGAGCCGAGCTGGGGTGGGGGTGCAGGAGCTGCGCGAGCTCATCGAGCTGGTCGGTGCCCCCTTTGTCACCACGCTGACGGCCCTGGACGTCATGCCGACCGATCACCCCCTCAACCTGGGCATGCCTGGCATGCACGGAACCGTTGCCGCGGTCGGGGCCCTCCAGCGCGCGGACCTGGTGATCTGCCTGGGGGCGCGCTTCGATGATCGCGTGACCGGCAAGCCGGATACCTTCGCCCGCCACGCCTCGGTCATCCATGTCGACATCGACCCTGCAGAGATCTCGAAGATCCGCGAGGCGGACGTGCCGATCGTGGGCGACCTCAAGGACGTTGTCCCGGCCCTGAGCAGCGCCTGCCGTGATCAGTTCGCGGCAGAGCCGCGCGTCGAGATCGATCAGTGGCTCACGGAGGTGGCGCATACGAAGGCCACCTACCCCACGAGCTGGACGGATACCGACGACGGCCTGCTCCAGCCGCAGGAGGTCATCACTCACCTGGCGCGCCTGGCGCCCGAGGACACGGTGTGGGTCACCGGCGTGGGCCAGCACCAGATGTGGTCCGCGCACTACCTCGAGTTCAACCAGCCGCACTCCTGGCTCACCTCGGCTGGCGCTGGCACGATGGGCTACGGGGTGCCGGCGGCCATGGGGGCCAAGGTCGGCGCTCCGCAGCGGCCGGTGTGGCTCATCGATGGTGACGGCTGCTTCCAGATGACCAACCAGGAGCTGGCGACCTGCACCCTCAACGAGATTCCGATCAAGGTCGCGCTCATCAACAACTCCTCGCTCGGCATGGTCCGGCAGTGGCAGACGCTCTTCTACGGGCAGCGCTACTCCAACACGGACCTGCACACCGGGGCGGGTACGGAGCGCGTCCCTGACTTCGTCACGCTGGCGCAGGCCTATGGGGCCGTGGGACTGCGTTGTGAGCGCCTGGAGGACGTCGACGGCGTCATTGCCCAGGCCAACGCGATCAATGACCGGCCCGTCGTCATCGACTTCATCTGCTCGGCGGACTCTCAGGTGTGGCCCATGGTGGCCGCAGGGGTGTCCAACGACGATATCCAGTACGCCAAGGGCATGAGCCCGACGTGGGAAGAGGAGTGAGACCGTGAGCGAGAAGCACACGCTGTCCGTCCTGGTGGAGAACAAGCCTGGCGTGCTCACGCGCGTCTCCGCGCTGTTCACCCGCCGCGGCTTCAACATCCACTCCCTGGCAGTCGGCCCGACTGAGCACGAGGACGTCTCGCGCATCACGGTGATCGCCGACGCTGAGGGACTTGCGATGGAGCAGGTCACCAAGCAGCTCAACAAGCTGGTGAACGTTCTCAAGATTGTCGAGCTGGATCCTGAGACCTCGGTGGGGCGCGAGCTCTACCTCATCAAGGTGCACACGGACGACTCCAACCGCACCGCCGTCCTCCAGATCGTCGACCTCTTCCGCGCGCACGTGGTTGATGTCAGTCCGACCTCGGTGGTCATCGAGACCGTCGGCTCGGAGTCCAAGGTCAAGGCGCTGCTGGAGGCCCTGGCTCCTTACGGGGTCAAGGAGATCGTCCAGTCCGGCGCCGTCGCCATCTCGCGCGGCCCTCGATCCATTACCGACCAGTTCAAGGAAAAGTGAGGCACCATCATGGCAGCTGAGAAGTTCTACGACGACGACGCAGACCTGTCCGTCATCCAGGGTAAGAAGGTCGCGGTCATCGGCTACGGCTCGCAGGGACACGCGCACGCGCTCAACCTGCGTGACTCCGGGGTCGAGGTCGTCGTCGGCCTGCGTGAGGGCTCGTCCTCGATTGCCAAGGCCGAGGAGGCTGGACTGACCGTCAAGCCCATCGCTGAGGCCGTGGCATGGGCCGACGTCGTCACCGTCCTGGCTCCCGACCAGGTGCAGGCGACCCTCTATGCCGAGGAGATCGAGCCCAACATCAAGGCCGGCTCCGCCCTGCTCTTCTCCCACGGTTTCAACATCCACTTCGGCTACATCAAGCCGTCTGCCGACATCGACGTCATCATGGTCGCCCCCAAGGGCCCGGGTCACACGGTGCGCCGTGAGTTTGAGGCCGGCCGCGGGGTGCCGGTGCTCGTGTGCGTCGAGCAGGACGCCTCTGGCCAGGCCTGGCCGCTGGTGCTCTCCTACGCCAAGGCGATCGGTGGCACTCGCGCTGGTGCCATCAAGACCAGCTTCCGTGAGGAGACCGAGACCGACCTCTTTGGTGAGCAGACCGTCCTGTGCGGTGGCGTCTCCAAGCTCGTCCAGTACGGCTTCGAGACCCTGGTCGAGGCCGGTTACCAGCCGGAGATGGCCTACTTCGAGGTCTGCCACGAGATGAAGCTCATCGTGGACCTCATCAACGAGGGCGGCATCTCCAAGCAGCGCTGGTCCTGCTCGGACACCGCCGAGTACGGCGACTACGTCTCCGGCCCGCGGGTCATCACCCCCGACGTCAAGGAGCACATGAAGGAGGTCCTGGCCGACATCCAGGACGGCTCCTTCGCCAAGCGCTTCATGGATGACCAGGCCGCCGGCGCGCCCGAGTTCAAGAAGCTGCGCGCCGAGGGCGAGGCCCACCCGATCGAGAAGACTGGCCGCGAGGTCCGCTCCATGTTCGCCTGGCGCGCCCAGGTGGACAAGGACTACCACGAGGGCTCCGTCGCTCGCTGAGTGAAGGAGATGGCGACGCGCTGAGCTGGCTGGCGTTGGCTCGGGCTCGTTGCCATCCTGACACCCACCTCAAGTGGTCACCATCTGAGATTCTTCGTCCGGATGGTGACCACTTGCTTATTCTGTGGGCATGACTGAGGCTCAGCACACGCGCACCGTCAAGCTCGCCGTCATCCCTGGCGACGGCATCGGCAAGGAGGTCGTCCCGGAGGGGCTCAAGGTCCTTCGTGCAGCCCTGGAGGGCAGTGGCGTCGACGTCGTCACCACCGACTTCGACCTCGGGGCGGACCGGTGGCACCGCACCGGCGAGACCCTGACCGAGGCGGACCTGGAGGCGATCAAGGCTCACGACGTCATCCTGCTGGGAGCCGTCGGCGACCCCTCGGTCCCCTCTGGCGTCCTAGAGCGTGGCCTGCTGCTGCGTCTGCGCTTCGCCCTGGACCACTACGTCAACCTGCGGCCCTCGCGCTACTACCCAGGCGTTCCCTCCCCCCTTGCCCACCCGGGGGACATCGACTTCGTCGTCGTGCGCGAGGGCACTGAGGGCCTCTACTGCGGCAACGGGGGAGCGGTGCGTGTGGGCACCCCGCACGAAATCGCCACCGAGGTCAGCGTCAACACGGCCTTTGGCGTCGAGCGCGTGGTGCGCTACGCCTTTGAGCAGGCGCAGTCCCGCCGCAAGCACCTCACGCTCGTGCACAAGCACAACGTGCTGGTCCATGCCGGGCACCTGTGGCGGCGTACGGTCGAGGCGGTGGGCAAGGAGTACCCGGGCGTCACGGTGGACTACTGCCACGTCGATGCCGCCACGATCTACATGGTCACTGATCCCTCCCGTTTCGACGTCATCGTGACGGACAACCTCTTCGGTGACATCATCACGGACGAGGCTGGCGCGGTGACTGGGGGGATCGGACTGTCCGCCTCGGGCAACATCAACCCGGACCGCACCTTCCCCTCGATGTTCGAGCCGGTTCACGGCTCCGCCCCCGATATCGCGGGCCAGGGCAAGGCGGACCCGACGGCGACCATCAGCGCCGTCGCCCTGTTGCTGGAGCACATCGGCTGCCCCGCGCAGGCGGCGCGCGTCAGCGCGGCAGTCGAGGCTGACATGGCTGCCCGGGCCGAGGCCAACGAGGCCGGAGCCCCGCTCGTGCGCTCGACCAGCCAGGTGGGGGACGCGATTGTGGCTGCCCTGCGCGGCTAGTCGGGTCGGGGGCTCGGGCACGAGCCCTCACGATGCGTGATGACGGCGGAGCGGCACCGGGTTGGTGGCCGCTCCGCCGTCATCGTGAGATCAAAATGTGAGAATCCACAGTCCGGACAGTGGGCTCAGGAGTAGCCTTAACGTCATGACTGAGACCGCTGCATCCGTCACCAGCTCCCTCGAGACGCCCCTGGCACGTGCCGCCGCGGTCCCGGTTCCCCAGGCCGACGAGCTCGCCGGCCGCTTCCCACTGACGGGCCCCGCGCGCATCGCCAGCGACGCTGAGCGCGCCCAGGCGCTGACCGACCTGCACTTTGGCCACGTGTTCTCGGACCACATGGCCCACGCGCGCTGGACCCGCCAGGAGGGATGGGGCGGGCACGAGGTGCGCCCCTACGGCGAGATCAGTCTGTCCCCGGCCGCGGCGGTGCTCCACTACGGCCAGGAGGTCTTCGAGGGGATCAAGGCCTACCGCCACGCCGACGGATCCATCTGGACCTTCCGCCCGCGCTACAACGCCGCCCGGATGAACGTCTCGGCGCGGCGTCTGGCCCTCCCCGAGATGCCGGAGGAGGACTTCATCGCCTCGCTGGTCGATCTGGTACGGGCCGATGCGGACTGGGTGCCTGAGGGCGACGGCGAGTCGCTGTACCTGCGGCCCTTCATGTTCGCCTCTGAGGCCTTCCTCGGCGTCCACGCCGCCGGGGTCGTGGACTACTACCTCATCGCCTCGCCCTCCGGGGCCTACTTCACCCACGGCCTGCAGCCCATCAGCATCTGGGTGTCCCAGAACTACCACCGTGCTGGCCGCGGCGGCACAGGCTTTGCCAAGACCGGTGGCAACTACGCCTCCAGCCTCCTGCCTCAGCAGGAGGCCGATGCCCAGGGCTGCGACCAGGTGTGCTTCCTCGATGACGTGACGGAGAAGAACCTCGAGGAGCTCGGCGGCATGAACATCATGGTCGTCGACGCCGACGGCACGGTGCGCACCCCGCACCTGACCGGCACGATCCTGGAGGGCAACACGCGCTCGGCCATCATCCGCCTGCTCACTGACGCCGGTCGCAGGGTCGTGGAGGACACGATCACCCTGGAGGGACTCCTGGCCGATATCGAGTCCGGCAAGGTCAGCGAGGTCTTCGCCTGCGGCACCGCAGCCGTCGTCGTGCCGCTGGGGCACCTCAAGGGCGAGGGCTTCGACGTACGCATCGAGGGCCAGGAGGTCACTCACCAGATCCATGACCGCCTCACCGGCATCCAGTACGGCCGCCTGGAGGACCCCTACAACTGGATGTACCGACTGGCATGAAGCTGACGCCAAGGGTCGCCACCTATGACACGACGCTGCGCGATGGCGCCCAGCAGCAGTCGGTCTCCTTCACCGTCGAGGACAAGCTCGCCGTCGCCCGGATCCTGGACCACCTGGGGGTGACGTATATCGAGGCTGGCTGGCCCGGTGCCATTCCCAAGGACACCGAGTTCTTCGCTCGGGCGGCCAGCGAGCTCAGCCTGGCTACTGCCAGGCTCGTGGCCTTCGGCTCGACCTGCCACCCTGGCACGGCGGCTGAGAAGGACCCGCAGCTGCGTGGCCTGCTCGACTCCGGCGCCCCGGTGATCACCATCGTGGCGAAGTCAGACCCGGCACACGTGGAGCGCGCCTTGCGCACCAGCGGCGAGGAGAACCTGCGGATGGTGGCCGACTCGGTCGGGCTGCTGGTGGCGGCGGGCCGCGAGGTCATGGTGGACCTGGAGCACTACGTCGACGGTGTCGCGCGCGACCCTCGCTACGGGATCGAGCTGGCCTTGACGGCCGCGCGTGCGGGCGCCAGCGCCGTCATTCCTTGCGACACCAACGGCGGCAGCCTGCCTGGCACCGTGGCCGCCGAGATCTCCCGGCTGCGCGCGGCGCTGGACGCCGCGGGGCACGAGGACTGCGTCGTCGGCATCCACACCCACGATGACTCCGGGCTGGCCGTGGCGGCCGCGATGGCGGCGGTGGAGGCCGGGGCACGCCAGGTGCAGGGATGTGTCAACGGCTTCGGTGAGCGCACCGGCAACGCCAACCTGCTCACGCTGATCGCCAACCTAGAGCTCAAGACCGGCTACCAGGCGCTTGCTGGGGACAGCCAGGAACGAGCCAGGCGACTGGCGGAGCTGTCCGCGGTCTCACGCACGGTGGGGGAGATCGCCAACCGCGCACCCTCGGGACGCCTGCCATACGTCGGCAGCAAGGCCTTTGCCCACAAGGCGGGGCTGCATGCCAGCGCCATCAAGGTTGATCCCAACCTCTACCAGCACGTCGACCCTGCGCGAGTGGGCAACACCATGACGATGCTGGTCTCGGAGATGGCAGGACGCGCCTCGATCGAGCTCAAGGCGCGTGAGCTCGGCATCGAGACCGGAGGGGACAAGGAGCTGCTGGCCAGGGTTACCGAGGTGGTCAAGGGTCGCGAGGCGGCGGGATACGCCTACGACGCCGCAGACGGATCCTTCGAGCTCCTGCTGCGCCAGGCGCTGGGACAGCTCCCGCAGTACTTCCGGGTCGAGTCCTGGCGGGCCAGCGTCACAGCCAGGCCGGCCGCCGGGCAGGAGATGCTGCCGGAGGACGGCGCAACAGTGACCGACTCTGAGGCCACGGTGCGTATGTGGGTCGGTGGACGGCGCCTGGCGGTGCTGGGCGAGGGCAACGGCCCGGTCAACGCCCTGGATCACGCCCTGTGTGACGCGCTGGCGACGGCCTATCCCGAGATCCGGGCCTTTGAGCTGACTGACTTCAAGGTCCGTATCCTCGACTCTGAGCGTGGAACCCACGCGATCGTGCGGGTACTCATCGACATCACCGACGGCGAGCGCAGCTGGTCAACCGTGGGCGTGGGCACTGACATCATCGAGGCCAGCTGGGAGGCCCTGACTGACGGACACGTCGTCGGGCTGCTGCGGGCCGGGGTCGAGCCGCGCTAGCGCAGGCCCCCGGGGCGCTGGGTCACACGTGCCGGTCGTGGCCGGGACCGAAGTAGACGTCGTCGAGCGTGGCGGTGAGCAGTGAGCGCTCGCGCAGGATCTCAATGATCTGGCCGTACAGGTGCGTGACCGTGGGGAAGTTGGCGTGGCCGATGACGATGTGCTGGGCGAGCAGCCACGTGCGGGCCTCGCCGAGCAGCACCTCCTCGGTCAGCAGCCCAGAGTCGCCGAAGGAGCCGTACCACAGGGTGGGGGAGGTGTACCCCAAGGAAGCGCACACCGAATCGGTCCAGGCGCTGCGGTAGCCGTAGGGCGGGCGGACAAAGGGGGCGCCGGTGACGCCGTAGGTGTCGCGCAGGAAGGACTCGCAGCCTGAGACCTCCTTGATGATGGCGGACTCGCTGATCTTGGTCAGGCCCGCGTGGGTCACTGTGTGGTTGCCCAGCTGGACCTGGCCGGACTCCACCAGCGGCATCATCTTCTCCTTGCAGTCGACCCACCCCGGGTAGGAGGAGGTGACGAAGAAGGTCAGGCGCACTCCGGACTCCTTGGCGAAGTCGAGGTAGGCGTCGATGACCGAGGCGTCTGCGCCGTCGTCCACTGTGATGGCCACGGTGTTGCCGACGGCCTCAGGCAGGCCCGTGAGCACCCCTGAGGGCGGCTGTGGCGCGGGCAGGGTGGGCGGGCCGTCCTGGAGCCACAGCGGACCGTGCGAGGGCGTGGGAGTGGCCGACGGCGTCGGGCTGGGGGAGGGGGAGGGCGTCGAGAAGGCAGTGGTCGCCGGGGTGGAAGGTGAGGAAGTGGAGCTGGGTTGCGGCTGGGAGGAGCAGGAGGTGAGAGCCGCGGCGGTGCCGGCGGCGAGCATGAGCATGAAGTCTCGGCGTTGCATGGGCGCATCCTCGCAAGGCAGTGGGAAAGGGGTATAGGACGAGTCTGCCAAAGCCTGTGCGCTCGCGGCTGTGACGGTGGTCCTCACCGGCCTGGGAATGAACAATGCCCGCCGCCGCTTTTTGTTGCGGTTGCGGGCATCTCTCGGTGGGGTGGCTGACGGGGCTTGAACCCGCGACCTCCTGGACCACAACCAAGCGCTCTGCCAACTGAGCTACAGCCACCATTGCTGCGGACGTGCCGCAACGAGTCGGTACTTTATCGGCTCGCTGGCGGTGCTACCAAACTGTCAGCCGTGCACTGTGTCACGTTGCGCTCGGTGGTGCCGCAGGGCGCAGCCGACTTAGGCCTGCGACGCCGTCGGGTGAGCCTGGATCTCCTCGGCCGCGGCCTTGCACTCCTGCGAGCTTGGGCCCTCTCCAGCAGGGAAGAGGATGGCGCGGTAGTAACGCAGCTCGTCGATGGACTCCAGGATGTCCGCCAGGGCGCGGTGACCGCCGTGCTTCTCCGGGGCCTGGAAGTAGGTGCGTGGGTACCAGCGCTTGGCCAGCTCCTTGATCGAGGACACGTCCACGATCCGGTAGTGCAGGTAGTCGATGAGCTCGGGCATGTCGCGTGCGAGGAAGGTCTTGTCCGTGCCCACGGAGTTGCCAGCCAGCTGCGCCGTACGGGCCTGGGGGACCAGGGACTTGACGTAGTCCAGGACCACGCGCTGGGCCTCGGACATGGTCAGGCCGCCGTCGAGCTCGTCGAGCAGGCCGGAGGAGGTGTGCATCTGGCGCACGAAGTCATTCATCTGCTCCAGGGCCTGGGCCGGGGGCTTGATGAGGACGTCGATGCCCTCGCCCAGCGGCTTGAGCTCGTAGTCGGTGACGACGACGGCGACCTCGATGAGCGCGTCCTTACCAAGGTCGAGCCCGGTCATCTCGCAGTCGATCCATACCAGGGGGTCAGAAGTTGTCATCTGTCGGCTCACGGTCCCGCAGTCTACGCGCGCCCGTCCCGCCGGTCGGGGCGGGCAGGTACCTGACCGTGGGACGACGGCGTCACGGGGCCGGCGCGGCTTGGTATCCTTCCCAGTTGGGTAGCCGTCCTGGGCTGCCTGCCGCCTCCGTAGCTCAATGGATAGAGCATCGGCCTTCTAATCCGCAGGTTCCCGGTTCGAGTCCGGGCGGGGGCACCATTCGTCACCAGGCGCTGGCGTTATGAGGTCCCATGGCGTCGTGCCAAGCGCGGAGGCGATCTTCTCCAGGTCCTCTAGCTGCCACTGACGCTTGCCGCGCCAGCGAATGTTGACCGTGCCGTGTGAGACACCTAGGGCTCGGGCGAGGTCGCTCTGTGTCCAGTCGGCCCGCGCGCACGCCATGCGCACATTCGTGGCCACGATCTCCTGCCAGGTGTCTCCTGAGTGAGTCGGCGCGGGAATCTCCATGAGTGTCGTCATGCCTCGATGTTATACGAAACGTCGCACATTCGTCTCCTGATGTGGGTGTATGACACGCTGAGTGCAAATTACACTCTTGCAATTCGATACGAAACGTAGCAATCTCGCGTGTGTGGATACGACATCGCCGCCTCAGGCCGCTGTGACGCGGGCTGCGAGGCTTCTTATGACCGAACGGGGCTGGTTCCAAGCGGACCTGGCCCGCGCCCTAGGCATCCCTACCTCCACGCTCAGGGGCCGCCTGTACGGGAGCCGCCGCTGGACGCTGGACGACGTGGAGGCGCTGGCTCTGCTGGGCGCGCGGCTGCCTGCTTTTGGGGAGGTGTCGGCATGACGTCGGTTGCATGGTCCTTGCTGGGTGCATGTGTGTCGTGGGTGGCGGTGTCGGCATTC
>OKWK01000559.1_pt1 | contig 13670 bp, 9 predicted proteins | sample 1607181 | NCBI WGS metagenome assembly OKWK01 (sample SAMN07501053, study PRJEB24779) | human gut metagenome | isolation source: stool | host: human infant | place: USA: Pittsburgh, PA
CCGGGTCCTTGAGGCCGATGAAGTTGCGGCTGCCGGCCTTGTCGGCGCTGCTGGAATGCCAGAACTCTCGCTGTTCGTTGCCTGGCGAGTTGGATTGCGGCCAGGTCGCCGAGGTCATGTCGAAATCCCGCGAGCGCAGGCGGTTGACGAACTGCGAGACGTCGACGCGACGGATCTGCATATCGATGCCAAGTTCGGCCAGGTTGCGCTTGAACGGCAGGATGACCCGTTCCATGTTGGCCTGGAACAGCATGAACTCGAAGCTCAGTGGCTGGCCGTCGGGACCTACCATGCGGTTGTTCTCGATCCTGTAGCCGGCCTCGGTGAGCAACTGGTAGGCCTTGCGTCGCTGCTCGCGGATCACCCCACTGCCGTCGTTGACCGGATTCTGGAAGACCTGGTCGAAGGCCTCGTCGGGAATCTTGCCGCGCAGCGGTTCGAGGATCTTCAGCTCGGCTTCGCTGGGCAACTGGTGGGCGGCCATCTCCGAGTTCTCGAAATAGCTGTTGGTGCGCTTGTAGGAGCTGAAGAACAGCTGCTTGTTCGACCATTCGAAGTCGAACAGCAGGCTGATCGCCTGGCGTACCCGGCGGTCCTGGAACACCGGGCGGCGGATATTGAAGGCGAAGCCCTGCATCCCCACCGGGTTGTGGTTGTGGATGCTGGCCTTGATGAAGCGCCCGTCGCGCAATGCCGGCGACTCGTAGCCGGTGGCCCAGTCCTTCGCCGAATATTCGAGGTTGACGTCGTACTGGCCGGCCTTGAAGGCTTCCAGGGCGACCGACATGTCGCGATAGGAGTCGATGGTGATGGTGTCGAAGTTATAGAGTCCGCGGGAGACCGGAAGGTCCTTGGCCCACCAGTCCTTGACTCGCTCGTAGCTGATGGAGCGTCCCGGATCGACCTTGGCGATGCGGTAGGGACCGCTGCCTACCGGGATTTCCATGCCGGTCTTGGAAAAGTCGCGGTCGGCCCACCAGTGTTTCGGCAGGATCGCGATCTGGCCGAGGATCAGCGGCAGTTCGCGGTTGCCGGCGTGCTTGAAGTCGAAGCGCACGCGAAGCTTGTCCTCGGCGACCACCTTGTCGACGTCCGCATAGTAGTTGCGGTACATCGGGTCGCCCTTGCTCACCAGCGTCTCGAAGGTGAACACCACGTCTTCGGCGGTGACCGGCGTGCCATCGCTGAAACGGGCCTGGGGGCGCAGGTAGAAGCGCACGTAGCTGTTGTCCGGTGCCTTCTCGATCTTCTCCGCGAGCAGGCCGTATTCGGTGAACGGCTCGTCCTGCGACTGGAAGGCCAGGGTGTCGTAGATCAGGCCCAGCGAAGGGGCCGAGACGCCCTTGCCGATGAACGGGTTAAGGCTGTCGAAGCCGCCGAAGTCGGCCTGGCGGAGGATGCCGCCTTTCGGCGCATCCGGATTCACGTAGTCGAAATGCTTGAAATCGGCGGGATACTTCGGAGGCTCATCGTAGAGCGTCAGTGCATGTTTCGGGGCGGCGAGGAGCGGGCCGCAGCAGCCGAGCAGCAGGGCTGCCAGCAGAGGGGTGAAGCGGGGACGGATCATCGGGACGTCTCCAGGTTTTTCTGCCACCACGCGCGCAGGCCCAGGGTGTAGGGCGGGGTGGCGACGAAGGCGAAGCGGTTGCGGTACGCCAGACGGTGCGAATTGAGGTACCAGTTGGGAATGCTGTAGTACTGCCAGAGCAAGGTCCGGTCCAGGGCGCGCGCGGCGGCGACCTGTTCGTCGCGGCTGTGGGCGCCGAGCAGGCGGTTGAGCATGGCGTCGACCACCGGGTTGGCGATTCCCGCGTAATTCTTGCTGCCCTTGACCTTCACCTGGCTGGAGTGGAAGTACTGCCACTGTTCCAGGCCGGGACTGAGGGTCTGCGGCAGGGTCATGAGGATCATGTCGTAGTCGAACTGGTCCAGGCGCTGCTTGTATTGGGCGCGGTCGACGGTGCGCAGGCGCGCGTCGATGCCGATGCTGGCGAGGTTTTCGCGATAGGGCTGGAGAATACGCTCCAGGCTCGGATTGACCAGCAGGATTTCGAAGCGCAGCGGTTCGCCCTTTTTATTCAGCAGTCGGTCGCCGGACAGCTTCCAGCCGGCATCGGCCAGTAGACCGAGTGCATGCCTGAGGGTTTCACGGGGAATGCCGCGCCCCTCGGTGGTCGGCAGGCTGAATGGCTGTTTGAACAACTGCGCCGGCAATTGCTTGCGGTACGGCGACAGGTACAGCCATTCCTGGCCCTCCGGGACGCCGCTGGCGGCGAATTCGCTGTTCGGGTAGTAGCTGCGCGAGCGCAGGTAGGAATTGCTGAAGAGGGCGCGATTGGTCCATTCGAAGTCGAACATCTCGCCCAGCGCCTGGCGTAGCGCGCGCTCCTTGAACACGGCGCGACGGGTGTTCATGAACAACGCCTGGGTCTGGCTGGGGATCTGGTGCGGGATTTCCGTGCGGATCACATCGCCGCGCAGAACCGCGGGGAAGCGATAGTTGTTCAGCCAGTTCTTCGCCTGGTGCTCGATGTAGAAGTCGAACTCGCCGGCCTTGAAGGCTTCGAAGGCGACGCCGTTGTCCCGGTAGAAGTCCACCACGACCCGGTCGAAATTGTATTTGCCGCGGTTCACCGGCAGTTTTTCGCCCCACCAGCCCTTCACGCGTTCGAACACCAGGCGGCGCCCGGGATCGACCTCGACGATGCGATAGGGACCGCTGCCCAGCGGCGCGGTGAAGGTGGTGGCGCGGAAGTCGCGATCCTTCCAGTAATGCTGCGGCAGCACCGGAAGCTCGCCCAGGCGCAGGATCAGCAGCGGGTTGCCGGAGCGCCGCAGGACGAAACGCACCCGGTGGGAGGTGAGGATATCGACCCGCTTCACCTCCTGCAGGTAGGTGCGGTACATCGGGTGCCCCTGCTTGACCAGGGTGCGATAGGAAAAGGCCACGTCGCTGGCGGTGATCGGCCTGCCGTCGTGGAAGCGTGCTTCCGGCCGCAGGTTGAATACCACCCAGCTGCGGTTTTCCGCGTATTCCACGCTCTTCGCGATCAGGCCATAGCTGGAGGCTGGTTCGTCGCCGGACGGGTCGTACAGGCCGGTGCCCACCATCAATGGTTCGTTCAGCTCATTGACGCCGTACTGGAGGAAATCGCCGGTGCCGATCGGGCTGGTGCCTTTCAGGGTGTAGGGGTTGAGCGTGTCGAAGCTGCCCGAGGCCATCAGGCGCAAGGTGCCGCCTTTGGGGGCGTCGGGATTGGTCCAGTCGAAGTGCTGGAAATTGGCCGGATACTTGAGCGTGCCGAATTGGGCATAACCATGGCTCTGGGTAATCGCGGCGAAGCTGGGCAGGCTCACGGCCAGGCCGAGGATCAGGAAGGAGAGGCGACGCATCAGGCGTGTGTCCGGGTCCTTGGCTATTTTTGACAACGAATCGTCAGGCAACAGTAACACCTTGCCCGCACAGGAAAAAAGAGGGAGCGCGGGCCTGTCCGGCCTAGGGTCCGGGGTTCTGGCCGCGCTTGCGAAAACGCCACGCCGGCAGGAGCGGGCGTGGCGTTTCGGGACGGCCTGCAATGGGCTGTCAGCGGCTCGCGGTGTCCAGGTACAGGGTCAGGGTCTGGCCGGGCTTGAGCGCCTGCTTGCTGCGCGGGTTCCAGCGCTGCAGGTGCTTCATCTCGACATTGAAGCGCTTGGCGATCAGGTACATCGAGTCGCCTTGCTTGACCTTGTAGTAGGTGGCGCTGTCGCGCTTGCCGGCGGCATTTCCCTTGCGGGCCGCCAGGGCCTGGGTGCCGCCTTGCAGCTTGAGGGTCTGGCCGACCTTCAGGGCGTGCTTGTCCAGGCCGTTCCAGCGCTTCAGGTCGTTGACGTCGACGCCGTTGTTGCGGGCGATCTGCCACAGGCTGTCGCCGTTCTTGACCTTGTAGGAGCGGGTTCTGGCCGGGGTGGAAGCCTGTCGGGCGAGTTGCTGGTAGACCGGCTTGACGGCGCCGCCGGCGATCTGCCCGGGGATGCTCAGTTGCTGGCCCTTGCGCAGGTGGTTGCTGGACAGGCGGTTGGCGCTCTTGAGCTCCGCTACGGTGATCCGATAGCGGTTGGCGATGCTGTGCAGGCTGTCGCCGCTACGCACCCGGTATTGCTGCCAGGCGGTGACTTCCTTCGGCTTGAGGGTGTCCAGCGAGGCGGTCAGGAACGCCGCTTTCTCCATCGGCACCAACAGTTGCTGGGGGCCGTCCATGGTCACGCGGCGCTTGTAGGCCGGGTTCAGCTGGTACAGCTCGTCCTCGTCCAGGTTCGCCAGCGCGGCGACGCTGGACAGGTCGATCCCGCGCTTGACCCGGACGGCCTGGAAGTAGGGCTCGTTGTTGATCGGGTTCAGGCTGATGCCGTAGGAATCCGGCGCCATGACGATCTGCGAGAGGGCGAGCAGCTTGGGTACGTAGTCCTGGGTTTCCTGCGGCAGCGGCAGGTTCCAGTAGTCGGTCGGCAGGCCCAGTTTCTCGTTGCGTTCGATGGCACGGCTGACAGTGCCTTCGCCGGCGTTGTAGGCCGCCAGGGCGAGCATCCAGTCGCCGTTGAACATGTCGTGCAGGCGCTCGAGATAGGTCAGGGCGGCGTTGGTCGAGGCGGTGATGTCGCGGCGACCGTCGTAGAAATTGGTCTGGCGCAGGTTGAAATGCTGGCCGGTGGCGGGAATGAACTGCCAGAGGCCGGCGGCGTTGCTGCGCGACAGGGCGAAGGGGTTGTAGGCGCTTTCGATGACCGGCAGCAGCGCCAGTTCGAGCGGCATGTTGCGTTCTTCCAGGCGCTCGACCACGTAGTGCATGTAGAGGCTGCCGCGCGCGCTCGATTGTTCGAGGAACGACTGGTTGCTGAGGAACCAGAGGCGCTGGCGTTCGATGCGCGGGTTGGTGCTGATCGCATCCTGGAGCTGGAAACCGTCGCGCATGCGGTCCCAGATGTCGTTGTAGGCGGCGTTCTGGCCGGGCTGGGTATGCAGCCAGGAGGGATTGAACTGGACGTCGACGGCTCGGGCGCCGGGACGTGCTGCTTTGGCCTGGGCCTCCCCCTTGATCTGGCCGCTGCCCTGGCAGCCGGCGAGCGCACCGGCGATGAGCAGGATGGACACCCGGACGGCGCGAGCCAGGGCGTCTAGATCGGGGGTTTTACGTGTCTGTGGCGGCATCGGCTGAGTGCTGTTCCGGGCAAAAATTCAGCCGATTCTAGAAATGACCTCAAGAGTGGTCAAGATTTCGCCAACCTTCAGAACTGGTCCTTCCAGGCCCTCAGGACGGCGAAAACCTCCTCCGGGGTGCGGTTTTGCTGGCCGCTCCGCTGGTCGGCTTTTTTCTTAACAGAATTTTCCGAAACGCGAAGAAATGGATTGGTCGACAATTCCAGCGAGATTTCCGACGGCAGGGTGATGCGATCCCGTTCGCGCAACCGGGTCGCTTCCTCGAAGCGTTCCCGCAGCGCCGCGTTGTCGGGCTCCACCGCCAGCGCGAAGCGCAGGTTGCTCAGCGTGTACTCGTGGGTGCAGTAGACCCGGGTGTTGGCCGGCAGCGCGGCCAGTCGCGCCAGGGAATGGTGCATCTGCGCCGGGGTGCCTTCGAAGAGACGGCCGCAGCCGGCGGCGAACAGGGTGTCGCCGCAGAACAGCAGCGGCGTCTCCGCCGGGTGGTAGTAGGCGATATGGCCGAGGGTATGGCCGGGCACGTGGAAGATCTCGAAGACCAGGCCGAGCACCTCGACCCGTTCGCCGTCTTCCAGCGCCAGGTCGCGGGCCGGGATCTTCTCGTTGGCCGGGCCGAGAACCCGCGCGCCGGTCAGTTCCTTCAGGGCCGCGACGCCGCCGACGTGGTCGTGATGGTGGTGGGTCACCAGGATATCGCTCAACCGCCAGTCGGGATGGGCGGCCAGCCAGGCTTCCACCGGCTTGGCATCGCCGGGGTCGACCACCGCGCAGCGACGGCTTGTCGCATCTTGCAACAGCCAGATGTAGTTGTCGTTGAAGGCGGGCAGGGCGTCGATCTGTATCATGGGTCGATGTCGCTAAGCAGAAGTCATTGGCGCATAGTATTGCTTATTTTCCCGTCGTGCCGGCGTCCGTCGCCGCGAAGGGGAAGACGCTGGAGGTACGCATGAACGAACCGCAAGCCTTCGCCCAGACCGATGCCGAGTGGCTGGCATCGATCAACCGGGCGCGCGACTGGTTCCAGGGCCCGCTGGGCAGCCTGATGCTGGCCGAGGAGCGACGCCTGTTGTGCGACGAGCTGACCCGTTACTTCGGTGGCTACCTGGTGCACTACGGGCCGCATGCCGAACTGCCGCCGAGCACCGGGCAGATTCAGCGCGGCGTGCGCCTGGGGCCGCCGCTGCCGGGCGTGGACATCGCCTGCGAAGAGGGCGCCTGGCCGCTCAGCGAACATGCCGCGGACGTGGTCCTGCTGCAACACGGCCTGGATTTCTGCCTGTCGCCTCACCGTCTCCTGCGCGAAGCCGCGCGTACCGTTCGTCCGGGCGGCCACCTGCTGCTGATCGGCATCAACCCATGGAGCCTGTGGGGCATCCGTCATTATTTCGCCGGGGATGCCTTGCGCCAGGCCCGCTGCATTCCTCCGTCGCGGGCCTGCGATTGGCTCAACCTGCTGGGCTTCGCGCTGGAGAAACGGCGCTTCGGGTGCTATCGTCCGCCGCTTGCGTCGGCAGCCTGGCAATCGCGCCTGGCTCGCCTGGAGCGCTGGGGCGACGCCTGGCAGTCTTCGGGCGCCGGCTTCTATCTATTGGTGGCACGCAAGCTGGTCGTGGGGTTGCGCCCGTTGCGCCAGAGCAAGCGCGAACCGCGCGGTCAGCTGGTGCCCATGCCGGTGGCGAAAGTCAGCCGGCGAGATTCCGAAATTTAGGCATGACAGATAAAGAACAGGTAGTGATCTATACCGACGGCGCCTGCAAGGGCAACCCTGGGCGCGGCGGCTGGGGGGCGTTGCTCCTCTACAAGGGCGCCGAGCGAGAGCTTTGGGGCGGCGAGCCGGACACCACCAACAACCGCATGGAGCTGATGGCGGCGATCCAGGCGCTGGCGGCACTCAAGCGTTCCTGTCCGATCCGTCTGATCACCGACTCGGAATACGTGATGCGCGGCATCACCGAATGGTTGCCGAACTGGAAGAAGCGCGGCTGGAAGACCGCCAGCAAGCAGCCTGTCAAGAATGCCGACCTCTGGCAGGCCCTGGATGAACAGGTCGCCCGGCACCAGGTGGAGTGGCAGTGGGTCCGCGGGCATACCGGCGACCCCGGCAACGAGCGGGCCGACCAGTTGGCCAACCGTGGCGTCGCCGAATTGCCGCGCTGAGCGGCCACACCGAAACAAGCGTTCAGCAGCCACGGCTGCAGCGAAACAGAGAAAGGCTCTATAGATGCGTAGCGTCGTACTGGATACCGAAACCACCGGCATGCCGGTGACCGATGGTCACCGGATCATCGAGATCGGCTGTGTCGAGCTGGAGGGGCGCCGCCTGACCGGTCGCCACTTCCACGTCTACCTGCAACCCGATCGCGAGGTCGACGAAGGGGCGATCGCCGTCCACGGCATCACCAACGAATACCTGAAGGACAAGCCGCGCTTCCGCGAGGTCGCCAACGATTTCTTCGAGTTCATCCGCGGCGCCCAACTGATCATCCATAACGCGGCGTTCGATATCGGCTTCATCAACAACGAGTTCGCCCTGCTGGGCCAGCAGGACCGCTCGGACGTGAGCGAGTACTGCTCGGTGCTGGATACCCTGCTGATGGCCCGCGAGCGCCATCCGGGTCAGCGCAACAACCTCGATGCGTTGTGCAAGCGCTACGGCGTGGACAACTCCGGCCGCGACCTGCACGGCGCGTTGCTCGACGCCGAGATCCTCGCCGACGTCTACCTGGCGATGACCGGTGGCCAGACCAGCCTGTCGCTGGCCGGCAGCGGCGCGGAAGGCGACGGCAGCGGCCGGCCGATGGTCAGCCCGATCCGTCGGCTCGATCCGGCGCGGGTCGCCACCCCGGTGCTGCGCGCCAACGCCGAAGAGCTGGCTGCGCATGCGGCGCGGCTGGCGGTGATCGAGAAGTCGGCAGGTGGTCCGTCGCTCTGGGCGCAACTGGAAGCGCCGGTCGGCGAATAGCCTGCCCATGCACCACGGGCGCCGCGTTCAGCGCGTCGCCCGCTCCACCAGCAAGGTGTCGCAGAACTGCTCGAAACGGCGGATCCTGCCGTCCTCCACCGTCCATACGTGTGCCACGCGCGCTTCGAACGACTTGCCGCTGCGACGGTGGGTCGCTGCATATCGACCGACGGCGACCACGCTGTCGCCGCCGTCGATCAGGCGCTCGATCTCGACCCTGAAGCCCTCCCAGTCCCGCTGCAAGGCCTGGAACACACCGGCGCCGATGGCGGCCGCGCCGACATAGGTGCCGGCCAGCGGGAAACCGGCCATTTCCGTCCATTCGGTGCGTTCGTCCATGTCCGCCAGCATTCCGGCGAGGTCCCCACGGCTGGAGGCCGCATAGTGATCGCTGACGATCCGATAAGCGCTGCGCATCGTTGTCGCTCCGTAGCAGGGCAGAGAGGTCCATGCTCCTCGCTGGCGGGAGCGGAGGCAAGCGCGGCGCGCCGACTTGTGTTGCCGCGACCTTTTCTTACAAGGGCAAGCCGCCGGGGGTTACGCGCGTGCCGGCAAGTCTCTACCCTGAGCCGACCGGCGGGGTTCGCCCGCCTGCTGCTCGGGATCAACAATGTATAAAGACCTCAAATTTCCCGTCCTCATCGTCCATCGCGACATCAAGGCCGACACCGTTGCCGGCGAACGCGTGCGGGGCATCGCCCACGAACTGGAGCAGGACGGCTTCAGCATTCTCTCCACCGCCAGCTCCGCCGAGGGGCGCATCGTCGCTTCCACCCACCACGGCCTGGCCTGCATCCTGGTCGCCGCCGAAGGTGCCGGGGAAAACCAGCGCCTGCTGCAGGATGTGGTCGAACTGATCCGCGTGGCCCGCGTGCGGGCGCCGCAATTGCCGATCTTCGCCCTCGGCGAGCAGGTGACCATCGAGAACGCGCCGGCCGAGTCCATGGCCGACCTGCACCAGTTGCGCGGCATCCTCTACCTGTTCGAAGACACCGTGCCGTTCCTCGCCCGCCAGGTCGCCCGGGCGGCGCGCAACTACCTGGCCGGGCTGCTGCCGCCATTCTTCCGTGCGCTGGTCGAGCACACCGCGCAGTCCAACTATTCCTGGCATACGCCGGGCCACGGCGGCGGTGTCGCCTATCGCAAGAGTCCGGTGGGACAGGCGTTCCACCAGTTCTTCGGGGAGAACACGCTGCGTTCCGACCTGTCGGTCTCGGTCCCCGAGCTGGGCTCGCTGCTCGACCATACCGGCCCCCTGGCCGAGGCCGAGGACCGTGCCGCGCGCAATTTCGGCGCCGACCATACCTTCTTCGTGATCAATGGCACTTCCACCGCGAACAAGATCGTCTGGCACTCCATGGTCGGTCGCGAAGACCTGGTGCTGGTGGACCGCAACTGCCACAAGTCGATCCTCCACTCGATCATCATGACCGGGGCGATACCGCTCTACCTGACTCCGGAACGCAACGAACTGGGGATCATCGGGCCGATCCCGCTGAGCGAATTCAGCAAGGAGTCGATCGCCGCGAAGATCGCCGCCAGCCCGCTGGCGCGCGGCCGCGAGCCGAAGGTGAAGCTGGCGGTGGTGACCAACTCCACCTACGACGGCCTGTGCTACAACGCCGAGCTGATCAAGCAGACCCTCGGCGACAGCGTCGAGGTGTTGCACTTCGACGAGGCTTGGTACGCCTATGCCGCGTTCCACGAGTTCTACGACGGACGCTATGGCATGGGCACCTCGCGCAGCGAGGAGGGCCCCCTGGTGTTCGCCACCCACTCCACGCACAAGATGCTCGCCGCCTTCAGCCAGGCCTCGATGATCCACGTGCAGGATGGCGGGACCCGGAAGCTGGACGTGGCGCGCTTCAACGAAGCCTTCATGATGCACATCTCGACCTCGCCGCAGTACGGCATCATCGCTTCGCTGGACGTGGCTTCGGCGATGATGGAAGGGCCCGCCGGGCGTTCGCTGATCCAGGAGACCTTCGACGAGGCCCTCAGCTTCCGCCGGGCCCTGGCCAACGTACGGCAGAACCTGGACCGGAACGACTGGTGGTTCGGCGTCTGGCAGCCGGAGCAGGTGGAGGGCACCGATCAGGTCGGCACCCATGACTGGGTGCTGGAGCCGAGCGCCGACTGGCACGGCTTCGGCGATATCGCCGAAGACTACGTGCTGCTCGATCCGATCAAGGTCACCCTGACCACCCCGGGCTTGAGCGCCGGCGGCAAGCTCAGCGAGCAGGGGATTCCGGCTGCCATCGTCAGCCGCTTCCTCTGGGAGCGCGGGCTGGTGGTGGAGAAAACCGGTCTCTACTCCTTCCTGGTGCTGTTCTCGATGGGCATCACCAAGGGCAAGTGGAGCACCCTGGTCACCGAACTGCTCGAATTCAAGCGCTGTTACGACGCCAACCTGCCGCTGCTCGACGTCTTGCCCTCCGTGGCCCAGGCCGGCGGCAAGCGCTACAACGGCGTGGGCCTGCGCGACCTCAGCGACGCCATGCACGCCAGCTACCGCGACAACGCCACGGCGAAGGCCATGAAGCGCATGTACACGGTGCTGCCGGAGGTCGCGATGCGGCCGTCCGAGGCCTACGACAAGCTGGTGCGCGGCGAGGTCGAGGCGGTACCGATCGCTCGGTTGGAAGGGCGCATCGCTGCCGTCATGCTGGTACCCTATCCGCCGGGTATCCCGCTGATCATGCCGGGTGAGCGCTTCACCGAGGCGACCCGCTCGATCCTCGACTATCTCGAGTTCGCGCGGACCTTCGAGCGCGCCTTCCCTGGTTTCGACTCCGATGTGCACGGCCTGCAGCATCAGGACGGACCGTCCGGGCGCTGCTATACCGTTGAATGCATAAAAGAATGAGGCCGACAGGCTAAGGGGTGTCGATGGCGGGGGGAGAGAAGGCCGGCAAGCGCGGCATGGGGTTCTGGACCTGCAGCGCGCTGGTGATCGGCAACATGGTCGGTTCGGGAGTCTTCCTGCTTCCCTCCAGCCTGGCGGCGTTCGGCGGGCTCAGCCTGTTCGGCTGGCTGGTGTCGAGCACCGGCGCGGTGCTGCTGGCGCTGACCTTCGCCCGCCTGGCGCGGGTCAACCCCGGCGCCGGCGGCCCCTACGCCTATACCCGCGACGGTTTCGGCAGCTTCGCCGGCTACCTGTGCGCCTGGACCTACTGGAAAGCCGCCTGGATCGGCAACGCGGCGATCGCCGTGACCCTGGTCGGCTACCTGCGGGTGTTCATCCCGGCGCTGGCGGATCCGCTGCTGATGGTCTGCGTGGCCATCGCCGCGATCTGGCTGTGCACCCTGATCAACCTGCGAGGCATCGGCACCTTCAGCGTGGTGCAGAACCTGCTGACCATCCTCAAGCTGCTGCCGTTGTTGCTGGTCGGTATCCTCGGCTGGTTCCACTTCAATCCCGAGCACCTGGCGATCCCGGCGCGCAGCGAGCTGCCGAACATGGGCTATGCCCAGGCGATCGCCACCACCGCGGCGCTGACCCTTTGGTCGTTCATCGGCCTGGAGTCGGCCACCGTGCCGGCCGACGACGTCGAGGACCCGCGCCGCACCATTCCCCGCGCGACCCTGTTCGGCACGCTGGCCGCGGCGGCCCTCTACATCCTCTCTATCACTGCGGTGCAGGGCCTGATGCCGCCGGAGGTGCTGGCCCGCTCCACCTCGCCGTTCGCCGACGCGGCGCGGATCCTGATGGGCGACTGGGGCTACTACCTGGTGGCTGCCGGGGCGGTGATCGCCTGCCTGGGCGCGCTCAATGGCTGGGTCCTGTTGCAGGGCCAGATCCCGGTGGCTCCGGCGCGCGACGGGCTGTTCCCGGAGTCGCTCGGCCAGCTCAACAAGAACGGCGCGCCGGCCCACGGCCTGCTGGCCTCGGGGCTGCTGGTGACGGCGCTGGTGATGGTCGACGGGCATGGCGACCTGGTCGATGTGTTCAACGTGATCATCCTGCTCGGCACCATGACCGGGGTGGTCCCCTACGCGTTCTGCACCGCCGCGCTGTTGCAGCTGCTGGCGGTGCGACCGGACGAGTTCTCGCCGCGTTCACGCCGGCAATTGCTGGTGATCGGCTCGCTGGGCTTCGCCTACTCGCTATGGGCGCTGTATGGCACCGGCCAGCAGGCGATCTTCTGGGGCTTCCTGGTGCTGATGGCCGGTATCCCGATGTACACCTGGCGGCAATGGCGCAACCAGGTCAACGGAGTGCCGACGCTCAAAGCCAATGACTGACCGCCCACCAGCCCAGGCCGCCCATCACCAGGGTGTAGGGTAGCGCCATCCAGACCATGCGGCCGTACGACAGGCGCACCAGCGGGGCGATGGAGGAGGTCAGCAGGAAGAGGAACGCCGCCTGGCCGTTGGGCGTCGCTACGCTGGGCAGGTTGGTGCCGGTATTGATCGCCACCGCCAGGGTATCGAAATGCTCGCGGCTCATGTGGCCGGCATCCAGCGCCTGTTTCACCTCGGTGATGTAGATGGTGGCGACGAATACGTTGTCGCTGATCGCCGAGAGCAGGCCGTTGGCGATGAACAGCATGCCCGGCTGGCGTTCCGCCGGCAGCGCCAGCACCGCCTGGATGATCGGGGTGAACAGGTGCTGCTGGTGGATCACCGCGACCACCGCGAAGAACACCACCAGCAGCGCAGTGAACGGCAGGGCTTCCTGGAAGGCGCGGCCGATCTGGTGTTCGTCGGTGACGCCGGTGAAGGCAGTGATCAGCACGATCACCAACAGGCCGATCAGGCCGACCTCGGCGACATGCAGGGCCAGCCCGACGATCAGTACCAGCGCCGCCAGGGCCTGCACCAGCAGCGCGGCCTTCTGCTGCGCTCCGCGTTTGCGGCTTTCGCTGGCGGCGTACTCGGCGAGCACCTGGCGCACCGCCGCCGGCAACTGGGCGCCATAGCCGAAGCGGCGGCTCTTCTCCAGCAGCACGCAGGTCAGCAGGCCGGCCGCCAGTACCGGCATGGATACCGGCGCGACCTGGCGGAAGAACTCGACGAAATGCCAGCCGGCCTCGTGGCCGATCAGCAGGTTCTGCGGTTCTCCCACCAGGGTGCAGACGCCGCCCAGTGCGGTGCCGACCGCCGCGTGCATGAGCAGGCTGCGGAGGAAGGCGCGGAATTCTTCGAGATGGGCCCGGTGCAGCTCCGGGACCTGGCGGTCGGTGGCGGGATCGTAGTCCTCGCTGGCGCGCTGCCCCGAAGCGACCCGGTGGTACACGGCGAAGAATGCCACCGCCACGCTGATCACCACGGCGGTCACGGTGAGGGCGTCGAGGAAGGCCGAGAGGAGGGCGGCCAGCAGGCAGAACAGGAGCGATAGCAGGGCCTTCGAGCGCACGCCGAGCAGCAGGCGGGAAAACAGCAGGAGCAGCAGGTCCTTCATGAAGTAGATGCCGGCGACCATGAACATCAGCAGCAGGAGCACCGGGAAGTTGTGCTGCAACTCCGCATAGAGCGCCTCGGGGGTAGCCAGGCCGAGCAACAGCGCCT
>OKWK01000561.1_pt1 | contig 13640 bp, 12 predicted proteins | sample 1607181 | NCBI WGS metagenome assembly OKWK01 (sample SAMN07501053, study PRJEB24779) | human gut metagenome | isolation source: stool | host: human infant | place: USA: Pittsburgh, PA
ATAGATGGCTTAGCAATTAGCGCGGCTTTACCGGAACTTTCCATAAGACTCAACTCGGGTTTCACAAAAAATTTATAGGCTTCACCACCGGGTGTTTTACCAAAGGTAACGGCCCCGTAAGAATTAGTTTTATCTTCACCATGTCCTGTCAAGCTAAGCCACGACCACCGAATGCCTTGCTCCTTTGCATAAGATTGTTCCATAGCAATGACTGTCGCTTCTAATTGTACTTGCTTAGGCTCCTTATCTATAGCTTTAACCAGTGTTTCTACACGCCGTTTCTCTCCACTGGTCAAATGCATAATCACTTCATTTTGTTCTGAAAGTACCGCCATTTTATCATGTTTCACAACAGTGCCCATTATATTTTTTAAAGACTCTGCTGGCAAATGCTCCGGTGTTATAACATATAATTCTCTATTTTCAAGTGCTTTGTCATCTGGCTCAATAAGAATCGTATTATATTGTTTTGAAACGGAAAAATGATATAGCCTTCCTAATTCTTTTATAAGATCCTCTGGTGTTTCACCTTGCACAGTAGCCGTAATGTTACCTGTTAAAGATTCTACACCCATAACAGATATACGATAACTCCGACAAATCCCTAATACTGTTTCTTTTAGAGAAGCATTACGAACGGATATCGTAATTGATCCTTTTGATTTTCTCAGCTCGCCCTTTTCATTAATTACGTTATCCTTTTCTATGTCATTATTATTATTTGATTTACCATTACTAATTTCTCTATCTAGTGAGTCCCTATCGCTTTCTAGATTAGTAGTTACTGCTGGCCCTGTATTACTCGCTAATACTATAGAAGATTCCCCTAATGATGCATATAGAAACATAACCACTATTATAATTATTTTTAGTAGTATGCTAGCTTTGAATAGTTTTTTTCTTACTATGGTCACTCTACTACGTAAGCAATCCTTACCTAATTGATTTTTAACCACCGTGATGAACCTCCTTCAACGATTTCTACACCACTTGCACTTATATTAGAGACAGTAACGCTATGCCAAACCATCCCAACAGTAACCATTTGCTCCTCTGTACCTTTTCGTAAAATAGCAATAATCTCATTGCCCTCAACAATACCAACAAGTTCAACAGGCTGTTCCATACTCGAAGAATTTAACCTACTATGAGACTTTGAATTAATTTGATTATTAGTAAAACCATCACTGCTATCACTAATGGTTTTATCCCCTGTGTGTTTATTCTTATTCTGTGTTCTCCTGGTTTTATACCTATTAGTCCGTCCTTTATATGTATCCCTGCCTGAGTACTTACTATTATTAAACCCTTGCATATCATTAATGCTATCAGCCACTTCATCTACATCCTTAGTATCTTCATGTCTACCATGTACATCATTATCTGGTAAATCTTTAAAAACCTCTCTCCAAGGATGCCCGCGTTCCACGCTGCTCACATCATATAACAAACGGCCTTCACTTTTAGTTTTTAGATTGTCATCTTTTCTCGTTTCTTTAGCATCACTGTTATGATGTTTCTGTCTATTATGTGATATTCCTTCTGATGATTCTTTTGAACTTAATCGGGTCTGATTATTTTCCCCACCATTAACATGCTCAGGTTGTATATGAACACGTTCTTCTTCGTGAGGATATAAAACACCAACGATTAATATGCCAACTATAATTACAAGAAAAACAGAAATAATAATTTTATAGTGACGAATAATAAAATACTGTTTATCAATCCATAATTTAATGCGTTGTATATAATCTTGTAAGTTCATATTCCACCTCCTGCTGACATATTCTAGGAGGTCCTTTTAAATTCCTACAAAAAAATGACTCTACCAGTCACCTAGGTGACTAATAGAGTCATTCATTATATTGACAAATCAAAAGGATTTGTTCTTGTTTTATTTGCTTTTAAAACCATCAGGATGAGATGTATGCCATTTCCAAGCATCTTTGATAACATCGGCTACATTACTGAATTTAGGATCCCAACCAAGTAATTCTTTAATTTTTTCAGAGGAAGCAATCAATGTACCTGGATCGCCAGCACGACGATCACCATATTGAACAGGAATATCGATACCAGTTACCTCTTTAGCAGTTTCAATAATTTCCTTAACGGAGAAGCCATTGCCACTACCAAGATTAAACACTTGAGATTCACCACCGTTACACAAATAATCCATTGCTAACACATGAGCTGTAGCAAAATCATTAACATGAATATAATCGCGTACACATGTACCATCAGCTGTATTATAATCTGTACCAAAAACAGTTATGTGCTCTCTTTTACCACGAGCTGCATCCATATTGTAAAACTGTCCCCTTTAGAAATAGATTCTACATGTCCACGCGAAAGATTATCTACAATGATAGGTGTATAGCCTGCTTATTGAAAGGCACGTACTGTGTGACTCCCAATATAACCAGCCCCACCTGTTACTAAAATATTCATAGTTCCCCCTTATGAATTCTCTCCATCCTTTACATGAGCCAATTTTGGACCGATGAGACGTTTATAAACTTCAACACCTGGTTGATCGAAAGCGTCTACACCAGCAAAAATAGATTCAAAGTAAACAGCCCAACAATGCATAAACATGATTTCCCCTAAATGGAATGCATTTAATGTTGGTACAGTTATCGTCATATTAAAGCGATTGTCACTAGATAAAGCCTCTCTATTAGCATCTAATGCAATATTGAGAATATCACAAATGCCTACATTACCAAGTGCTTGCAATCGTTCATATTGACTATGTGTATGAGGCACTACGAGATTATGTTGCCACTCTTTAACCTTAATAAATTGAACGACCTTATTAAGGCGACCTTCTTGATGCTCTTGTACTTGAGCATGCATATCCATAGTTCCTACTGCCGCAACTGGTGTACGACCATAAGGTAAGCATGTATTACTCATCTTACCTAACGATTCGGACAGTAGTTGTACATACCAATCAGATAAGGAATGAAGGGCTTCCCCATAAGGCATAAACACCTCAATAATACGACCATAACGTTCGGACGCAATATATTTTAGCAATGCACTTAATAAAGCAGGATTTTTGAAAATATCCTCTTCTTGGCAAGCAGCATCCATTGAAGCTGCACCAGCTAAGAACCCCTCAATATCAAAGCCCACAAGAGCCGCCGTTACAAAACCAACCTCTGTAAACACAGAGAAACGGCCACCTACACCATAAGGAATACTATAGGTTTTCCAATGATTTTCTAGTGCCATAGAACGTAGAACTGTAGGATGTTCATCATCAGACGTATCGGTAACAGCTACTACTTCATAATTTATATTCAGATCTTGCAATGCTTTTTCCAAAATCATGAAATTAGCCATTGGTTCGATAGTAGAGCCAGACTTAGAGGTGATAACGAGCATCACCTTATAGTCGGATCCTTTTTTCTGAGCTTGATACTCTAAGGTACGAATAAGGCCTGATAAATAATCACCATCTACATTAAATCCAGCAAAATACATCCGTGGATATCCGTTGCGTTCTTCCGTACTAAGATTATTCCAAAATGCACCACATTGAACATCAAAAATAACCTTACTCCCCAAATAAGAACCACCAATACCTACAGATACAACTGTATCAATATTATGGCGGGCATAGTCCCTCAATTCATAAAGACGTTTTAGCATTGCAGGTGTATTAATACCATCTTCAGAAATATAAGGAAGTTGGTAAAACAATACCGGTTCAGGCAAGCCGTCCTTGGAAACATGGCCTTCTTCAAAGCCTGTAGAGCGTAAAATATTGGTGTGGCGCCAAACATTTTGTATAGCACGCTCAAAGTTTTTTACGTCTCGTTCTTGTATGCAACTTTCATTATATATGTTAGCGTAATCTAACTCGAACCCCGATTGTAATCGCAACATCAAATATCTCCTTCACTGACATTTTATGTACAATATTCTACTCATTATACCATAAAACAATGAATAAAATATTAGTTTATGCAATCAATTTACCCACAAACCATAACCAAACCCCACTGCATAAACAGACCATAACAATGCAATAGGGATAGCTAGTTTAAACTTAAGCTTTAAAGTCTTATGACGCCAAATAACCATGCCCAATAGCGCACCAAGGCCGCCAAAGGCAAATGCTAAAAATAATAATGTGAACTCTGAAATCCGATTATACCCCTTAATAGCACATAGCTTATCATATCCATACATGCTAAATACAATTAGATTCCATACCCCTACAGTAACCCAGAATTGTGTATCATTCATGTCCCCAAACCTTATATACCTTACTTATGATGAGCTTTAAAATATTCTAATGTTTTTTGTAAGCCCTCATCTAATGTTGTTGAAGCTACAAACCCAAAATCACGTTCTGCCTTTGCATTACTTAAACGTGAATGTTTGATATCCCCTATGCGTTCGTCTTCATAATGAACCATAAAATCAGCACCACTAATAGATCTAAAGCGCGTAATCAACTCATTAACAGATGTTCCTGTATTGGTAGACACGTTATAAATACCTGTACAGCTAGTATTGCCCATAGCCTTAATATTAGCTTCTACCACATCTTCTACATATATGAAGTCTCTTGTTTGTTCCCCATCACCATATACGGTTAAAGGCTTACCTTCAACGATTAAACGATTGAAAATACTAATAACGCCACCTTCACCACCATCACCTTGACGTGGACCATATACATTGGCATATCTAAAGCATACTGTATTTAATCCGAAAGCTTCACGATAGATACGTAAATACCCTTCCGCAGTAAGCTTAGTCAAACCATAGAAGGATGATGGCATACCACTTAGTTCTTCTGTCAATGGTAATACTGCTAAGTCCCCATACACAGCCGCCGAAGAAGGCATTAAGAATTGTTCAACCTTTACCTTACGACAGGCATCAAGTACATTAATAAGCCCTAACAAATTAACATCACAGTCATAACTTGGATTCTCCATAGAGGATTGAACCATAGTTTGAGCCGCCTCATGAAATACAATAGAGGGCTTAAACTCTTCAAAGACAGATAATAATTTTGGATCTCGTACATCCATCTCAATAAATTGAGCAGAATCATGTACAAAAGAACGCATACCTGTAGATAGATTATCTATAACGAGCACATTGTGCCCCAATTCAATTAATCGATCAACGAGATGGGAACCAATAAAACCGGCCCCTCCTGTAACACATATATTCATAACACCCTCCTTTCTGAGAAAGTTAAATTCCCGCGCCTTGTTTGGCTAGTACATCAGCCATTTCATTATATGTATCGCCCGTATGAGCAGCTACCTTGTGAAAGTGTACGCGCACACGGTCTTTTATAGAGTCATAAAACGCAGCATAATGTTGAGTCAGTGCATTATTGCGTTTCCATCGTTTAGTAGCCCACATTTCTATTCCCATATAATCATAATATAGGGAACATTCTGGAATACCATGATCAACGGCATATTTCATAACATACATAGCTGCTAGTAGCTCACCAGCTACATTCCAAAAAGATGTATATCGTTCATCATTAGAAGGAAATGAAAAAGTCTTCTTAGACCCATTCAAGAAGATAACACCACCAGCGCCAACTGTATTGGTACCTTTATTATAACTACCATCAATATAAGCAATAACATGGTTGGCCTTAGTAAAATCTGGCTTCACCACATTGGAAGATACCTTATTTTGAACTTTAGAACTAAAGCCTATAGGTCTAGAATTCATAGATTTAGACTGAACCTCTTGTGATGAGTTAGGTTCGCTCCGTTTAGCACTCATAAAATCACTCAAGGATAATCCTGAATCATCTACAAAGGCACATGCTTCTGCTTCTGTAGAGAAAGATTTATAGATAGCACCGCCAAAACCCTTTACCTGTTTCTCACAATCTGCCCATGTAGTATAAACTCCTGGTACACGGCCTTGACGAACTGCATAAAACTTCTTTGCCATAGGTACCTCTTAATGATCCATTGTAAGTGCTACAAATTCAGCATTTACAACAGAGGCCAAATCCTTTGGATTTACCTTCATCTGCATACCTCGTAGTCCAGCACTTACATATACAAACTCTTGAGGCTCCATTATGGCATCAAAATAGGTAGGAAATGATTTTTTCATCCCCACTGAAGAACATCCGCCCCGTAAATATCCTGTAATCCCTAGTAAGTCCTTAACATGAACAAGTTCTACAGACTTATTATGACTGACACGAGCCGCTTGTTTCATATCTAGCTCTTCAGCCACTGGAATACAGAATACTACAAACCCTGTTTTATCGCCCTTACCAACAAGTGTTTTAAAGACTTGTTTTTCATCGAGACCTAAAGCTTCTACTACATGAAGGCCTGCAGCACGCTCTTCAGACCACTCATATTCGCTAATACTATAAGGTATCTTATGAGTATCTAAAATACGTAATGCATTTGTTTTTTTATGTTTCTCTTTACCCACTATAACCTCCATATACTAGCATAACAAATAAATTTAATCATACCATAATATATTTCTATCGATAAATATATTTTTCATTACTATTTATTTACGATTTTATTAATATTTTTTAGTTCAATACGCAAGGTTCCATCATCATTAGTTTTAATTTCAATGAACTCGCAATTTTTCATATACTCTACAGGAAAAGAAATTTCAATGCCCGTATCGGTTTTAATCTTATGATGTTCGCCAACCTTCGTAGCAAACTCTCGATTAACAGGTAGAGGCCTCATCATATCCGCATCAGCTAATTCTTTCTTAGCCGCCTCTTGTTGAACAGGGTTTGATTTAAATACCTCTTCCACAATGCGAACAGGATCTACTGTATCAGATACTTCTGCATTTTTCGCAATCATAGACTTTGCAGTCGTCAATTCAACGACACCATCCGACTCATGAGCTTGAGCCACCTTATCTACGATAGCTTTCACCTTTTTCACCGTATCTCTAGATGATTGGTTAGTGCCTAATTGCAATACCTTATCTGCTAAGATATAGGATACTTCACCATCAAATTCACCTTTCGGTTCAAAAATTCGAACGCTAAAATCATGCAAATTAATCGATGCAAAGGCGCGTAACTTCTGTGAAGGCATAGGTAGCACAGCCTTATGAGAAACAAGTTCTGTAGCTAAACTGCCATCATCTTCACTAAATAGTTGATGAGTAAAAGCATCATGAGCTTGGCACAGAAGAATACAGATATAAGATGCATCCGTAACAGCTTCACAAATAATCGTATCGATAACAACGGAATCCGTCGCTTGTTTCATATAGGTAAACAAGCTTTCACCTAAATTCTTAGATAAATCTATAAACTTAAGGTCTCCATTTTTATAATCGACTAATTGTTTACCAAATGGACTTGCATCATGCAAGGTACCTGTTCTAGCACCGGGGTCTTTGAACGCCTTAACTACATGATTTGCAATATAATCATGAATAGCTTGATCGCCAACCTTTAATTCATGTTCAGAGTATACAGCTAAAGAAGACGTAAAATCGAAAATCTCTAGCGCCGCCTTATTAATCTGCATGATGCCTCCTTATAACAGTAAAAACGATTACCCTTTATTATACCACTCTTTTAGCTTTCGTTTATCAACTTTTGAGCATTCTGTAAGAGGTAACATAGGAATAGAGTGGATGGATTTTGGCCATTCTATGGAAGGTCTATGATGTCGAATTGTTTCCATAACATCAGCTACTAGAACATTATCCTCCAATACCATATACGCTACAAAATCTTCCCCTTTTACATCATCTATGATATCGATAATAGCTACTTCTGAGACACCATCTATAGATTGCAAATAAGTTTCCATGGAGGGAATAGATATTTTATAGCCCCCCTTGTTTACCACATCGCCTTGTCGCCCAGTAAACATAAGATACCCCTCTGTATCTATATAACCACAATCATTAACGGTATATGTATCAGAAATGCCTTCAATATGATATTTTGTAGTCACATAGATAATGCCTTTATTCTCATCAATTTGAACAGACGGAAATGGTCTTCCTACCGTACCTTCTCGGTCTAGCAACTCTTTACCGGTGCAATAGGTTATATAGTTAAGCTCAGAAGCACCATAATACAGAATAAACTCCATATTAGGACATAGCTGTTGCAACTGCTCCATCAAATGACGATCAAGCACTTGTGAGCCAGCAATAATATAGTTAATCGCAGATAATTTACATTTACAATGCCTTACGAGCAATCTAAGTTTTGTAGGAAGAGCATAGATATGATCTACTTTATATCTTTCAAGCAGCTCAATCCAACGAGTAGCACGCAAGGAACTGGTAGTAACAATGGTTCCTCCTGCCCATAAGACAGCAACAACCATATTACTAACACCAGTAAAACTAAAGCTGCCTTGCAAAAAGATTTTTGTATCTTCGTTGATATGAAAGATATTATTTTGAATATCAAAAAACTCTCGCCAAGATTCTTCCTTTCGCCACAAGGGCTTAGGACGTCCTGTAGTGCCTGATGTAAGCACACCAAAATCAGCTAATGGTGGGACCCCTTCAGATGCTATAACGAGTCCTAATTTCTCTACATAATCTATATCCATCTCATTATGGCATACCATAGGAATGTAACATCTATACAATGCACCTAACCATTGTACAAGTTGTTCTAAAAAGGATTGACTCTGAATTAAAAGAACTTTATTTTTTACTGATTCTTTAGCTTCAGTGAGATTTACTATATGACTAGTATCATCAATATCGATTGAAAGAATAGCATCATATAGTTCACTATATGTATACTTTGTATCATCTATAATGAGAGCAATCTTATGAGGCTCTAATTCTTTATATTGTCGTAACCGTTCAATAATTGTCATTTTACATACGTTCCATAATCAAAGCAGTTCCTGTACCACCTGCGCCGGCAATAGCACATAAACCATAGCGACCATTACAAGATTCTAAAGCTGCCATACAATGAAGGGCTAATATAGCGCCAGAACAGCCATAAGGATGACCATATGCTAAAGCACCACCAAGCATGTTATATTTTCCCATGTGGTTAGGATACGCCTTATTAAAGAGCACATCAATAATAGCAAAGGCTTCATTCCATTCCACTACGTCTATATCATCCATGGATAAGCCTGTCCGTTTTAAAATGGCTTTAGTACTCTCAAGAGCACCTTCTGGACTAAACTGAGGGTTACCGGCACAAGGCATAACACTATGAATTCTAAACGGCCCTTTTTCATTAGATATATATACAAAAGCAGCTCCATCTTGAGTTAAACAAGCATTACTAGCATTTGTAATAGAGTCCTTACCTAATAAGGGTTTCATCCTAGATAAAAGTTTTTCATTTATCTTTGGTCTAATACATTCATCTATACAGTCTTTTCCATCTATTGTAAAAGGCATAATATAAGATTGCAAATATTGATTATCCAAGGCCTCAATGGCCCGCTGGTGACTGCCAATAATGTATGGATATAAATCTTCCTTGAGTACATTATGCTTTTGAATCGTCCTCTCTGCCCCTTCTAACATAGCTAGAGGAGAACAATCTTGAGGGCTAAACTGAGCAACCTTATATAGACCTTCACGATCATCACCAGCTGCATAAATTCTATCCGGTTGTAATGAAGAACTTTCAATACCACCAGCAATAGCTGAATCCATAACACCTGATGCAATATGTGTATAGGCCATCTCAATACTCATTAAGGCTGATGCACATTGCATATCAACTGTAACAGCAGGTGTTGATACTGTTAAATCAGACATTAAACTCATCAAACGACCAATATTCCCGCCTGTACCTACAGCATTACCACAAAAGACACCATCTACAGAACCTATTTTGTACCGTTTGATTAACTCATCAATTAACTGAGCGCCCAATATCTCAGGTCTTGTATTTTTATATTGTCCATTTAGCACGCCTATAGGGCTTCGAAGCCCACCATGAATATATACCGACATATTAGCTCCTATAAGAAAATGCAGAAAAGAGGCCTCCCAAGGAATGCCTCTTTTCATTATTACATTCTAAATTTTAATTTTAGTTGCTAACCAAGAAGCAACGAGACATTTTACAATATCCCCAGGAATGAATGGGAACATTACTACAGGCAATGCCGCCCAAAGTTCAGTTTTTGTTACAATCATAAAGCCTGCAACGCCAAATAGATATACTACAGGAATAGTAATTACAAGAGAACGCCATGCATAAGAGAAAAAGCTCTTCTTAGAGCCTTTGAATACGCTTAATAATGTATAAGCTATTGGCCAAGAGAAGATAAAGCCCCCTGTTGGTCCTAATAATTTGCCAAGACCTGCTGTGCCACCAACGAATACTGGTAAACCTACAGCACCAAGTAAAACGTAAATGATAAATACAATAAATGCATCCTTTGGTTGCAATAATAGGCCTGTTAATGTAGCCACCAAAGTCAATGCAGTTACCATGGCCGGACTAAATGGCAATGGGAAAGAAATATATGCTGAAATACATAATAAGGCTGTTAATAAAGCCATTTTTGTTAAACGTCTTGCTTCCATAATTACCTCTAACTAATACATCTTTGTTTTAAAGATGTTAAATCTTCATTTTCACCAAAAAAAGTAGCCGAAAAAGCTAATGTATCACCTATATACCCTTCTACTTGAGCATCTTCAGAATTTTCCACCAAAGTTACCTGATCATCTGCAATAACGGGTGCATGAAAATAAATAGCCATCTGCTGCGCAGATTTACTAATGTTCCAATAATTCCATAAATTTTCTAGAATCATGCAACCCGGTACCACATAGGGTGCTTCACGATGAATCTCATTAGTATCATTAATATCCTTTACAAATCGTATTATATCGTCCTTAGAAAAAGATATAGTACGGTCGTTTTTCTCTTGATGAATTGTAGAACGGATACGAAAATGTTTCGGTACCGGTCGTAAATCAACAATTAAAAAACCTGATTTATCTAGAATACCAATTGTAGTAGTTTTAGCAACTTGATATAAAATACCACTGATAGATTGATTACTACCAGAAGCATCATAATGCATATGCTTAATAACACTATGTCCTGGTAATCCAAAATCATTATTACACAATGTTGTAAAGAGCGATTTCATATAATCACAGTCCTTTATTTATTCAATAAATTGATTATAATCAACATTATTTTATTAGTCAACAAAATAACCTTTGTTTTGTTGACAATAATGCAAAAATATCGCTACCATACAAAAGAACCTATGGTAATATCCACAGGTTCTTTGTATATACATATATAGATTCACTATTTAAGATCTAGGTCTTTTAAATATGCTTTGAAGTTCTCACCTAACTCTTCATTACGAAGGGCATACTCAACAGTAGCTTTCAAGTAACCTAATTTATCGCCTATATCATAACGAATACCTTCATACGCTAAAGCATATGTATCGGTTTTGGATGCGGCTAGAGCATCAGTCAATTGAACTTCATTACCTACGCCTGGTTTTGTATTTTCCAAAATATTGAAAATATCTGGTGTTAAAATGTAACGACCTAATACTGCAAGTCTAGATGGTGCATCTTCTTTTTTTGGTTTTTCCACCAAATTATGAACGCGATATAAATTATCAGCTAATGCTTCACCAGATACAATGCCGTAAGAGCTAACTTTATCTTCAGGTACAAATTGAGCCCCTAAGATAATGCCAGGATGTTCGTCATAACACTCAATTAACTGTTTAAGGCATGGATTTTCAGGATTATATACAATATCATCACCAAGCAATACAGCAAATGGTTCATCACCAATAAAGGCTTTCGCACATAGTACAGCATCACCAAGACCACGAGGAGCTTTTTGACGAATAAAGTGAACTTTAATATCTGCTAAATCCTTAATTATAGCCAACTGTTTATTTTTACCTTGGCTTTGTAAAAGTAGTTCTAATTCCACACTGCTATCAAAATGATCTTCAATAGCGCGTTTATTACGACCTGTAATGATTAGGATTTCTTCAATGCCAGAATCTAATGCTTCTTTCACAATATATTGGATAGCTGGTGTATCTACAATGGGAAGCATTTCCTTTGGTTGTGCTTTAGTAGCTGGTAAAAAGCGTGTACCAAAGCCAGCTGCTGGAATAACGGCTTTTCTAATACGTTGCATAATTATCTCCTAATTAAAAGTCTTTGCCAACAAACTTTATCTTCCATTGATCATTGTTGCTTCTATGGGCATCTTTATATGTCAAATACATATCAAAGGAATGCAAATCACGATGCCACGTATAGTATACAGAATCAATATCACCACTCATCATATTTGTTTTTACACTTACAGAGAAGTCATCTAGACGAGTTAATTTATAGCTACCACCATAGATAAGTTCTTTCGGAAGTTCCGTAGTATCAAAACGATATGGAGAGTTGTTATATGAAATATTGCGTTGATTATAGCTAACCCATACATTAGCTCGATTACCAACCTTAGACCGGAAACGAGCCCCCCAATAAGGCATACTACGAATCGTATCATTATAACCATAATAATCGCGTTGATACCCACCTAAGAATCGTAGATTAGCATTTTTACCAAGCTTAATTGGATCGTGAGATACTTCTGTATAGTATTCTTTATGAGAACCTTTTACAGAACCTTCTTTCCAATAACCAGCATTAACACCACCACGCACTGTAACTGGGGATTTTCCTACATGATATGTATGAGTATCGAGTCGAACCTCACCAATTTTTTCTACCCATACAGTTTCATCATTATATTCATTAGATTCTTTACTATACCCTATAGATGCTGTAGCCCAAGGTAAATAATGACGATATCCAATTTGTGGTTTAAAGCCATTTTTAACGTACCAACGATAGTCGATGTACGCTTCACCATGCTTACCAATTGGATACTCAGTACTACCATGCAAGCCAAATCCATCATCACTATTATACATAGGTCTCGGAATCAAAGAAAAAAGGCTAAACTTCTGCTCACCCTTATCATGACGTAAGGACGCTGTATAAGAAGGTAAAGATAAAACTTTAAAGTTTTTAATATAGAAAGACGGTTTTTTAATAATGACTTTATCGCCAGGATATACCTTGATATCCTGACCTTCTACACGATAATCAGGTGTATGTTTAAAGGCCATCGCATGTTTTGTGGTAAGCATGCCTTTTTCCATATGACCAGTTTCACCATCAAATGTAGCATTTTGACCTTTTACATAATAAGGATCATTCCAGCCAAAAGCTTGGTCAGCTGTAAAGTGGCGATCACTGGTACGATAGGTCATATTTTGACCCGTAATATCCTTAGTTTTACCACCATTCTCTAAGTAGCGATACCCACCAACAGTACGGTATTCTGTAGTTTTTGTATTACCTTCTATACGTGGTGCCATCAAGGTTTGATTACCTTGAGTCACTACTACATCACCTTGTGCATATATATCACCAGTGGACCCAGTATAGGACATTTTATCTGCATCAATACGAGTCGGCAATTGTTCTGTAGGTTGATCAGACTTTGCCTTTTCACCACGACGTACAACACGGATATTACTATTTTCAGGTGTAGATGCTTTAGAGATTTCTCCAAGATAGGATTGATCAACGCTATCCAATTGATCTTGATATACCGTGGT
>OKWK01000579.1_pt1 | contig 13295 bp, 16 predicted proteins | sample 1607181 | NCBI WGS metagenome assembly OKWK01 (sample SAMN07501053, study PRJEB24779) | human gut metagenome | isolation source: stool | host: human infant | place: USA: Pittsburgh, PA
GTGATGACCCTGGCCTCCCGCGTGGAGTCCCTGGACCACCGCATCGGCCACGAGATGGGCGACATACGCCGCACGGCTGACGCCACACACGCCGACCACGCCGCCCGCATCCGCCACCTGGAGGAGCGCCACTGCTAGGCAGCGACGGCCAGCATGGTGCGACGTAGCCTGTCGGGCTCGACGACGACATAGGCGAGCGTGGTTTTTGGTGACGCATGTCCTAGGATCGCCTGCACTGCGAGCACGTCACCGGTCAATCCGTAGGCCCGTGACGCGAAGCGATGTCGCAGGCTGTGCATCGTCCATCCGTCCGTCAGGGCTTCGCTCACGCGGTCACCTACCGCGCCGGCGGTCATGTGTCCATCTCCGAATCGGGCGGGGAAGGCCCATCCTTTGGTTGCCCTGCACCTAGCGGCTACGACCCCGGCCAGGTCATCGCTGAGGGGGACAGTGCGCTGCTTGCCGCCTTTGCCGTGAATGATGAGGGAGCGGCCCATCAGGTCATCGATGAGGTCGTGAGTGTGGACTCGTGCGACCTCGCCACGTCGCAGCCCGGCCTCACTGGCTAGGCGAATCATGAGGGCAGTCTCTTCATCGGCCTGTGCTAGGGCCTGCCTGATCACGTCCTCTGGACACGGGTGAGGTCGCGGGCCTGCCTGCTTGACGATAGGCAGGCAGGCTGCCGGGGAGTCAGTGACGTGTCCGGCAGCCTCAGCCCATGCATAGAACTTTGTGACTGAGGCATAGGCGGCGCGACGAGTGTTGCGTGCCCACTCGTGTGCGCCGCCCCATGCGGTGAGGTGGTCCTCATCGACCTCCCAGGGGCCTACGCCCACCCATGCGCCCATGCGGCGCACCCATCCGGTACGCAGCCGGATCGTGCTGGCCGGATAGCCCTGCGCCACCAGCACGGTGCGCCACTGCTCGATCGCCTCATCCCATGTCATAGTCACAGGGGCCCCAACCGTCACACTGGGCACAGGATTCCTACACGGCTAGTGCTCAGGCCACTGGAAGAGCACGCCCTGCTCATCCTCATCGTGCGCCTCGTACTCCGGCGTGCCAGGCACGGTCTCAGGGTGACGACGGGCAAACTCCTCGAGGAGCGGCGCGAGCATGATCATCGCCTCGTCGAACTCTCGCTCGAAGTCTGCGTACCCGCTCACGCTGCCAGCCCCCATGCCGTGTAAGCCGTGTAATCCGCAGGTTCCCGGTTCGAGTCCGGGCGGGGGCACCACGACTCATCCTGCCCGTGAGCGGCAGGCGCACCACCGTGGACCGGGACGACACCAGTCCGGTCCTGCGCGGTGATGCTCCGCAGAGGGCGGGCGGCCCCGGGCACATGATGGGTCATGATCCCATCCTCGGGCGGCCCCAGGGGCCGGTCGGTGGGGTCAATGCCGTTAACGTCCGTGCTGTCCCCTAATCTTGGACCATGGCCTCAACCGTCTTCCCCTCCCCTGCAGGACAGGGCGATCGCCCCTGGGCGCTGAGCCGTGGGCGGCTGATCGACATCCTGACTCAAACGGTTCACGACCTCGACGGCCTTGACCTCACCCTGGAGGCCGACGGCGTGGCGCAGGCCCGTCGCCTGCGCGCCAGCCTGACCGGCCAGATCCGCGACCACGTCCTGCCGCGCCTGCAGGACGCGGACGTTCCCGCCGTCGTCGTCGTCGGTGGCTCAACAGGCGCGGGCAAGTCCACCCTGGTCAACTCCGTCCTGGGTACCGAGGTCTCGGTGGCCGGAGTGCTCCGGCCCACCACGCGCACGCCCGTGCTCGTGGTCAACCCTGAGGACGCCGAGGCCTTCCAGGACCACCCTGTGGCGGAGGTCTGCCACGTGGTCACCTCCGAGTCGGTGCCGGCAGGCCTGGCTCTCATTGACGCCTCGGACCTGGACTCGGTGCAGGAGGCGAACCGAGCGCTGGCCTCGCGGCTGCTGGAGGCCGCAGACCTGTGGCTCTTTGTCACCACGGCGGCCCGCTACGGGGACCTGACTCCCTGGACGACCCTGGAGGACGCAGCCGGCCGTGGCACGGCGATCGCCGTGGTGCTCAACCGGGCTCCGGCCAAGGTACTGCCGGAGGTTCGCCGTGACCTCATCAGCCGGCTGGAGACGCTCGGACTGTCGGAGGCGCCCTTCTTCGTCGTCGCTGACGCCGGTCCGCATGAGGGCCTGCTTCCCGCTGACATGGTGGCCGAGGTCCACGACTGGCTCAGCCTGCTCGCCGGACGGCACCGGGCTGCTGGCCTCATGCGTCGCACCGACAAGAGCCTGTGGGCGGGGCTGCGCGCGGATCTGACGGAGCTGGCTGACGCCGTTGACGCCCAGGACACTGCTGGTCGCGGCCTGGAAGACCACAGCCAGGAGCTCGTGGCCCAGGCAGAGGCCCAGCTGTGCGAGTACGTCGAGCGCCGTACCGCCGGCGAGGGCGCGCCCGCGACCAGGTGGGTGACGCTGGCCTCGACCGGGGCGCTTTTGGCACCGCTGGCCCAGGGCAAGGCCCTGCGCCGAGGCTGGATGGGACGCAAGGTCAAGGCTCGCGCCGCGGCGCTGGCCCAGCTGGCCGGCGACCTGCGGGAGGTGATCGAGCTGCAGCTGTCTGCCGTGCAGACCGAGCTCGTGAGCCAGGCCGTTGCGGAGTGGACGCAGGCTGGCGCCCAGGAGGCTGCCGGCAGGCTGCTCGGGTCCGGGATGAGTCCGCACGAGGCGGCCGTGCGGTGGAGCGAGGAGACTCGCGCCGCGCTCACCGCGGCGGTACAGCCGATCAAGGGACTGGACGGCGACGCCGTGACGGACCTGGTTCTTGCGGGTGCGGCAGGAGTGGAGGGCAGCGCTGAGGCTGCCAGGCGTCTGGGACTGGCTGAGCAGCTGGAGCTTGCGCGTGCCAGACTTGCCCAGGTTCTGGTACAGGCCCTGCACGAGGCGGTTCCCCAGGGCGCAGCCCTCAGCCTCGTGCCTGACACCTCGCTGGCATCCTCGCTGCGTCTACGCGCGGGTGAGCTGGCTCCCCTTGTCAGCCCAGGAGGCGAGTGATGGTTGCTACCGCTACTGACATCAGTCCGGCCGAGCGTCTTGAGGCCCGTCTGGAGGCGCTGCGCCAGGCTCTGGACGAGTGCCCGACTGAGGTTCCTGCCTCGTTGGCCATTCCCGCCAGGGACGCCTTGGACCTGGTGGCCGAGCGTCTGGCCCTGGGCGTGGACCACACGGTGGTCGCGCTCTTCGGGGGCACGGGATCGGGCAAGTCGTCGCTGTTCAACGCCTTGACACAGCTGGAGTTCGCTGACGTCGGTGCGCGTCGGCCCACGACCTCACGGGCCGCGGCGTGCACCTGGGGCGATGACGCTGCTGCGCTGCTGACCTTCCTCGGGGTGGACCCAGAACGGCGTATCCGCCGGGAGTCCCTCCTGGACGGCTCAGACCAGGACGAGCTGGCCGGGCTGGTCCTGCTGGATGTCCCCGACTACGACTCGGTCACGGCGGCCCACGCCCTGCAGGTGGACCGGCTGGTGCCGCTGGCTGACGTGCTGGTGTGGGTCCTGGACCCGCAGAAGTACGCCGACTCCGCCCTGCACGACGGATACCTTCGAGGACTGGGTGCCCGCCAGGAGGACATGCTCATCCTGGTCAACCAGGTCGACACCCTGCCTGAGGGCAGCCGCGACCGTCTCATGGATGATGTGCACAGCCTGCTGGTGGCAGACGGCCTGGAGGACGTCACCGTGCTCCCGGTCTCCGCAGTACGGGGGGACAACCTCGCCGCCGTGCGTGAGATCCTGCTGGACCGGGTGGAGCGGGAATCCAATGCCGCTCGCACGGCGACGGCGGAGATGGACCGTATCGCCACCCGTCTGCTTCCCGCGGCTGCGGCCCGGCCGGTCGAGATCACGCAGGCGCCCAGGGTCGAGCTGCTGGACACGCTGATCAAGGCCTCGGGAGCCACCGTGGTCACGGACTCCATCCGCCTCAACCTGGCTAAGGCGGTGCCGGCTGCGCTGGCCCGTCCTGAGCCGCCGGCACGCTCTGCGGTCGAGGCGGCGCGTAGTCGGTGGCTGACCCACACCACGCAGGGCATGCCTTCGGTGTGGACGCGCTCGGTCTCCTCGGCCGTGGCCTCGGCTGACGCGCTAGGAGCACAGACCGCCGAGGCCGTGGCCTCGGTCCGTCTGCCGGCCTCGCGCTCGGCGGGGATCGACCTGGCGTGGTGGGGCGGCCTGGCTGCCTTCGTCCTGGCAGGGGTGTGGGTGGTGGCCGCTGTCCTGACGGGCGGCGCCGTCTGGATGTCGGCTGTGGTAGCCGTCCTCGCCGTCGGTGCGGCGTGGTGGGCCCGTGCGGCCCGACGCCGTCGCGCCCAGACGGAGGCGGAGGCTTACGCCTGCGCTGTGCGGGAGCGGGTGGAGGCCGTGGTGGCACGTGGGCTGGTCGAGCCGGCCTCTGGCGTGCTTGACAGGCACCGTCGGCTGCGCCAGGCGCTGGAGCGCTGAGGGCTGCTCGGGCTCCACAGGCGCCCCTCGTGACACCCTCGTCCACAGGGCTCGAATGGCCCGGTGGCGCCGGCTGAGGCTGAGCGGGCACGGTGGGGCGTGAGCCAGCGCACGGCTGGCTCGCGGAGCCAAAGGAGCAGCCACCATGTCCCGTCAGATCGACATCGTCGTCCAAGGAGTCTTGGGCACCACCCCGACCCTCGTACGCACAGCCAACGAGCGCGTCTACTGCCACTTCCGCCTGGCCACCACCCCGACCTTCCGGGTCGGCGAGGACTGGCGGCAGGGCGAGACGCTCTGGTTCACGGCCAAGGCGTGGGGCACACTCGCCCGCAACCTGTCCATGAGCCTGCGCAAGGGGGATCCTGTGGTGCTCGTTGGGCGCTTCACCCAGGAGAGCTGGAAACGTGACAACGGCACGATCGGCTGCACCAACGTCCTGACGGTCTCCACCGGCGGGCATGACCTGGCACGCGGCGAAAGCCACTTCATGAAGGTTGCCCCACTGACTCGTTCGGCAGACTCAGCCGACGAGGCCAGCGCGAGCGGCGAGGCGGGGCAGACCGGCGAAGGTGAGGCTGCGCCGTCGGCCGGTGAGACCGGCTGCGCGGCGGACGAGGCAGGCGGGTGCGAGGCACCCTCGCAGCCTCAGGTGACTGGCGCCAGCCCAGCGGATCCGTGGGAGGTGACCCGCGGCGAGGCCCCGGAGCCGGGAACCGAGGCCTTCGAGGCTGGTGACGCCCTGAGCGAGGAGGGCCCGGTCAGTGAGCGGGAGCCGGGGCAGGACGCCGAGCCCGCAGCGCCTGCCACCGGTGGCCAGCCGGAGGTGATGACGCAGCCGGCCTACGTCCTCGTGTGAGCCCGCCTCAGTCCACAGACGTCACCAGGTGGTCGAGGTCAGCAGGGTGGGGGACCTCCAGCACCTCGATGAGGACCCGGGCCACGGCCTGCGCCGCGCTGGCGCCATCGGGCAGCAGCCGTGCCAGGACGTCGGTGTGCTGCTGCCACCCGAGAGCCTGCAGCTCCTCCTGCGCCTGGGGAGCAAGCAGGACCGCGCCGGCGGCGTCCAGGATCGGCAGATCTACCTCGACGCCGTCGGCCCGGGTAGTCAGGACGACTCCGGGAACCTCCTGGGAGGCTGCTAACGCCGGACCTCGGCGCAAGAGTGAACGCAGCCCCCACCGTTGGTGCAGCGACTGGGGCGTGACTACCGGCGCCGGAGCGGTGAGCAGAATCGTCAGGTTGCCGAGATGGGAGGGGGCGTCGTCGAGGAAACGCGCCAGCGTCGGCTGGAAGCGGGACCAGGAGCCGAGGTCAACGACCTCGTCCAGGCGTGGCAGGTCAGAGGAGGGAGACGTCATAGGGCTGTTCCTACGCCATGGTGAGCGGCCCTCGCCACACCGCTCGCCCGCGTGTCTGCGTGTGGTCATGGGTGAAGGCTCGCTACGGTGGCCGGGACTGGGCGTGTCCGCGCCCGCGTCGGCTAGGAGAGCACCAGACGATGATCCGATTCGACCACGTGTCCAAGGTCTACAAGCGAGGCGCACGCCCTGCGCTCGACGACGTCACCATCGAGATCGAGCGCGGCGAGTTCGTCTTCCTCGTCGGGGCCTCGGGCTCGGGCAAATCGACCTTCTTGCGCCTGACCCTGCGTGAGGAGCGCCCCACCTCCGGGCGTATTCACGTCCTGGGCCGGGACCTGTCCCAGGTGTCGACCTGGAAGGTGCCGCAGCTGCGCCGGGAGATGGGATTCGTCTTCCAGGACTTCCGCCTGCTGGAGAACAAGACCGTCATGGAGAACGTGGCGCTGGCCTCCCAGGTGATTGGCAAGCCTCGCCACTACATCCTCTCCGCTGTTCCGGAGGCGCTTGACCTGGTGGGTCTGAGCGGCAAGGAGCAGCGCAAGCCCCATGAGCTGTCCGGCGGTGAACAGCAGCGTGTGGCGATCGCCCGCGCCATGGTCAACCGACCCAAGCTTCTGCTGGCGGACGAGCCCACGGGCAACCTTGACCCCTCGACCTCGGTGGGCATCATGCGTCTGCTTGACCGAATCAACCGCCAGGGCACCACCGTGGTCATGGCGACCCACGACGACGAGATCGTCGACCAGATGCGCAAGCGCGTCATTGAGCTCAAGGCCGGGGAGGTCGTGCGCGACCAGGCCCGTGGCGTCTACGGCTCGGACCGCTGAAGGAGACCTCGCATGCGATTCCGTTTCATCATGTCCGAGACCCTCAAGGGTCTCACTCGTAACCTGGCGATGACGATCTCGGTCATCCTGGTCTCTTTCGTGTCTCTCCTCTTCGTCGGGGCCTCGGCCCTGCTGCAGGTGCAGATCGACACCATGAAGGGTGACTGGTACGACAAGGTCGAGGTCAGCGTCTACATGTGCCCGCCCTCGTCCAACTACGCGCAGTGCGCGGACGGGGAGGCCACCGAGGAGCAGATCGACGCGATCGAGGACCTGGTCAACTCCGACGCGCTCAAGCCCTACGTCAAGAGCTACACGATCGAGTCCAAGGCCGAGGCCTACCAGAGCTTCATGAAGGCCTACGGCAGCACGAACATCGGCCGTAACGCCACGGAGGACATGATGCCGGTGTCCTTCCGCATCAAGCTCATTGACGCCGAGAAGTACCAGGTGGTCGCCGAGCAGTTCACCGGGCGCGACGGTGTGGAGCGCGTGGTTGACCAGCGCGCCACCCTGGAACCGCTCTTCCTGGTGATGAACCGCGCCTCGTGGATCACGGGTGGTCTGGCCGCCATCATGGCGGTGGCGGCGGTCCTGCTCATCACGACGACGATCAGGCTGTCTGCCATGAGCCGCTCCAAGGAGACCGGCATCATGCGCCTGGTGGGTGCCTCGAACCTCTTCATCCAGCTGCCCTTCATGCTGGAGGGGGCACTGGCGGCCCTGGTCGGTGCCCTGCTGGCGGTCGGGGGCCTGTGGGCCGGCGTGCGCTACATCATCGAGCAGTGGCTGGCGCAGTCCATCAGCTTCACCACTGCCTTCATCTCAACGTCCGACGTACTGCGCCTGGCGCCGCTGCTCCTGGTAGCCGCGATCGTCCTGGCCGCAGCATCCTCGGCCTTCTCGCTGTCGAAGTACACAAAGGTCTGATCATCATGAACAGCCTGCACCGTGGCGAGGGCACCTCGTTCCTGAGCAGTGAGCGCTGCGCCGGAGCCTCAGTGGGGCGACGGCGTCCCGGGCGCCTTCGCCTGGGCGCGGCCGCTGCACTGGGCACCCTCGCTCTTGCGCTGGCGCCGGTGGTGGCCACGAGCACTCCGGCGGCTGCGGACGAGCGTTCGGACGCCGTCGAGCAGCAGCGGCAGGCCACCCAGCGCACGGCTGAGCTGACAGCCTCGCTGGAGGGCGTCTCCGCGGAGCTGGGGCAGGCCTACCTGGACCTGCAGGCGGCACAGACCGCGCTGAGCTCGGCCCAGACCGAGCTGGACGGCGCGGAGGCCACGCTGGCCCAGAAGCAGCGCGAGCAGCAGGCCGCTGCGGACCGGTTGTCCGTGGCGCAGGCGGATCTTGACACCCTGACGAGCCAGGCGGAGGAGTCGGCTGCCACGGCGAGCGCCCACCAGGACGCCGTCGCCTCGCTGGTGGTGTCCACCTACCAGGGCGACTCCTCCCTGACCTCGTGGACCTACGTGCTTGACTCTGAGTCGGTGGAGGATCTCAGCGAGCGCGCCTCCACGATGGAGATCGCCTCTGGGATTCAGGAGTCGGTGCTGGCAGCGGCTGAGCAGGAGCGGGCACAGGACGCAAACCGCAAGGCCCGTCAGGACGCCGTGACAGAGCGTGTCAGTGTCCTGGCACAGCAGGCGGACCAGGCCAAGGCGGCTGCCGAGGAGGCGGCGACGGCGGCGCAGGCTAAGCGCGACGAGGTCGCCACGCTGACCTCCCAGAAGCAGTCGGCCGCGGCGAGCCTGGAGTCCCAGAAGGCCGGGCTGCAGGAGCAGGTGCGTCAGTCGGAGGCTGACGCTGCTGCAGCAGCTCAGACGATTGCGGCGATCGACGCGCAGAACCGTGCGTCGTCGAGCTACACAGGTGCCTCCTCCGGGGCGGCTGCGGCTGCGGACCTTGGGAGCGGCGCGATTGGTCACCCGATTACCGGGCCGCTGACAGTCGCCTCCTCATACGGCTACCGTGTTCACCCCATTACGGGGGTCTACCGGCTGCACGCCGGAGTTGACCTCGTGGCCTCTCAGGGCACTCCGCAGTACGCAGCGGTCTCGGGTTCGCTCAGGCAGTTCCAGAGCGCAACCTGCGGCAACGGGATCATCCTGAACGGTGGGGTGATCAACGGCCAGTCCGTGGTCATCATCTACTGCCACCTGTCTGCCTACTCCGTGGGCAGCGGCGTCAACGTGACCAAGGGACAGCAGATTGGGCTGACGGGAATGACTGGTGGAGCTACCGGGCCCCACGTCCACTTCGAGGTCCACATCAACGGCTCGACGGTCAACCCGATGTCGCTGCCCGGTTTCTGAGCCGGTTCCTGGGCGGTGCTGCTCCGCGTAGGCTAGGCTCTTGCGCCTGTACGCGCCGTGAGCCGACGAGGAAAGGAGACGCGCATGGCTGCTAAGACGGACCGACCGAGGAAGCCCACCGTGGGGGAGCGGGCCAAGGCCGCCTCTGACGCCCACAAGACCATCGCCCGCAACAAGAAGGCGAGTCACGACTACTTCATTGAGGACCGTTACGAGGCGGGTCTGTCCCTGACCGGTACTGAGGTCAAGGCGCTGAGGATGGGGCGTGCCTCCCTGACTGAGGCCTGGATCGAGATCGACCGGCACGGCGAGGCCTGGCTCCAAGGGGCGCACATCCCGGAGTACCTGCAGGGCACGTGGAACAACCACTCGCCCAGGCGTAAGCGCAAGCTGCTGCTGCACCGTGCCGAGCTGGAGCGCCTGGCTCAGCGGGTCCAGGCCAAGGGCTACACCGTGGTGCCGCTGGAGCTGTACTTCATTGGCGGGCGGGCCAAGATCGAGATCGCCCTGGCACGAGGAAAGCAGGACTGGGACAAGCGTCAGTCCCTGCGCGAGGCCCAGGACAAGCGTGAGGCCGCGCGTGCCATGGCGGCGGCCAACCGGAGGCGGGGTTAGGCGCCGGAGCCTGTCGCTATTCGTCCTCAGTACCGTCGCAGTGCTATCAAGACTGCCGGTAGCCTGACTTCAGCTCAGTTACCGGAGGTATCGGGGAGGGCGCGTCCATGCAGCTCACCATGTCGTTACGACGCGAGGAAGTCCCTCGCGTCAAAGACGCTTTGACGACGCTTCGGCATCTCAGTCGCCAGGACGTGGCTGCGGCGGGGAGCCTGTACTTCCGCAGCTACCCGTTAGGCACCGTAGCTGACGAGGACGAGGCGATTGCCGATGTCCTGGCTGCGCTCGACGGGGAGTACGGAGAGTACCGTCCGGATCTCAATCTCGTTTGCGACGGTGTCGACGGCATCGTTGGTTGCATTATGGGTGTTGACTCGCCGCCTTGGCCTGACGTCAGCGATCAGGTCTTCATCATCGACCTCTTCGTTGACCCACGTCATCGGGGTCAGGGGATTGGGCGTGAGCTTCTGAGCGCATTCATCACCAACACTCCGGAAGGTCGGGCAATCGGGCTGCGGGTCGACAGCGATAATCATCCGGCGATTGCGCTGTATGAGTCTGTGGGTTTTCGGAGCGTTGCGTCGTCTCGCTAAAGAGTTTCGCCGTCGACGTGTTTAGGGCCTGTGGAGCCTTCTGACATAGTGGGCCTCGTGGCATGGGCTCACAGTGACGGTGGATAGCGTGGCCCGCGTGGCCCACGGCTGTTCGCTTGCCTGAAGCACTGCGGGTGCCGCTACCTGGCAGGGCGTCGACCTTCTCGCGAAGCTCCTTCGAGGCAGCCTTCATGCTGGCGGCGTCCGAGCGCAGGTTCTGGATCAGGGTCCAGGCCTTGTCGGGGTTGAAGTCCTCGTCGCTGCCCCAGGGCGGGGTCGGCTTGGGCTCCTCCTTGACGTCAGCGTCGGTGGTCTGGGTGGCGTCGTCTGCCATGGTGGGTGCCTCCTGGGCATGAGAGAACCCCGCAGGCGTCTCGCCTACAGGGCTGTGTGGGTGGTGCCGCCCTCCTTGGAGCGGTAGACTGTGCTTGCGGGACGAATCCGTCGCCAGCCCTGAAATAACGGGCCGCAGCCTTCGGGCCGCTACGAACGCGGTGGCCTAGTCCCGCCATACTTTGCTCGGAGACTCACCTCGGTGAGAGTCCTGCTTCGGATCTCGAAGACCCAGAGCTGACGGATTGCGGCATCGGCCCGGTTCAGGTTGTAGTTTCTCAGCTGGTTGAGCAGTTTTGGCGTCAGCCTGTGGTCGATGTGGATGATGAACCGGTCTTTAACGACCGGCGTCGCGTGGTCGCGAGCGTTTGAGACCGCGTCATCGATCCTGTCCGCGATTGATGAGTACTTCGGCTTACTGTTCTTCAGCTCGCAAACCACTAGGCCATTGGTCAGCCATCGAAAGTCGTTTGTCGGTGGCCTGCCTCGCTTCGGGTCGGGGTCACCTCGGGGGATCCATTGGACGCGCTCGCCGATCGCCTCGAAGGCCTCAAGGAAGTCCAGCTCATGCTCTTCAAGCAGCTCGGTGGTGTGGGTGATACGCCTGGAGGGCCCCACCTGCCTCAGGCGGGACCCTCCAGGAGCAAGAACGGTTATCGGGGCAGGGTCTCCAGCACGGACCTGATGTCGCGCATGACCGCTCGCGCGGAGAAGTCGTCCCTGGGGGAGTAGATCGCGGCGGCCTGCTCCACGAGCTCGCGGGGGACGGTGAACCACCCCATCTGAGCTCCGGAGATCGCTAAGGAGATATCCACTGGGGGCTCGCCAGACATGTCAGCCGGGTCGTACTTGTCCGGGCGGTGACTGTGGGCTATGGCCCATAGCCGGTCAGCCAGGTCGATCTCCTCGTCGGTTTCGGTGATCATGGCGCTCCTCCCTTCGGGTTTCTCGGGTACTCGTCTGATTCTCTAGGGTACCCCGTCCACAGAGGGCGGTTGGGGAGATCGATTCGAAGGTTCACCTGGACGGGGTAGCCACCGTGTGCCGACGTGACGACGTACTTGTCGCCGGACCGATCCCACGTCGCCTTCGGGTCGTGGACCGTGTTGTGGATGGCCTGGGCGATCGCGGCGGGGTTGGACGTCTCGAACTCGGTCTTGCCTGGCCGCCGCGCCCCCTTCCCGTGCGTCTCGACGACGTGGTCGACACCTGGCGTGTCGACGGTGATCTCCCCAATCTGGGACGGGAGGACCTCCACCGGGTTGCCATCGGTGTCTATCGGGGTGTCCTGGCGGACGGGCAGGCGCGGGTGGGCGCCGATCCGGCGAGCCTCACGTACAAACGACTTCTCCTCGCTGCGGTCTCCTCGGCTCCACCTATCCAGGGCTGTGCGGATCTCAGCCCCTGACAGGCGGTGCTCGACGACCTTGCTGCCGGTGTCGTCCGTGACCTTCCAGGCGGCGACCTCGTCGTACTTGTCGGCCAGACGCTCCCAGTCCTCCTTGCCCCGCCAGGAGCGGGAGCTGTAGACAGGCACGGCCACGCACCGGCAGTTGTCGTGGTAGCGCTCCAGGCTAGATCCGTCCCTCGTGAGCGCTGCTTCCAGCGACGAGTAGACGGGGCCGCGTGCAGCGCACACGATGCAGAACCCACAAGCGGGCCTGTCTGCGGACGGGCGCAGCAGCCGAGCCCATGCGAAGGGCCGGCGTATCGTCCTACCCGTCTGGTCCGTGGGCAGGTCGTAGGTGATTCCGGCGTCGTCCAGGATCTGGCGGGCCTGAGCGAGGCGCGCAGCCTGCTCCTGACTGTCCTGCGCGTCCTCCTCGGCTGCAGCCTGCGACTGCGCCTCCAGCCAGCGGTGCTCTGAGCGAGTCAGGTTCTCCTGACCCTCGTCATCCTTCTCACGGCCGAGGTCAGTGTCGACCGAGTCCACGACGGTCTGGCGGGCCGCCATCTCCACGTGCCGTATCAGGGCCGTAGTAGCCCTCTGCTGAGTCGTGGGCGCGATGACAGGACCGCCAGCGGCGCGGATCTCGTCGCGCACCAGGGACGGGTCGTAGCGGGGCTCCGCCGGGAGGAACGCGGAGGCTCCGGCCTGGGTGCGAGCCTGGTCCTCCAGGTGGAGGAGTGCCGCGGCCCAGGCCCTGTGGCGCCCAATGGTGACGGCATCAGCCAGGTAGGAGCGGTAGGCGCGTCCGGCAGCGTCCAGGACGGCGACACGCTCCGCCTCACTCATGCCCGCTGTGCTGACGGATGACACCGCCTGGACGGCCCTGGCGGCGTCAGCGCGGAACAGGCAAACGATAGCGTCCAGTGCGGCCCGGAAGGTGGAGACGGACACCAGCCCTCCTGAGTGACGTAGTTGATCAGCCGACCATCGACTGCTGGTCGTGCGCGGCGGCGTCCTCCCGGGCCTGCTGCTCGGGAGTCAGTCGCAGCGCGTCCCTGGCGGTGGCGGAGGAGATGACACCCTGGGCCTGGGCCTGCAGCATGGCCGCCGTGTATGCGGACTGGGACGGTGTGGCCGGGTCGCGCCACTGCACCTCAAGGGTGGACAGGTCGGCGGCCTGCCCCTGCTTCATGAGCCCGAGCATGAGTCTGGCGACCTCCTCCAGGGCGTCGCCAAACATCTCCTGCTTAACCGGCTCTTCACGAACGAGGGTGTAGTCGGTTGAGCGCGTCGGTGGCTGGGTAGGGGTCGAGGTCTCCCGGATGATGGAAGTTCTTCACGCTCGCCATCCCGAAAGACCTCGACGTGCTCCACCC
>OKWK01000582.1_pt1 | contig 13243 bp, 8 predicted proteins | sample 1607181 | NCBI WGS metagenome assembly OKWK01 (sample SAMN07501053, study PRJEB24779) | human gut metagenome | isolation source: stool | host: human infant | place: USA: Pittsburgh, PA
ACAGATATTCTCTTCACTGCTACTGCAGATTATGCAAAACGTGGCTATCACGAAAACTGGAATTAAATATAATTTTATAATCATACAAAAGACGGTCCTTCGGGACCGTTTTTTGTATTTAAAAGTCTATAAATACTAGATTACTATACGACTTATAAATAGATTCATTGTATAATATAAAGAACATACTTTATAAATCAACATAGGCATCAATATTAATCATATACGTTTATATTAATTACAATCGCCTATATTGATTTTCTTCAATATAGTGTTATAATAGAGTTAATGATAATAACTATTAATAGCTAGCAATAGAAAGGAATCAACATGAAACAATACGATATTATTGTAGTGGGTACAGGTGGTGCAACCATCGTAGCTGACGCTGCTATAAAAGTAGGTAAAAAAGTAGCTATCATAGAAAAAGGTAAATTCGGTGGCACATGCCTAAATCGCGGTTGCATTCCTACGAAGGTAATGGTTACAGCAGCTAATGCCATTCAAGAGGTAGAAGAGTTCAAAAAAATAGGCATCAATGTTGGTGATGCAACTATGGATTGGGACACTGTAGCTAAACGTACATGGCATATGATTGACAAGTCTGCAGGCATCTATGATTACTATAACGCTTATGACAACGTAGATATATATCGCGGTGCTGCAAGCTTTGTCTCCGATAAGGTTATGAACATCCACCTTAACGATGGCTCTGGTATCGTAGAAATCACAGCTCCAACTATTATTCTAGGTACTGGTGGTTATAGTAACGTACCAAATGTACCTGGTCTAAAAGAGGCAGGCTTCCTTTCTAGTGAAAGTTTATTTGGCGATAAGTTCCCGAAACAACCGTACAAATCGCTTGCAGTACTCGGTGCAGGCCCTATCGGCGTAGAATTCGGTCATGTATTTGATGCAGCTGGTACTGAAGTTACCATCATTCAACATAATGTGCGCCTTGTACCGAAAGAAGACGAAGAGATGTCCGAACATCTTCTTCAAAACTACCGAGCTCGTGGTATTAATGTAATCTTAAACCAAGACACTGTTGAAATTCGTCAAGAAGATGGTCTTAAAGTTGTAGTCACTAAAGATCGTAGCACTGGTGAAATTACGGAAACTAAGGTAGAAGAAATCCTCGTAGCAGCTGGCATTCGTCCTGCTGTAGAAGAGCTCCATCTCGAAAATACAGGTATTGAAACATGGCCAAAGGGCTGGATTAAAACAAACGAGTTTCTTGAAACATCTGTGGATGGCATCTATGCCTTAGGCGATGTAAATGGTGAACCAGCATTCCGTCATCGTGCGAACTATGATGCTGATATTATCGCCCACAACCTATACTTTGCTAAAAACGAAGAAGATTTCCGTTGGGCACGCTATGATACATTGCCAAAGGTTACTTTCTCCTACCCTGAAATCGGTAGCGTAGGTCTTACTGAAGCAGAAGCAATTAAAGCAGGCTATAATGTAGGTGTTGGTAAAAATTACTACTCATCCACAGCTAAAGGCTATGCAATGGGTATTAATCCTGGTGATGTAAATGATGGCTTTGTAAAAATCGTAGTCGATAAAGATACAAATCATATCCTTGGTATGCATGTAACAGGCCCTCAAGCCTCCATCTTATTCCAACCTTACGTTAACCTTATGAATAGCGGTGTAACACCATTGACAGCTATCAATGAAGAAATCGCCTCTGAACGTACAAAACGGTTGCGTGAAAAAGGTATTACTCGTGATATGGATCCTAAATCCGTTATCACTGTAGGTGAAACTATGAGTCCACACCCTTCTCTTGTAGAGGTAATTATGTGGACACAAGTATACTACGAACACCGTTGGTAATACTAACTACATAATAACTACGTAATAACAATGTAATAACGACAAAAAGGACTGTGTATAAACACAGTCCTTTTATTGTACCCGGTATTCTAAATGGATTAACGACCCATATCAATTGTATTATCCCAAATAATATTTGTTCTGCGACCATCGAAGCCTTGATCTGGTTCAGGTGGTAATTTACTAGATTTACTTTGACCTACATAAGCACCTGTTTCAGCATCTACAGTAACTACAGTCTTTTTGCCGTCTTGATGCATTGTCATATAGTATAGAATCTTACCTTCATGAGCTTCGATTTTCCAACCTTTTACAACTGCATCTGCGCCAAGTTGTTGTTTTGCAACGCGCTCAGCTTGAGCCGCTTCAATTACTTTATCTTTATTGAAGATTTCACCGATAACTTTTTTAGGTTTGCCACCTTCTTCCATATTAGAAGTGTTACCAGTGATTACGTCGATTTTCATCTTGTATTGGTGATATTTACTATAGCCTACCACTTTGTAACCATAGTTCAAATCGTTGGAGTTAAGCTCTACAGAATGTAGTGCTGCATTAGGATAGCGATTTTGGAAAATAGTACCAATTTTACTCATAGTCATAACCATGGATTCGCCTGGTGCACGTTGTACAGAAATATCAGTACTTGTTTCAGGTTTTGTTTTACGCGCATCTGCTACACTTGGTGTAGCAACGGACAATACGCCAACCGCCAATACACCTGTTAATACCATAGAAATTAACTTTTTATTCATTACATATCCTCCTACTATATACAATGCTTTCACCAATAGTAAAAGTCATCTGTATACTAGAATTACTATAAGTTCGTGCTATATACAACAGCACACAAAACATACATAAATAGATATATTATTTAGACAATATACTATAAACCTTCATTTGATGCAAGTCGATCATCTACGTCCGTCATGAGCAATTTGTAGCATGTAGCTACTAAAGGTACGCCAATCAACATGCCAGTAACGCCCATTAAACTACCGCCAACGATAACAGCTGCAAACACCCACAAACCAGGTAAGCCAACGGAATTACCTACAATCTTAGGATAAATAAAGTTACTTTCAATTTGATGAAGCACTTCTAAGATAATCACATAGATCAACGCATCCATAGGGCTTACAGTGAGTAAGATAACTGCACCTATCACGCCGCCCACATAAATACCTAACAATGGAATTAATGCAGTAAGGCCGATAACACAAGCAATTGTAGTGGCATATTCAATATTGAATGCCCATAATGAAATACCAACCATAATACCTAAAATCAAGGCATCTATGAACTGGCCTACAAAGAAGTTACTGAACGTTTGAACAGCAACACGTGTGACATAACTAACACGGTTAACCCACTCATCAGATGCATAGGCTCTTAAAATACGTTTGCCTTGCATCATAAGGCGCTCTTTATCGAGCAACATATAGATGGCAAAAATCAAACCAAGTCCTATATTTAAAGTCCAAGATAAGGCTGTTCCCATCGCATTCACAAGGTATGTACCACCCTTTGTGCCCCACTCGCGCGTATACTTCACAACACTTTCACCACTCAAGGTATCCATAAGTGTTTGATTGGATGCCATCGGAATAGTTGATGTAAGGTGTTGCATCCAAGATTGGAAGTCTGTATACAACTGCGGTGAAGAAGCCACGATGATCGACATGGAGTGAATCAATTGTGGAATCGCCATGCGAGCAATAAAATAAACGATAGCACTGATTGTGACAAAGGATAAAATGAGGCTTAAAGGTCGTCTAATTTTATTTTTCCAACCTGTTTTACTCTTGGGCCACAGCCAGCGTTCATAACGCACCACTAGAATATCTAGCACAAATGCGATACAAGCACCTACTATAAGCGGAACAAAAGCTGTAACGACGGCATCAATAGCATTAGCAATATCGCTGATACGCAGTGCCATCATAATCATAACACCCGCCAATATTATGGCCCCTATGAGCGGTTTATAATACTTAAATCTTTTCATATATAACCTACTTTACTATACTCACAACGCATACATTACCAAAACTTAATGAACATTGTATGACCTACGATCGTATGCAAGCTTAGTATAACACAAAAGTCCACCTTATCACATGCTCGGTCCCCCGATGAACACGAGAGCATGATAGAAGGTGGACTATATTGTATGTCTAATCTAAATTAGATTGAAGATTAGCGATGAATGTAAACGTCTACACGACGGTTTTCAGCTTTACCTGCTGCAGTGGAGTTAGTTGCAACTGGTTTAGTGTCGCCATTAGCAATACCGATTAAACGATCAGCAGATACGCCGTTGTTTACTAAGTATTGAGCTACATATTGTACGCGGCGTTCAGACAAGCCAACGTTGTATTGAGGAGTTGCGTCAGTATCAGCATTACCCAACAATTTAACTTGGTCTTGAGAGTATTGGTTAGCAGCATTTACAGCAGCTGTTAAGTTTGGATATTGGTCTGCACGAGCTACATCTTGGTCGGAATCGAAGTAGATGGATTCTACATAGTAATCCAATTTAGGAGTTTTGTATACAGGAGCTTCTACTACAGGAGTTGGAGTGTATACAGGAGCCGGAGCTGGAGTGTATACAGGAGCTTCGGATTTTTGACCACCGAAACGGTAGGACAAGCCAACTACTGGACCTTGGAAAGAGATATTTTTGTCTTCAGTTGCTTGAGTGTTGATATAACGGTAACCAGCATTGATATCTAAGTTTTCTCTTACTTTATAGCCTAAGCCAGCCTCTAAAACTGTAGTTTTCTTAGTACCTAAACCAGCTTTACCATAAACTTCTACTTTAGAGCCAAGGTTAGCTTTACCAATCACACCTGCTTGCGCAATGTTGTTAGTACCACCAGCATCATGATTATGAATACGAGCATAACCACCATATACTGCAACATTTTTGTTCAAAGAACGAACTAAGTTCAATTCATGCATATCAGTATCATGATGTTTAGAATTCAAGCCATGGTAACCATATTGAATGCCAGTTTTGTTAGACCAACCATAAGTCAAACCACCATCGAAGTTCCATTTGTGAGCATCTTTGCCACTATCCATTTTTGCTTCAACACTAGCTGCACCAAGATCAACTTGGAATTCACCTTTGTTAAATTGAGTTTGTGGAGTTGCGCCAGCTACGGATACGCCTACAGCAGCAACTGCCAATAAAGCTAATAATTTTTTGTTCATTATAATTCCCTCCAATAACAGCCTAAACAATACACAGGCCTTTGGCAATAATATATTTTCATTTTACACAATTTTTCGATAAATTTCAATATTTTTATGAGTTTATTATGAAAAATTCGAATTTTATCTATATGCGGATGTTATATGTTTTATATTCAAAAAAGAAAACGCCTACACTCGTAGGCGTTATATTTAAATTAATTATCTTTCACAGAGAACCATGCACGATGGAATACAGCTGCAATCGCACCACCTACTAAAGGAGCAACGATGAAGAGCCATACTTGAGCCAATGCTTCACCACCTGTGAATACAGCTGGAGCTAATGCACGAGCTGGGTTTACGGATGTACCAGTCAATGGAATACCGATCAAGTGAACCATTGTCAATGTAGCACCAATTACAAGACCTGCAAGAGCAGATGTTTTTTCACTAGCTGTTACACCAAGAATTACAAGTACAAATACAAATGTAAGGAATGTTTCCACTACAAATGCACCGCCCATAGAAAGGCCCACAGCACTCAATGTACCATAGCCATCAGCACCAAAACCAGAAAGTGTTTCAGAACCATTTACGACTACACTCAATAAACCTGTACCTGCAAAAGCACCAATAACTTGAGCTACTACATAACCAGCAAAATCCTTAACGGACATACGGCCAGAAAGCCATACACCAATGGATACTGCAGGGTTTACATGGCAACCAGATACGTGACCGATTGCATATGCGCCAGCAACGATTGTCAAACCGAAAGCCAATGCAATGGCTACAACGCCCAAGTAACCTAAACCTAGACCACCAGTAAAACCGCCTGTTACAACAGCAGTGCCAGTACCAAAGAATACCAAAATCATTGTGCCAATAAATTCAGCAATATACTTGTTCATGTTCTTTCTCCTTACAATACCTTTATGAACTAAAAAGGCATGATCCCTCTCTTAGGGTTATTCATGTTACTCTCATTAGTATAAACATTTTATAAATTATGTCAACGACTTTTTTCGATATAATTTTACAAAATGTTTTTCTATAATGAGATGTTAATATCATGATTTTCATCACACAATAAATTCTATAGAATGTGTTATACTAGTGATGCATATTTTGTAGAGGTTTCTATTGTAAATAGTACTTATATAGGAGAAACCATGAGTAAAACAGCTTATATTGTACGTCATATTAACTTTGAAAATGCCGATATTTTAGAGTCAGTCCTTATTGATCGAGGGTTTGAACTAACATACATTGAGGCCCCCCTTGCCAATTTCGAACACTATGATGCGACAGAGGCTGATTTAATCATCGTTTGCGGTGCCCCTATTGGCGCGTACGATGAAGAGCTCTATCCTTTCTTAACAGATGAAATCAAATTTATTACAGATCGTATAAATAGCCAAAAACCATTACTAGGCATCTGTTTAGGTGCCCAACTCATATCCCGTATTATGGGCGGTCACGTAGGGCCTATGAAACATGGCAAAAAAGAAATTGGCTTTGGACCACTAGAATATACACCTGAAGGGGCTTCCTCCCCTCTAGCATTGCTTGGTAATGTACCTGTCCTTCACTGGCATGGTGATGAATTCGAAATTCCTAAAGGTGCAGTGCGTCTTGCTAAAACAGAGCTATGTCCAAATCAAGCATTCTCCGTAGACACTCATATCCTAGCACTTCAATTCCATATGGAGGCTGATCCTGCTGTAATTGAAAGTTGGCTTGTAGGCCATTGTGCAGAGCTTTCTAATGCAGGTATCGACATTCCTAAACTAAGAGAAGATGCAAAACGTCTCAGTCAAGAGTTGCCTGCTGCCGGTAAAGCCGCTTGTATCGCTTGGCTTGAACAAAATCATTTATAAAAATAAGAACCGCCTTAGTAATACTAAGGCGGTTCTTATTTCGTTCTTATATATATCCCTTACATAAGATGTTCTGGTCATATAACACATTCCCCAATGTGTCATTTTTTCCACATTTGGTATTGTACATTAAACAAATTGAATAGGCAAGAAGTTTTTTCATAAACCTTTCATAAATTATTTTAATTTTTTCAATATAAGAATGATACTCATATACAAATATTGATATTTTAAACAATTTTATGCTGCCACGCCCCACGAATAAATCGTACGTAAGAACAACATAAACGAAGTGACTGGTCAAAACATAAAGATAACCATGCCCCTAATAATCCTAAACCAAAGGTGATACACAATAGGTAAGTAATTATAGGTCGTATTATGGCTACACTAACAAGGGAGTATTTCATAATGTAATAGGTGTCCCCTGCCCCTTTTAGTACACCAGAGTATACTTGTTGCAGCGCTTGTGGGAATGCAGCAATAGCCATAATGCCCATTAAAGCCCCCGCTAACGTAACTACTTCACTTTCACGTGTATACAATTGTACTAAGAGATCCCCAGGGCCAATAAAAATCAATGCACTGACAAGGCCTACAACGAGACCTATACGGGCACCAATTTTCCCATAGGTTTTTGCAATATCCGGCCGTTTATGACCTAAACTCTGACCCGTATGGGACGCACCAGCAAAGCCAAGACCCATAGCGAAGTAGTAGAATATATCCATCAAATTCATACATACATAATGAGCAGCTAGTGGAACCGCCCCTAACGATGCGACAATCATAGTGTAAGTATACATACCAAACCGTTCAAAGAATTGTTCCCCTAGTGAACTACCACCTACGTGGAACATAGTATGTAACACGGATCGTTCGAACTTCCATTTTGAAGGATGGCGCAAGGTTAAACCTGTAGTCGTATGTTGAGAAATCGTACGCAGTAATAATAGAGCAATGACAGCACTACTGATCATTGTAGATACACCAGCGCCCATGACGCCAAGCTCAGGGAAGAACCCTATGCCATAAATTAGGAAAAAATTCATGATGGTGTTTAGAATATTCCCTACCACATTCGATTTAAAAATGACCTTTGTATTGCCATACCCAATAAGAGCAGCCCCTACAATCTGACTAAAGGACTGGAATATAAGACTAATAACAATAAAACGTCCATACCAAACAGCGGTCTCAATATAGCCATCTTCAGCACCGGTAAAGCGTAAAATATGCTCTAAATTAAAGAAACATATGGCCAATAAAGGTGCATAAATCAAGAAGTTCAACAGGATGGACTGCTTAAGAACAGCATTCATACCATCCACTTCACCCTCGCCATGCCGTCGAGCTATAATCGCTGTGACTGCAATGGATAAGGCTCGACAGAATATGAGCATTACCATCTCTGGCTGTCCCATGATACCTACTGAAGCAAGTGCGGATGCCCCTAAAGCACCAACCATCGCTAAGTCTATGGCAGTCATAAACTGTAACATCAAGCCTTGTAATGTAGCGGGCCAAGCTATTTTTAAATAACGACCATACAGCTGCTTAGTGGTTCCTATAGGCCCCAATCGTTCTGTAGCAGGCAGCATAGTATCAACAGAAAGCCATCGTTGTATGCGGTCTAACATAGTAACTCCTATTCATGCAAGATCGTACAAGGTGGAGCAAAATTCTTATCTCCTAATATCTTCTGTATTATATCACAACAATACATGAAAAGTCATTCATATATTATGTTTTTATTTAATAATCTATATCAAAATAGCAAAAGAACCCCTTACCTATCCACTTATACCCATCAGGGTATAAACGTGATAAGTAAGGGGTTTCTTTTTACAACTCCAGTTCTTCAAAACAACAGATATTGAAATTGTATCTCACTAAAACAAAGGAGGTATTTCAAATAAAGCTTTAAAGACTAGAGTGTTAGATTACTCAGTATCGATTATCTTACTATATACTGATTAACCTTTAGATGCTAACAATTTGTCCACTGCTGCGCGCAAATCATCTAAACCTTGTTTTGTTTCAGCCAATTCTTGACGTTGACGTTCATTTTCAGCTTCCAATGTGTTTAGACGAGCTGCTTGATCAGCAATAACATATTTTTGTTCAGCATTTTCCTTCTTGAGGCTAGATACCTCATCTTGCATTACATACACAGAGCTAATAGGACCTGCTTTGTAACGATCAGGAATGTTTTTCTTTTCTGGGCTAGAACCAAATTTATGGGTTACACCAGCATTCACCATATTATGGTTGCCACCAACGGAAACACCTACGTTGAACATAGTATCTTCGTTAGTGTAATGCGCAAGACCAAGAGCTGCTGCAGTTTCACCACGGTAGTTGCCTACGCCCGCCATAATTTGAGTTGGCTCTAATGGATCATATTGAATTGGTTTCAATGCGGCCATAGCAGCTGCATGAGCACCAACACGTTGTACTTCACCTGCGACTTGACCAATCGCATCACCCATTTTTGCATTGGATGCTTTCAACTGACCAATATTCACAGCATCTGTATCATCAGAACCAGGTGCCACACCTTTAATTTGATTGTTCCCATTATTGAGGCCATCCTTAGTCAAGGATACAGGACCTGCATTAGGGTTATTCGGATTTGCACTACCAGGTGTAATTGTTATGCCATTACCATTTGTTACAGTTGTGTTACCAGCTGCATCTTTAAATGTAGCAGATTTCATATCTGTCAGCTCTGGATTTACGGCATAGCTAATTGTTTTACCTGCATGGCTAACCATCATATTATTGCCTGCTTTGAAAGTAAGCGTTTCATTTGGTCTAATTTTTTCTGGTGTTGCACTTGGTGTGCTGTTGACACCAGAACCTTCAGTACCAACGGTAGCATCCCAGCCTGCATTAGCTACAGCAGATTGAACTTGATCTTCAGTGGCTGCGCGGCCAGAAGTAATGTTGTTAGGGTCCCACGTTTTATTAGTCAAACCTGTTACAACACCATCTTTACCATTTACTGCAACAGGATTATTGCCACCTGTAGTAATGATGCCATCCTTGCCATCAATACCTACAGTACCAATAGCAGCTTTACCATCCTTACCGTTAAGAGCAATCTTATCTGCTACTTTCACAGAACCATTAACACCATCAATAGCAACGGCATTTGTACCATCACCAGCTTTAATAGTTCCATCTGTACCATTAATCGCTACAGCATTACCATCTTTACCGGCTTTGATAGTGCCATTTGTACCATCCACAGTAATCGCTTTTGTTGGATCCGCTGCACCCAAGGTAATCTTATCATTCAACTTGTTATCGTAAACGATATGACCATCTGGAGCAGTAGTTTTAGTCAATACGATATTACCTGTAGTATTACCAGCACTTTCACCACCATTAGCAGTTAATTCAGTTGTTGCCGCCTTAGTCTTCGCATCTAATTGGCGTACATTAACAGCATCTGTATCATTTATGCCATCAGCTACATTAACAATCTTATTATTGCCATTATCAAGGCCATTACCAGTTAAGGACACTGTATCTTTACCAGGTTTTGTAATCGTTACACCATCCTTAGTGAAAGTAGCCTTATTACCAGCAGCATCCGCCACTGTTGTACCAGTGGCTTCAACCTTAGTAGTATCGCCCGCTGCATTTGTTACTGTTGCACCTGTAGCAGCAACATTTGTTGTATTACCAGCCGCATCTTTAACAGTTGCGCCTTTAGCATCTACCTTGGTTTCATCACCTGCCGCATTTTTCAATATATTGCTAGTCGCATTAGATACATTAGAGTTACCTGCATTATCTGTCAAATTATTGCTTGTAGAATTAGATACGTTAGAGTTACCCGCATTATCTGCCAAAGTATTGCTAGTTGCTGTCGCAGTATTCGTATTGCCATTCGGATCAGCAATCGTATTAGATGTGGCATTTGATGTGTTTGTATTACCTGCACCATCATCGATTACATTTTTATCTGCTGTATTTGTATTCGTCTTAGCACCATCAGTAATAGTAGACCCCGCTGCCGTAGTGGCTGTGGATTTTGTACCATCTACAACAGTGTTACCAGCCGCATTAGATGTATTCGTTTTACCACCATCAGTTTGAACGATACTATCGCCTTTGATAACAGTTGTTTTACCACCAGTGGCATTGAATATAGCAGACTCCATATCTTTAAGATTTTTGTTTAAGGAGTACGCTAACGTTTTACCATTTTGGTCAATAATGAGGTTATTGCCAGCCTGTAATTGAACCTCTTCACCACTAGAGATCTTAGTCTTAGCAGAGCCATTAGCTTCACCAGTGGAACCAGCTACTGTACCAGAGTTTATATTCCAACCAGCACCTACTGCATCAGATACTTGTTGTAATTGATCTTCTGTTGCAGCTCGACCAGAAACAGCTTTTGTAACACCTGGTGTCCATGCTGTATTTGTTAAACCAGTAACAGTACCTGCAGCACCATCTAATTTAACAGTGTTAGCACCACCAGTGGTGAATGTGTTATTTACACCATCTACAACAGAGGAACCAATAGTTGCTTTACCAGCAGTGATTGTACTTGTATTTGTACCATCAGTAATTGTATTAGATGTAGCATTAGATGTGTTTACATTACCATTGCCATCATCAATTACATTGCTGTCTACAGTTGTTTTGTTAGATTTAGCACCATCCACTAATGTGTTTTCATCAACAGTAGATGTATTAGTTTTAGCACCATCTTTAATCACTTGACCAGCTGCAGTTGTTTCTGTGGACTTAGTACCATCAGCTACTGTATTACCAGCCGCTGTAGATCTATTTGTCTTAGTACCATCAGTTTGAGCGATGCTATCGCCTGTAATAACAGTTGTTTTACCACCTGTTGCTTCGAAGGTTGCAGAGTTCATCTTCACAAGGTCTTTATTCAAGGAGTATGTGAAGTCTCGTTCGTTTTGGTTCACTGTGAGGTTTTCACCTGCGATCAATTGAACTTTATCGTCTTTACCAACTTTAGCATCCTTCTTAGTACCTGTTTGGTTACCAGATGTAGTGGCATCTTTGTCTGCAGTGATTTGCCATGTTTGTTCCCCTACTTGTTTCAATTGTTCTTCCGTAGCGGCACGGCCTTTGGTTGCAAAGTCTGCACTATTTACAGTTGTATTAGACAAGCCTGTAATATCGTTTGTAGTACCACCAGTTACGGTTACAGTACCAGTTTTCACAGTACCTGCAGCACCATCTAACTTAACGGCATTGGCACCACCAGTGGTAAATGTGTTATTTACACCATCTACAACAGAGGAACCAATTGTAGCTTTACCTGCTGTACCATCGATTGTTACAGCATTAGCTCCAGTGCCAAGGGTCACTTTGTCGTTGAGTTTTACGTCATAGATTGTATGACCATCAGCAGCCGTAGTAGATGTAAGAGTTACATTACCGGTTGTAGCATTAGCTGCTTCACCATTGTTAGCAGTTACAGTTGTGGTAGCTTTTTTCACATCTGCAATATTAGCTGCATTTGTGTTATCTGTATCATCATTATTTACATGACCACTTGCTACATTTTTAATAACATTATTGCCATTATCTAAACCAGCATCAGTCAAGGATACAGGGTTTTTACCTGTTGTATTGATACGTACACCATCAGCTGCGTAATTCGTATTACCATTCGCAGAAGTTACCGTTGTACCTGCTGCTGTTGTTGCAGTGGAGTCAGCACCATTAGTTACAGTCGTACCATCAGCTGTAGTTGCTGTAGATTTACCACCATCAGCTACTGTATTACCAGCGGCTGTAGATCTATTTGTCTTAGTGCCGTCAGTTTGAGCGATGCTATCGCCTGTAATAACAGTTGTTTTACCACCTGTAGCTTCGAAGGTTGCAGAGTTCATCTTCACAAGGTCTTTATTCAAGGAGTATGTGAAATCTCGTTCGTTTTGGTTTACTGTGAGGTTTTCACCAGCGATCAATTGAACTTTGTCGTCTTTACCAACTTTAGCATCTTTCTTAGTACCTGTTTGAGCACCAGATGTAGCGGCATCTTTATCTGCAGTAATTTGCCATGTTTGTTCCCCAACTGCTTTCAATTGTTCTTCCGTAGCGGCACGGCCTTTGGTTGCAAAGTCTGCTGCTGTTACAGTTGTGTTGGACAAGCCAGTGATATCGTTTGTAGTACCACCAGTTAGGGTTACAGTACCAGTTTTCACAGTACCTGCAGCACCATCTAACTTAACGGCATTAGCACCACCAGTGGTGAATGTGTTATTTACACCATCTACAACAGAGGAACCAATAGTTGCTTTACCAGCAGTGAT
>OKWK01000597.1_pt1 | contig 12829 bp, 8 predicted proteins | sample 1607181 | NCBI WGS metagenome assembly OKWK01 (sample SAMN07501053, study PRJEB24779) | human gut metagenome | isolation source: stool | host: human infant | place: USA: Pittsburgh, PA
TGTGCATGCAAAAAATGGAATTAACTTGCCAGGCTTTGAAAATTGCGGTACAATCACTTACGAAAGTTGAATATGGAGTATTACGTCTTTTGATTGACATTTTCTGTAATCAATGATAAAATTACTAATTGCAGTAGTGTCATTATGATCGTGGAGACTGATAGAGGAGAGACGCAGTACAAAAAATGCAAAAGCAAGGTTCAAAAAGGAACCTTGCTTTTATTGTCATTTTTCGAAAACGACACGTGAATAGCCGAGACGACACGATAACGCCAATATCAGAAAGGGTGACAAGTGCATGTTCAAACCGGTAAATATGGGCACGCGGAAACGGTACACCTATGCCAAGATCAATGAGGTCTTGCAAATGCCGCACTTGCTCGATTTACAGCGAAATTCCTACCTGTGGTTTCAGGAAGAAGGACTGCGGGAAATTTTTGAAGATATTTCTCCGATTGAAAGCAATGAACGGGGCAATAATCAAGACGGTAAATTAAAGCTTTATTTTGATGATTACAAATTCGGTGAGCCGAAATACGATATCGCCGAATGCAAGGAACGTGACGCGACATTCGCCGCGCCGTTGCGCGTGAAAGTTCGTCTGGAAAATGCCGAAACGGGCGAGCTCGCCGAAACGGAAGTATTTATGGGCGACTTCCCGGTAATGACCGATACCGGTACCTTTGTCATCAATGGCGCGGAACGCGTTATCGTCAGCCAGTTGGTGCGTTCGCCGGGCGTATATTACAGCGGCACGATTGATCAAATGGGTAAATCGCTGTTCAGCTCCACGGTGATTCCGAACCGCGGCGCCTGGATTGAACTCGAAAGCGATGCCAACGATATCGTGCACGTCCGCATCGACCGCAACCGCAAGTTGCCGGCAACGGTTCTCGTACGCGCGCTGGGCTTCGAAACGAACGATGAAATCATGGATCTTTTCGGTGACGATCCGCGCATCGCGGAAACATTGAAAAAAGATCCGACGCGTTCGCAGGAAGAAGCATTAATTGAAATATATAAGAAATTGCGTCCGGGTGAACCGCCGTCCATCGACAGCGCTACTTCGATGTTCAACAACCTGTTCTTCGATCCGCGCCGTTACGATTTGGCGCATATCGGACGTTATAAATTAGGTAAAAAATTAGGCTGGCAGGGACGTCTGTTCGGCCAGACATTGGCGCGCCCGTTGGTTCATCCGTACACGGGTAAAGTAGTTCTGCCCGAAGGCACCGTGATCGGTAACAAGGAACTGGAACAGATCGCGGCATCCGAAATGTTCGCCGATGCCGGATCCGACTGGGCGCGGCAGCTCGAAGGCAAGAAGCTGGCGGAAGCTCTCGTGGACACCAATACCGGTGAAGTGCTCTTGGAAGAGGGCACGAAAGTCGGCAAGAAAGAGCTGAAAGCCATTAAAGACAGCGGCATGTTCAAACGCATGCCCGCTAACGATATTGAGGCCATTATTGAAGGCGTACTGCCGGCGCGCCGTGTAGAAAAAACGTTCGCGCAGAAACGCATTCCGGGGCTGCAGGAAATCTATGTCCTGAAGGGCGAAGGCGACGGCCGACACGAAGTTAAAATCGTCTGCAATAACGCGAACCTCCCGGACACGTTGCGTACCGTCGAACCGGCGGATATGATCGCCAATATTTCCTATTTATTGAATTTAATGGAAGATATCGGCCGTGTGGATGATATCGACCACTTAGGCAACCGCCGCTTGCGTTGCGTCGGCGAACTGTTACAGAACCAGTTCCGCATCGGTTTGACCCGTATGGAACGTGTTGTTAAAGAACGTATGGCGACGCAGGATATCGATAATTTGACGCCGCAGATGCTGATCAATATTCGTCCGGTCACAGCGGCACTGAAAGAATTTTTCGGTTCGAGCCAATTGTCGCAGTTCATGGACCAGACGAATCCGCTGGCGGAACTGACGCATAAACGTCGTCTTTCCGCATTGGGACCGGGCGGTCTTTCGCGTGAACGCGCGGGCTTTGAAGTTCGCGACGTGCACCATTCGCACTATGGCCGTATGTGCCCGATCGAAACGCCGGAAGGTCCGAACATCGGTTTGATTTCGTCCTTGGCGAACTTTGCGAAAGTCAATAAATACGGTTTGATTGAAACGCCGTATCGCGTGGTTAAACACGACGGCGATGATGTCACCGTCACGAGCGAAGTGCGTTACGTCACCGCCGATGCCGAGGAAAACCTCGTCGTGGCGCAGGCGAACGAGCCGCTCGATGAAAATAACCGCTTTGAACACGCGCATGTCGCGAGCCGTCTGCAATCCGAGGTTATTGAAGTCGCGCCGCAACGCGTGGATTTGATGGACGTTTCGCCGAAACAGGTGGTTTCGGTCGGTACAGCCTTGATCCCGTTTCTTGAAAACGACGACGCGAACCGTGCTTTGATGGGCGCGAACATGCAACGTCAGGCGGTACCGCTGTTGCGTACGCAGGCACCGCTCGTCGGCACGGGCATGGAATACACCGCCGCCCGCGACTCCGGCGTATGCGTACTCGCCAAACGCGCGGGTACGGTAGAACGCGTCACCGGGAAAGAAATCATCGTCAAAACCGATGACGGCAAATTGGATCGTTACGATCTGATCAAATTCATGCGCTCCAACCAGAGCACCTGCATCAACCAGATTCCGCTCGTCTATAAGGGCGATCGCGTGGAAGCGGGCGACGCGCTGGCGGACGGTATGGCGACCGACGGCGGCGAACTCGCGCTCGGTTACAACGTGCTCGTTGCGTTTATGCCGTGGGAAGGCTACAACTACGAAGACGCGATTCTTCTCTCGGAAGAATTGTGCAAGGAAGATATTTACACGTCGATCCACATTGAAGAATACGAATGTGATGCGCGCGACACGAAGCTCGGCGCGGAAGAAATTACCCGTCAGCTCCCGAATGTCAGCGAAGATTCGTTGAAATATTTGGATGAAGAAGGCATCATCTCGATCGGCGCGGAAGTTCGTCCGGGCGATGTTCTGGTCGGTAAAGTCACGCCGAAAGGCGAAACCGAACAGACGCCGGAAGAACGTTTGCTGCGCGCCATTTTCGGTGACAAAGAACGAGAAGTTCGCGACACCAGCTTGCGCGTGCCGCACGGCGAATCCGGCAAGATCGTCGATGTTCGCGTATTCACTCGTGAAAACGGTGACGAACTGCAACCGGGCGTTAATAAACTCGTTCGCGTCTATATCGCGCAGAAACGTAAGATTCACGAAGGCGATAAGATGGCGGGCCGCCATGGTAACAAGGGCGTTGTCTCCCGCGTCATGCGCCAGGAAGATATGCCGTTCATGCCGGACGGAACGCCGGTTCAAATCGTACTGAATCCGCTCGGCGTACCGAGCCGTATGAACATCGGTCAGGTTTTGGAAACCCATTTGGGGCGCGCGGTTCAGGCGTTGGGTATGGAAATTCGCAACAACGATCCGGATCTGCCGCGTCGCTTGAAAGAATACGGTTACGATGTCGATAAATACGGCATGCCCGAACCGGATGTCGCCGGTATTCATATCGCGACGCCGGTCTTTGACGGCGCGTCCGAAGTCGACGTATTTAACACGCTAAAACTCGCCAACTTGCCGGAAGACGGCAAGACGGAACTGTTCGACGGCCGTACCGGTGAAAAGATGGACAACCGCGTCACCGTCGGTTACAAATACATGTTGAAGTTGCACCACTTGGTCGACGATAAGATTCACGCTCGTTCGACCGGTCCGTACTCGCTCGTCACCCAACAGCCGTTGGGCGGTAAAGCGCAGTTCGGCGGCCAGCGTTTCGGTGAAATGGAAGTATGGGCGCTGGAAGCGTACGGCGCGGCGTACACCTTGCAGGAAATCCTGACGGTGAAATCCGACGATGTAATCGGCCGTGTGAAAGCGTACGAAAAAATCGTCAAAGGGGAAAATATCCCCGAACCGGGTGTTCCGGAATCGTTCAAAGTACTCTTGAAAGAGCTCCAGTCGATCGGCTTGGACGTTCGTATTTTGAATGAAAACGGCGAAGAAGTCGTCATCCGTGAACTCGAAGAAGAGGACTTGCCGCAGGCGGAAGAAAATGAACTGCGCGAAGTCATGGAATCCGATGCCAGCGGGCAAAGCCGAACTTCCGCGGAGGCGGAAGATGCGGATAACGCACCGGAAGAAAATGAAATGAGCGTGGAAGACACGGCGCAGCAGGCTGATACCGCAAATATCGCCGCCGCGGAACCGTTCTTCACCGATACTGATAGTAACGACGCTGAATAGTGAAGGGAGCGGTAGATTTGTTAGATGTGAACGAATTTGATTCGATGCAAATCGGACTGGCTTCGCCCGAAAAGATTCGTGCCTGGTCGCATGGTGAGGTCACCAAACCGGAAACGATTAACTATCGGACGCTGAAGCCGGAAAAAGACGGTCTCTTTTGTGAACGGATTTTCGGTCCGACCAAGGACTGGGAATGCCATTGCGGAAAGTATAAACGGATCCGTAATAAAGGCGTCGTCTGTGATAAATGCGGGGTCGAAGTCACCCGCGCCAAAGTGCGTCGCGAACGCATGGGGCATATCGAATTGGCCACCCCGGTGTCGCACATTTGGTACTTCAAAGGAATTCCGAGCCGGATGGGACTCATCCTTGACGTCTCGCCGCGTTCGTTGGAACGTGTCCTGTACTTCGTGTCCTACATCGTGTTGGATCCGAAAGACACCGGACTTAAGAAAAAAGAACTGCTGAACGAAGCGGAATATCGGGAAGCGGTCGAAACCTACGGTTACAACTCGTTTGTCGCCAAGATGGGCGCGGAAGCGATCCAAACGTTGCTGGCGGAAATCGACCTGGAAGAACTGCGCAAAGAACTGCGCGCGGAAATGCAGGAAGCGAGCGGCCAGCGCCGTTTGCGCGCGATTCGTCGCTTAGAAGTCGTCGAAGCATTCCGTAAATCCGGCAACCGTCCGGAATGGATGATTATGAACTGCGTGCCGGTCATTCCGCCGGAACTGCGCCCGATGGTGCAGCTCGACGGCGGTCGGTTCGCGACCAGCGATTTGAACGATCTCTATCGTCGCGTCATCAACCGTAACAACCGTTTGAAACGTTTGTTGGAACTGCATGCGCCGGAAATTATCGTGCGCAACGAAAAACGCATGTTGCAGGAAGCGGTCGATGCGCTTATTGATAACGGCCGTCGCGGCCGCGCGGTCACCGGACCGGGCAACCGCGCGCTGAAATCCCTTTCCGATCTCTTGAAAGGTAAACAGGGCCGTTTCCGTCAGAACCTCTTGGGTAAACGTGTTGACTACTCCGGCCGTTCCGTTATCGTTGTCGGACCGGAACTCAAAATGCACCAATGCGGTCTGCCGAAGGAAATGGCGCTCGAACTCTTCAAACCGTTTGTCATGAAAGAACTCGTGGCTCGCGGTTTGGCGAACAACATCAAAAATGCGAAGAAAAAAGTCGAAAAAATTGCGCCGGAAGTATGGGATGTCCTTGAAGATGTCATCCACAAACATCCGGTTCTGTTGAACCGCGCACCGACCTTGCACCGCTTGGGTATCCAGGCGTTCGAACCGATCCTTTGGGAAGGTCGCGCCATCAAATTGCACCCGCTCGTTTGTGCGGCGTACAACGCCGACTTCGACGGCGACCAGATGGCCTGCCACTTACCGTTGTCGGTCGAAGCGCAAGCCGAAGCGCGTACGTTGATGCTTTCCGTCAACAATATTTTGTCGACGAAAGACGGAAAACCGGTCGCGGTACCGTCGCAGGACATGGTCCTCGGCGCGTACTACCTGACCATTGATCGCTCGGAAGAATACAAAGATGAGCAAGGCGCGTTGCGCATGCTCGTGCCGGCGGCGGAATACAGCTTGATGGACGAAGAGGCGCGGAAAAACGCGATCTCGATCCCCACATTTGCCGACTACGATGAAGTCGTCATGGCGTATGACCAACATTTCATCGACTTGCAGCATTATATCTTCGTACGGATTCCGGAACACGGTCGTGTCTTGACTACGGCCGGCCGCCTGATTTTCAACATGGCGCTACCGGAAGAATTGCGTTACTATCGCGAAAATGAAGACGGACAGACGATGCTCGGTGTACTCATGGACAAGAAAGAGCTCGCCCGTCTGATTAATAATTGCTTCCGTCATTTCGGCATGACGCAAACCGCGGATCTTCTTGACCGCGTGAAGACGCTCGGCTTCTACTATGCAAGAAAAGCCGGCATGACGATTGCCATCGCCGACATCAAAGTGCCGGCGACGAAAGAAACCATTCTCGCCAAAGCCGATCAGCAGGTCGAAAAAGTGAACAGCCTCTTCAAGCGCGGTTTGATTACTGACGATGAACGCTATCGCAAAACGATCGACATTTGGAATGAAGCGACCGGCGATGTTACGCGCGAAATGATGCAGGGCTTTGATAAATTCAACCCCTTGACCATGATGGCGCAATCCGGTGCCCGCGGTAACGAACAGCAGATCCGTCAGCTCGCCGGCATGCGCGGCTTGATGGCCGACCCGTCCGGTCGGATCATCGACTTGCCGATCAAGGCGAACTTCCGTGAAGGTTTGACCGTTTTGGACTACTTCACATCGTCGCACGGCGCGCGTAAAGGTTTGGCCGATACGGCTCTTCGTACGGCGGACTCCGGTTACCTGACCCGTCGTCTCGTCGACGTCGCGCAGGATGTTATCGTGCGGGAAGAAGATTGCGACATTGTTTCCGTCGATCTCATTCGCGAACGCGGTCGACTCGCGGCTACGGCCAAAGAAGCGATCGCCGCGATGCAGGATAAATTGCTCGGACGTGTTCTCGAAACGGCGGTCACCGATCCGGAAACGGGTGACGTGATCGTTGCGGAAGGTACGAAACTTACCGCCAAAGACTTGCAGGCGATCGGCGAACATCTGATTCCGGAGATTGTCTTGCGCGGTTCGTACGCGAACACCGAAGAACACGAACACGTATCCAGTGAAAATACCGTTGTCACCTTGGGTCAGCCCGAAGACAACCTGCGCAAAAAATTGCGTAAGCACATGGTGGATCGCATGCTCGGCAAAGAACTTGTCGAAGATGTGGAAACCATTGCCGGTGAAGTTCTTTACCAAAAAGGAGAGAAACTCACCGAAAGCATGATTGAAAAAATCCTCGCCAGCGATGCCCGTCGTGTTGTCGTTCATTTGGACGAAATCAACGGCATCGAGGTCGAAGCGATCGTCGAAGGCGACGGTGTCATTGAACCGTTGCGCGACCGTCTCACCGGCCGCATCACCGCGGAAGATCTTTACAATAAAGATACCGATGAGCTTATCATCGCGAAAAACGAACTCATTGACGAGGAAACCGCCGCTGAAATTGAAAAACATTATGACACCGTCAAGATTCGTTCGGTCCTCACTTGCCAGTGCCGTCACGGCGTCTGCCGCAAGTGCTACGGACGCAACCTCGGTACCGGCCGCATGGTCGAAGTCGGTGAAGCCGTCGGCATCATCGCGGCGCAGTCCATCGGTGAACCGGGCACGCAGTTGACGATGCGTACGTTCCACACCGGCGGCGTCGCGTCGAACGAAGATATCACGCAAGGTTTGCCGCGTGTTGAAGAACTTTTCGAAGCGCGTAAACCGAAACGCTACGCGATCATCGCGGAAATCGGCGGCACCGTGCAGATCGAAACGCTCGAAGAAAACAAACAAATTCAAAAAATCCACATTACCGATGGCGGCGAAGAATGGTCCAAAACCATTCCGTACGGCCTGAAAATCGTGGTCGAAGACGGCGACACCATTACCAAAGGTGACCGCCTGACCGAAGGCTCGATCAACCCGCACGACATTCTGCATGTACTCGGTGTCCAGGCAACCCAGCGTTACCTCGTCTACGAAGTACAAAAAGTATACAAATCGCAAGGTGTTGAAATTAACGACAAGCACATCGAAGTCATCGTGCGTCAGATGCTCCATAAAATCAAATTGGAAGACGTCGGTGACACCGATATGCTGCCGGGCGATACCGTCGAAGCCAATCTGCTGGAACTTGAGAACAAACGCTTACGTTCCGAAGGCAAGAAGGAAGCCAGCGGCAAACATATCCTCTTGGGTATTACCAAAGCCGCGCTGGCGACCGATTCGTTCCTTTCCGCCGCATCCTTCCAGGAAACCACGCGCGTTCTCACGGAAGCTGCGATCAAAGGTAAAATCGATCCGTTGCTCGGCTTGAAAGAAAACGTTATCATCGGCAAACTGATTCCGGCCGGTACGGGCATGTCCCGCTACCGCAACATCAGTCTTGCGGAAGATAAACCGCAAACGCCTGCGGAAAGCGTCGAAGAAAACGCTGACCAAGCGGCAGAAGCGGTAGCTGAAGCATAAAGTAAAGTGAAACAAAAAGAGACGACAATGTCGTCTCTTTTTTTACGGCTCAAATTCGTAATCATTGGAAAAATCGTATAGGGAATAAACAATGATCGACGGTTGGCAGGAGCGCGGAATGTGAATGGCATCATGCTTGCGACGTGAGAATCTTGAAAACGCATTAACAAACGGTATAATTTAATGTATAAAGAGCGCGCGAGTGGCCGGATCAAAACGGGCGGCGCAGACGCATACGACTTGGCAATGAAGTATAGAGACGAGGAGGTAAAAGCATACTTCGAGCGCGAGGGAAACGAGATTACGAGGGAGAGCTATGAAGATGACGTTGAAAGCCTGAAAAGAGGAGAAATCATCGAGCGCGCACTAGAAAAGAGTTGCCCCGCGTCGGTGGCGTATTGTTTATCTCTAATGTATTAAAAGCCGCTAAAGCGAGACGAGGAGGTGCCGGAGTGATAAGCTATGAAGAATACAGAGCAATAGTTGTGTACAATTTCAAAGAATTAAGAGGGTCTTTAAGCGACGAAGAGGTAGAAGCGTACTTTGAGCGCGAAGGAAACGAGATCACGAGAGATCGTTATGAAGAAGATGTTGAGAAATTAAAAGAGGGAAGAATAACAGAGCGCATACTAGAAAACGGTTGCCCCGCGTCGGTAGCGTATTGTTTATCTTTGATGTATTAAAAGCCGCCAAAGCGAGACGAGGAGGTGCCGGAGTGATAAGCTATGAAGAATACAGAGCAATAGTTATACGGAAGTTCAAAGGGTTGTGGGGGCCTTTGAGTGATGAAGAGGTAGAAGCATACTTCGAGCGTGAGGGGAACGAAGTAACGCGCGGTCGCTATGAAGGCGATATAAAAAAATTAAAAGAGGGAAGAATAAACGAGTACATATTGGAAAACGATTGTACTGCGTCGGTGGCGTATTGTTTATCTCTGATGTATTAAAAGCCGCTAAAGCGAAATGCTGAGGCGGTTTTTTGTTGAGCGAAAGGAGACATCATGCAAAGAATCGTAAAGACGGTAACCGTCGAGCGCGGGAAACTGTACGCAACGGGCGGTGAAATACCTACCGCGCTGACTACGTTTGGCCACGACGCGAAGACGGGGCCCGACCGGCAACGGATTAAATCCGTATGGATAAGGGAAATATGGTAGTATAAATACAGAACACAGTAATCGGAGGTGCGAGATGAAAAATTATTTTGACTTAAGCGGTAAAATTGCGCTCGTTACGGGCGGTTCATCCGGTCTTGGCATTCAGTTGGCTAAGGCTCTGGCTCGGCAAGGGGCGACGGTGGTGGTCGCCGCGCGGCGGGAAGAAAAACTGCAGGAGACGGTGCGGGCGCTGAAAGAACTCGGCGCGGAAGCGTCCTATGTGGTGATGGACGTCATGTCGCCGGAAAGCATCGAGCAGGCGGTGGCAGAGGTTGTCGCACAATATCAGCGCATCGATATTTTGGTGAATAACGCAGGCGTCGGAGCGAGTGTGCCGGCGGCGGAGCAGTCGACAGAGGATTGGCGCAAAGTGCTCGGCACGAATCTGGACGGCGTATACTATGTGGCGCGCGCGGTGGGCAAACAGATGTTGAAGCAGGAATACGGTAAAATCATCAACCTCGGCTCAATCCATTCGGAAGTAGCGATGAAACCCGCTTATCTTTCCGCATACAGCGCGGCCAAAGGCGGTGTGAAAATGCTGACCAAAGCGTTGGCGGTGGAATGGGCGAAACACGGTATCACTGTCAATGCGATCGGACCGGGTTATTTTGACACGCATATGACGGAAAAAGCATTTCAAACGCAAGCGTTTCAAGATATTCTCGCGACGTATTCGCCGATGGGACGCGGCGGTCGACAGGGTGAACTGGATGGCGCGGTGATTTATTTCGCCTCCGATGCTTCGAGCTTCACTACCGGTCAGCTGCTTTGCATTGACGGCGGTTGGACGGCGATCTAAATAAAAAAGAGACCTTGCGGTCTCTTTTTTTATTGCTTTGATTTACGCCAACGTATCGTATGTCTCCGGCGCTTTTTTTGCGTTATCCCATTCGACGCTGAGGGTAAAGGGATACTCTTCATTGCATTCTTTAATATGGGGCTCGATATTTGCGTTGACCAGCGGAATATCGGTCGCGGAACGGGCGGTGAGGTGCAGCACCGCGTGCGTTTCGTCCGGTTGCGAGACGGCGAGCGATGTGACGCTTTCATCGTAGGTCGCGTCAAACGCTTTGACAATCGCGAGCAAGGTGGAAAGCTGCTTAACGACAGTCAGATCCTCTGCGGTCAGGAGTTTTGCGAACTGGGCGAAGCGGCGTAATTTATTGGAAATGCCGTCCTGAAACGCCGCGATGAGCGCGCAGGTCGCCTGCTCGCGATGCGTGAGGCCGTACAACGGCGAGTTCGCGATGATGTAAGCGCTGTGTTGCGCGTGACTGTAGTAGTTGATCATCATGCCGACATCGTGCAAACGGCAAGTCGTTTCCAGCCATTCCCGATAGCGGGCGGGAAAACCGTGCAAGGGCTGCAGACCGTCATACAGTTTCAATGCCATCTTCGTGATGTATTGCATTGGCTCTTCGTTTCCGAGCGGCAGCGTATTGCGGAAATTTTCCACGCTTTGCCGCAGCAGGCTTTCGGGGAAGTGCTGTCCCTGGCGGCGCGTCATGGCGTAGTAATTGTAGAACAATCCTTCGCGCAAGCCGTTGCCGCTGATAATGAGTTGTTCCGCGCCCGTAAATTGCAGCAAGGTTTGAATCAAAAACGCGCCGGCGGTGATGATGTCCGCGCGATCGCGACCGAGTCCCGAGATCTGCGCGCGTTCTTTGAAGTTGCGGCTCGCGAGCATTTCCGTCATGTCGTAAATGGCGTCCGGCGCCATCGTATAGTGATGAAGTTTGGGAATGGGATAGGAGACCAGACGTTGATGGATTTTCGCCAAATTACGTACCGTGCCGCCGATGCCGATCAAAGGCAGCTTCGTATTTTCGATGCCGCTCAGGCGGCGCAATATTTTTTTAATATAGCTGCCCATCGCTTTGAGTGTTTTGGAACTGACTTCGTCCTGCGTGCCGAATTTTTCCGTCAGCGTGAGCGAACCGAGCGGCAGGCTCATCGTCTCTTTTAAGCGTCGATTGCGCACCAATGATACTTCGGTGCTGGCGCCGCCCAGGTCAAAGAGCACGAAGTCTTCGTACGGCAATGTGTTGATGACGCCTAAATAGCCGAGCCGCGCTTCTTCGCGACCGTTGATGATCGTGAGCGGAATATCGGTTTTGGATTCGATTTCATCGCGAAATAAAATGCCGTTATCCGCGCTGCGCATGGCTGCGGTGGCGACGGCCAACATCTTCTCGACGCCGAGCAGCTCGGCGGTATGCGAAAAATTTTGCATCGCGGCAAGCGTTCTTGCCATAGCCTCTTCAGTGAGACGGCCCGCGGCCTGCATTCCTTCACTCAAGCGGACCAGTTGCTTATCCTGATAGACAAGTCGGTACGCGTCATTCGGCTCGATCGCCATCACGACCATGCGCGCGGAGTTCGAACCCAGGTCGATCAGGCCGACCTGCTCGGTGTGATAATCTTCATCCCATAACAAAATACTCAGTCCTTTCCCGTTCTCTTGATTTTATTGTAACGAATTTTAAAGACGCATGCAAAAGAAAACAAGGTCGTTTTATTATGTAAAAACTTCGTTAAGGCAAGGAGGCGTGCCCGCTTTTCCCGGCGAAATGGGCTATAATGAAAGTACCACAGAAAAGAGAGGAACAGGGCATGATCGGCAAACAAAAACGAATGTACGGCGTCATTCATATCGGCTCGGTAGGGCTGTCACTTTTGATCGTCGATTACGGCGGTCCGGACGATGTCACGATCGTACAGGAAGCGAGACGCGCGGCGGGGTTCGGCGAAGAAGTTTTCACGCAAGGAGAGCTGTCCTTTACGTCGATCCGGCAAATGGTGAGGATCATCAACGGCTTTCGCCGGATTATGGCGGATTATAAAGTCGAAGAAGTCATGGTATATGCGACGGCGGTTTTGCGGGAAGCGAAAAACAGCCGCATGATTTTGGATTTGATTCGCGTGCATACGGGGCTTTCTGTGGAAATTCTCGATATGCCGCAGGAGATTTTTTATAAGCATTACGCATTGCACTATGAATTGACGCATAATGCCGATGTCGCCGCGGGGACGACACTGTATGTCGATATTACCTCCAGCGCGGTGGGACTCACGATTTGGCAAAAAGATACCTTGAAATATCAGCAAAACCTTCATATCGGCACGTTGCGCGTGCTGGAATCGTTCCGCCGCGCCCAGCGTGACAGCTATGATTTTCCAAAAGTTCTGGACGAATTTCTCGGGCGCATTCTGGAACCGATTTGGCCGATGTTGGAGCAATACGAGATTGATAATGTCGTTCTGTCCGGTCGGGAATCGCGATTGGTC
>OKWK01000601.1_pt1 | contig 12699 bp, 10 predicted proteins | sample 1607181 | NCBI WGS metagenome assembly OKWK01 (sample SAMN07501053, study PRJEB24779) | human gut metagenome | isolation source: stool | host: human infant | place: USA: Pittsburgh, PA
CAGGCTGAGATCGACCCAAACCACCGATTGTGACAGGCAACAACCGGACAAAAGCAGACACTCAATCCATCAGCAAAAGTAGCGACAACTCAATTAATCTTCATCCAACCTCAGGTCAAACGCTATAGGAGCACTTCTGAGCACCTGACCTGGCCTTGGGCCAAAGCGTCTCGGTACTGTCTCTCGCTCCAATGATGCCGCCCAAATATCGCAAATTTTGGCTGAATCAATTTGCTGGCTGTTTTCGGCAATCGTGACAAATCTTTTTATCAATGCTGCGATTATTGCATACGAAAGGGATATAACGTGTGGAAGCACCCTGAAGCCGGCCTCAGAAAATCCATCATAGGCAATTTTGTTATTCCTGCCGAGCAGGTAGCTTTTGGTTATCGCGCTATATGTCCGATGTGTATACTTGCTGAGATCGCTATAAAGGTTGCTTAAATTTTTAGCTTTATCTTGGCATTCATACTTTTTTATAAATTCTCTAAAAACCTTATGTGGAATCACTTCGTTATTGTACCATTTGGCGAGATCTTTCCTTGCTTCATCACCAGCCAAATAAAAGTAGGCCGAAATATCCATTGTCTCGACCGCATCACGAAATAAGCGCGAGGCAATTCGGTGTCTCTTCTCCTCTGTTAATTTCAAGGCATCAATTAGCGCTTCTAAAGCATCTATCTGTATTAGCCAGATTGCTTTGTCGAGAGTTTTTTCATCTCGGTCAAAGTGCATATCTTTTTCTGCATAGTGAAGTTTTATTAGCGATAGAACCTTATAAGCCTCTCGGTGGAACTGCTCCTGCCCACCATACTCATAGGGTTCACTCCACGCTTCCTCTGTATCTCTGTCCCAAACAAAACTTGGCATAAGTCTCGCCCATAACCTAAATTGTCATTGATACGGTATATTACAATCTCCATTGCGATGGTGTGTCGCATAATCTCCAGTGTCGATCCGTTAGACCTGTTTTTTTGGAGTCAGAACTGGGGGGAGGCTACTGTCATTGCGTCCTTTCCCTGTTTGGTCGTTTTGGAACATTCCGAAATTAGTCCGGATCGCTAGCAGTGGGCAAGAAAAAGCCATTGATATCGTAGACAGAATGGCAGAAATCTGAATGGCGACTGTCAGACAGCAAAGCAATTGGAGGTTGGCGCAGACGTTGAGGTGGACATGCGAGTACCGCAAACCTGCGGTTTTTTAGCTGCTGGGTGAATAGGTGAGAGACCGCTTCTGGCCGTTTTCTGCCAGTCCAGATTGGCGAAATCCATACCAATAAGAGCCTCCATACGCAGCTACCTTCCACCCAATCCCTCACCCATTCCTCCCCAACCTATACCCACTGACCGCCTCGTAAACCGCCTTCCGCAACCGGTTGATCCCGCCGATCGGCCGATGCTCCGGCAACGCGTGCCAGGGGTTGAACGAAAGGTTGTCACAGAACAGGTTCTGTTCCCGGCTATCGAAATCCTGAGCTGGCACAATGATGTCGGCTATGGTAGCGAAGGGCGCGTCCGACTCCTTCCATTCGACGCTGGTGTCTTCGATGGGCATGTACTTGGCCGGGTCCTGGCGCTGCACCTGGAAGGCGTAGCAGGCGGGGGTGCGGTCGATGGAGAGTTGCTGGTACAGGGCGGCGCGGAGGAAGTTGGGCAGGTCCTGGTTCTGCTTCGGTAGCTGGTAGGCCGGGCACTTCTCCGGGGCGGGGACGACGCGGAACTTGATGTTGTGTTCGCCCAGCTTGTACGGCGAGATGCCGTTGTAGCCGGCGTGCAGCGGGCTGTCCGGGGCGGGGGCGAGGGTGCGCAGGGCGATCAGCAGGTGGCGCAGTTCCCAACTGGTGGGGTTCCAGTTGGGGAAGAAGGCCAGGGCTTTCTTGCCGTCGGCCTGGGCGGCGAAGTTCTGCCGGTATTCGGCGATGTCGCGGATGAAGAACACCGGCTGGTTGAACATAACGAAGTCCTGCTCGCCGTCATGGCCGCGGCCGGGCAGGAGTTTTTCGCCGGGCACGTCGAGCAGCTTGATGGCCATGCCGCGCGCGTCGTTCTTGCTGTCGAACTGCGGGTAGGCGTTGCCGTTGGAGAAGCGCACCCAGGCGTTCCAGCTCTTGCCCGCTTCGGCGAACACGCCGCGACGCAGGGTCGGGTCGAGGTCGGCGCGTACCTTGAATTCGGCCTTCACGCAGCCGTGGGCCTTGGCGTGGGCATCGCGCAGGACGCGGGTGTTGTCGCGGTGCTGTTCGACCACGCGGATGGCGTCCTGGATGATCGCCTGGGTGATGCGGGCTTCGTCCGGGGCGATCTGCTCTTCCGCGGACACCGGGCCGGAGAATTTCCAGGCGTAGTAGAGGCTGCCGATGGCCCAGCCGCCGAGGCCGACGGCCAGCAGGAGGAGGAGCAGGCGGCCGAGCCATTTGCCGAGGAACAGCCAGGCGTGGGTGAGGAGTGCGCGCATGGAGTGGGTGTCCTTGGTGGTGTGCGTTGGCTGTGGGCTTTTATTCTTCTTGGGCGGGGAGTGCGCCACGATTGCTTCTCCCCGTCCTCTGGCTAGGCGTCCCCCCTGAAGGGAGAGGGGCTGCTCGGGGTGGAGAGGGGCGGCGGCGCCATGCCTCGCGCTTCTCCATTTCCCAGGTTCAGCGTTGCGCGGTCCGTTGCTCCGGCGCCGGGCATTTCGGGCCGGGCGTCCAGGGTGGGGTCTGGGCCGGGACCAGGCGGCGCTCGAACTCGGGGTTGCCGAGCACCTTCAGGTATTCCACCAGCGCCCAGCGTTCTTCCGGGCTGAGGGCGCGGCCGATCACGCCGTTCTGCCGGCAGCCGTCGCGGAATTCGTGGCCGCTGTTGCGGTTGCCGGTGAGACGGGTGTCGAGGAGGAAGCCGCCGGGGAATTTCTCGGTGCGGAATCCAACGAATTTCGGATCGAATTCGAAGGTGCCGACGTAGAACTGCGGCGAGCGTTCGGCGGCCGGGGAGAGCAGTTGGAACAGGTTGGGCACCGAGCCGTTGTGCAGGAACGGCGGGGTCGCCCAGACGCCGTCCAGCGGGCGGGCCTTGTAGGCGCGCAGTTCCTGTACGCCGATCGGTAGGTCGAAGCCGTTCATGGTCTTCTGCTGTTCCGGCGGGATGCCGGCGTCCCGGTAGGCGCGCTGCTCGACGAAGGCGGTGATGTAGGCCAGGCCCTTGGCCGAGGACAGTTGCGAGAGGTCGAGTTGCTGCGGATCGGCGCCGATCAGCTGGACGTTCATCCGCGCCAGTTCGTCGACGCTCCAGCCGAGCTTGCGCAGGTCGTAGCGGTGGTCGGCGATGTTGTCGGCGGTGGTCGGGTCGGTGCCGATCACCTCGGTCGGCACCATGTGCATGCGCCACTCGGGATTGCGTCCGGGGGCGGCGTATTCCGCCGGTTGCACCTTGGGTGCATGGCAGAAGGCGCAGTTGGCTTCGAACAGGGCGCGGCCCTGGGAGGCGCGTTGCAGGTCGATGCGGCCGAAGAGGTCTTCCGGCCAGGTCGGCGGTTTCAGCTGTTGCAGGGTTTCTTCCAGGGCGTGCAGGTCGTGCAGGCGTACGCTGGAGGCGTAGCGCTGCTCGCCCCGCAGCGGCTGGCCGTGCTCGTCGAAGATCTGCAGGCGCGCGCCGACGCCGAGGGCCTCGCCGATGTTGCGCGCCATCGGCTGCATGGCCGAGCCGTTCCATTGCACCCAGTCGAATTTCCAGATGTCCCAGACCTGCGGATAGCTCACCGGGGCGTTGGCGACGCGGTAGTTGCCCGGGTCGATGGCATCGCCGAAGACGCTGTTGGCGATGCGCCCGAAGGCGTCGGTGCGGCCGGGGCCTTCCTCGGTGGGGTAGAGGTGGCGGCGGGTGTCGTTCCAGGCGGTGCGCAGGAGGGTGTCGAGCACGGCCTTGAAGTCGGCGCGCAGTTGCGACTTGTCCTGTTCGTAGCGTTCGCCGAGGACTTTCCTGGCGAAGCGGTTGAACTTGAACGGGTTGTAGTAGGTGGCGGCCATGCTCGCGCCGAGCGCCTGGCCGAAGGCGCCGCCGCGCAGGGTCGGCACGGTGGCGGCGATGGAATGCATGGCGGCACCGCCGTCGATGCGTAGCGACTTGCCCTGGTAGCGCAGTTCGCCGGTGTGGCAGGCGGCGCAGGTGATGTCCAGGTAGCGGGTGCCGGTCTTCTCGTCGCGGTGCTGGCTGAAGCCCACCGGCAGGTTGCCGGGGTTGAGGTCGCTGGCCTTCTGCTGCGGATCGACGAGGAAGCCGAAGCGGGCGAGGTATTCGGGGGCGGCGAAGGGTTCTTCGGAGAAGGGCAGTTCGAGGGCGGTGAACCAGTCGTAGTGCAGGCCCTTCACCAGAGTGCCCTGGGGCGTGTAGTAGAAGCGCTGGCGGGCCTCGTCCTTCCATTGCGGCAGGTAGCGTACCTCGCTCGGCGCCTGGTAGTGGGGCAGGTTGGGATTGGCGACGTAGTAGACCACCACCCCGACGACCGCCAGCACGATCACGCCGACAACCAGCAGAGCCTTTTTCACGGTGCGCATCAGGAACGTCCTTGTAGGCCTTTTTTTGGCACCGTTATGCCAAGGCGTTGGCATATTGGCAAGCTGCTATCAGCTTTTTTGACAAGGTTTTCTTGACAGCGAACGGGTAAAACGTTTGCGCAGGCCTCGCCTGGCGATGTTGGCGACGAAAGCTCGGTATTTCACCGGAGAAAGGCGGCCGCCGGAGCGTCGTGGAACGGCAGGGCGAGGCGCCGGCGGCCTGCCGGTCAGAGACCGGAGAAGGCCAGCCAGGCGATGATTGCGGCGTAGAGCATCCAGGTGGGATCGGTACGGCGGTCGAGCAGGGCTTTCATTTCTTCGCCTCCGCGCTCCAGAAACCCTGGGCGTTGCGGAAGGGCTGGCGGGCCAGTTGTTCCAGGCGGGTGATGCCGTCGGCGCGCATGGCATTGATCAGGGCCGAGAAGGATTTGGCGGAGTAGCTCATGGTGTCGTCTCCAGTTCCGTTCTGGTTATTCGGGGATCTGGCGACTATGTAAACATCGGCGTTGGCGAATGAAAAATGGATAGTCTCACTAGCCACTATCGATGGAATTGATTGATAGGCGAGAACATCTCCCCGCCGCAGGGCGGGGCGATGCGGATCATTCCGGGTTGAACAGGATCACCGCCGCGCGCAGCTTGCTGCGGCCGAAGCGGCTCATCTTGTCGAACTCGGCGTGGCTTACCGGGATGTGGTGGCAGTCCAGCGGCTGGCGGTGCTGGCTGTGGTCGACGTCGGGATCGTGGAGGTAGACGAAGTCCTCGTCGTAGTGGGTGACCAGCACCCAGTGCGGGGCCTTGGAGCGGGTCAGGCGGTAGCTGCTGATCAGCACCAGCGGCTGGCCGCCCCTGGCCAGCTGGCGCGGGATGTCGAGCCTGGCCGAGCGCTTCTGCTCGACGCCCGAGGCGTCCAGTTCCTCGCAGAAGTCCTCGTGGACCAGGCGCATCACCGCCTTCTTGTCTTCGTTGCGTACGCCGTCGAGGAACAGCGGGCCGCTGGCGGACAGCACCAGCTTGACCCGGAAGCCGCGCCGCCAGGCGGCCAGCGCCAGGCCCTGGGGGCTACAGCCGCCGTGCCCGGCGGTCATGTAGATGGTGGTCGCCTCGCGCCACAGGCGCAGTTCCTCGCGGCGGGTCAACTGGCGCTCCGGTTGCAGCGCGCCCATGGCCATCAGCAGGCAGGCCGGGCCGCAGGTGAAATCGGTGGTCTGCCGGTAGAAGGGCACGTGGCGGCGCTGGTCGTGGCCGGGGTTGCGGATGCGTTTCTCGAAGCGCAGCGCTTCGCTGTGGTCCTCGTAGTAGTCGCGCACGGTGGCGAAGGGACGGTAGCCGTTGCGCTCGTAGAGGGCGATGGCGCCACGGTTGTCCGGGCGCACTTCCAGGCGCATGTAGGCGCGGTCGTTGTCCCGCGCGGCCTGCTCGGCGGCTTCCAGCAGCTTCTGGCCGAGGCCGATGCCGCGGGCGCGCGGGTCGATGGCGATGGAGTAGAGGCGGGCCAGCGAGGTGCCTTCGTGGAACAGCACCAGGGCGTAGCCGAGCACGCCGCCGTCGCCCTCGGCTACCGTCAGGCTGGCGTGGGCGCGGGTGAGCATCCACTGGAAGTTGCGGCGGGACAGGCGATCGTAGTCGAAGCAGCGGTTTTCCAGCTCGACCAGGGCGGACAGGTCGTCCGTGCCGGCCGGGCGGAGGGTCAGGTTCGTAGCGGTCTCCACGGCCGCGGGCGGGAACTTCCGCGCGGGCGTGCTGTAATGGGTGCTGTACGCTTCGGTTTGCTGGCAGGCGCCATAGAGCGGTTTCGCAAGGGATTCCCGCCGAGTATTGGCCGGGATGCGTGCGCCGGCAAGCCGGTTCCGAATGCGCCGTGGTTTCGCTGTCCCCCCGGGAGGTGTCGTGAGCAAGCTGTTCATCATCGTGGAACGCAAGGAAGACTGGACGTCCTATTACCCCAGCGAGGATGTGGTCACCGCCCAGGAATACCTGGAACTGCCCATCGACGACGACACTGGCAAGCGGGTCCAGGTGATCAACCTGTGCCGGCACTACAAGTACCTGCGCCATGGCTACTACTGCTCGCTGCTCGCCGAGGCGCGCGGGCACAAGGTGATCCCCTCGGTGCGGACCATCAGCGAGCTGGCCAGGAAGTCGCTGTACAGCCTGGTCCTGGAGGACCTCGACCGCACCCTGGACAAGGCCCTGGCCGCGCACCCCTACGGCAGCACCGATGGTTTCACCCTGACCCTGTATTTCGGCCGTACCGACATCGAGCCGTTGCAGGACCTGGCGCGACAGTTGTTCGAGGCGTTTCCCTGCCCGTTGCTGCTGGTGGAGTTCAAGCGCAACCGCACCTGGCACATCGAGGGCATCAAGCCCGGCGCCATCCACAAGCTGCGCGAGGATCAGGAGGACCTCTTCGCCAACGCCCTGGACAACTTCAGCCGGCAGATCTGGCGCAAGCCGCGTTCGCGCAAGCCGTTCCGCTACGACCTGGCGATCCTCCACGACCCCGGCGAGGCGTTCCCGCCGTCCGATGCCAAAGCGCTGAAGAACTTCGTGCGGGTCGGCCGCAGCCTCGGCATCGACGTCGACCTGATCGAGCGCAAGGACTATTCGCGGATCGCCGAGTACGACGCGCTGTTCATCCGCGAGACCACCAATGTCGCCGACCACACCTACCGTTTCGCCAAGAAGGCCGAGAGCGAAGGGTTGGTGGTGATGGACGACCCGGTGTCGATCCTGCGCTGCACCAACAAGGTGTACCTGGCCGACCTGCTGCGCAGCCACAAGCTGGGCATGCCGGCCACGGAGATTCTCTACAAGGAGAACCCGCAGGAACTGGAGAAGGTCGGCGAGCGCCTGGGCTTCCCGCTGGTGCTGAAGATTCCCGATGGCTGCTTCTCCCGTGGCGTGGTCAAGGTCAACGACGACAGCGAACTGCTGGCGGCGGCGAGCGAGCTGTTCGAGCGCTCGGTCCTGTTGCTGGCCCAGGAGTTCTTCTACACCGAGTACGACTGGCGCATCGGCGTGCTCGACCGCCAACCGCTGTACGCCTGCCAGTACTTCATGTCGCGCGGCCACTGGCAGATCTACAACCACAAGGCCGACGGCCAGGACGTCAACGGCGAGTGCCGCGCCGTGCCGCTGGAGCAGGTGCCGCCGGCGGTGCTGGAGCTGGCCCTGGAGGCCGCCGGGCGGATCGGCGACGGCCTCTACGGGGTGGACCTGAAGCAGGCCGGCGACAAGGTGCTGGTCATCGAGGTCAACGACAACCCGAATATCGATGCCGGCATCGAGGACGGCCAGCTCGGCGACGAACTCTACCGGCGCATCCTCCAGGCCTTCGTCCAGCGCCTGGAACTCAAGCACCGTGGCCAGTTGAGCAAGGCGCTGCGCTGAACGGCGCGCCTCAGTCCGGCCGGCGCGTGGCCAGGCGCAGGCCGGAGCCGCGGGCGAGGGCGGCCGGCCTGACGCAACGGACCCGGTAGCGGCCGCGCTCATCGATCTCGATGCCCTGCAACTCGGGAGCGAAACCGGGAAAGTGCTCGCCGAAGGCCTGCAAGGCCAGCAGGTAGTCGATCAGTGCCGGCGATTCCTCGGCCACCCGTTCGCCGGGCAATAGCAGCGGTGTGGCCGCCGGATGGACGCCGACCAGGCTGGCGACCACACGGCCGCCGAGCCTGTCGATCGCCACCGCTTCGGTTTCGTCCCTGACCAGGTGCCCATAGACCGTGGCCGGCGCCAGCGCGGCGTGGCCGGCAGCCCTGGCGGCGGCGTCGGCGAGGGCGGTCAGGTGCAGCCGCAGGCTGGCTTCGTGGATCATCGCGCAGAGTTCGCGCAGGCCGATGTAGCGGTACAGCGGCGAGCTGTCGAGCAACTCCGGCAACACCTGCTTCAGCGGCGCATCGTCGTCGTGCCGGCGTTTGAATTCGCACAGCCTGTCCACCAGCGGCTGCGCGTGTTCCGCCCTGGCGCCCTGGGGAAACAGCAGCAGGAAGCGATAGTCGCCGGTGCGCAACGGGGCGATGCCGTGCCGGCGCAGGTAGCGGCAGACCACCGCGGCGGGTACTCCGAAGCTGGCCGGGCGACCGCGCGAATCGAGGCCGGGGGCGCTCAGGGCGACGCGCAGCGGGTCCAGCCGAGGACTGCTGTCGAGTGTCTCGGCGAGCCCGTGCCAGCGCTTCGCCGGCGTCTCCCGGCCGGCCTCGATGCCAGGCCCCGGGTTGCCCCGCAGTATCTCGAAGAACCACGTATCGCCATCCTCCCTGGCGAGCCGCGCGGCGGCTTCCCAGAGCGCCCGGCGAAAGGCCTCGGCGATGTCGCCGGCGTGCGCCGCCGGGGCTCCTGCGGACGTCTTGCGGTAGGCCGTGGAGAGGTCGTTCAGCGGCGTCGCCAGGCGCTCCGCGGTGCTCCCCGAGCCGATCCGCCACTGCTTGGCCGGCGCCAGATCGAGGCGTGCGCGGCCGTTGTAGCGGGCGCTCACCGGCGTGCGCGGGACCGGCGGGGCATAGTCGCGCAGCCGCCTGGGGCCCGCCGGGGCGCGCCATTCGCGCAGGTCGCTGTCGATGCGCTCGGCGATGAAGCGTGCGGGGCCGGCGGCCAGGTTGAAGCATCCCTGGACCTCGTCCAGTAGCTGGCTGGACAACTGCTCGATGCGCAGTTGACGAAACAACAGGAACAGCGGGATGGACGGCGCGACCTGGCGGAGTTCATCGAGGGCCGACAATTGTGCGGCCTCGTTCTCGCCTGTCGGCTCCGCGACGAGCAGGAGGATGCCGGCGGGGTGCGCGGCGTTGCCGAGAAAATCCAGGGCGACCTTGCGGCTTGGCGCCTGGAAGAGCCGATAGCCGCGTATTTCCAGTTGTCGACAAAGCTCGGAAAGACGATTCGCATCATTGGCCGCGTTTATGTTGGAAGTGACGAGTATTGAATGACGCGAAGGATTGTTTCGAGACATGCTGTTGTCCTTGTCCATTCGAACCGCTCGGTTTTGCCGGCAAAAGCGTCGCCCGGCACGCCGAAGGCTCTCGCGAGGCGCGACTAGTGATTGATGATGTACTTGGCGCTGGCGAAGGTCGGCGGGATATAGAAGTTCCACTTCTTTTGCCGGGCGAGTGCCTTGAAGGCGCCGATGCAACTGCAACCGACCTTCTGGAAGATGTTGCTCTTGTGAAACTTGACGGTACTCAGGGAGCGGCTGATCTGTTCGGCTATTTCTTTTTCCGAGAGACCGGAAAGCAGCAGGTAGATCACGTCCCATTCGCGCGAGGTGAACAACTCCGAGGGGGGCGTGAAGGTGAAGGTACCGATGCCGTCGGTGGCGATGAAGCCGCGCGGGGCGACCGAGGTCAGGGTCTTGGCATGGGCGATCACCCCGGTGCGGTTGCCGCGCCGGTCATACAGCGGCATGCGTTCGAAATACAGGCAGCAGGGCGCCGGATGATCGTCCGGCCTGAGCAGCGCCAGGGCCTCGATGCGCTTGCCGGTCTGGATGACCAGCTTGTCGTGCTCTTCGATGCTGGCACTGAAGGGGGATAGCAGGGAGTTCTTCTGGCCGAACCGCGGGGTGATCAGTTCGGTATAGCGACGATTGACATAGACGAAGTTGAGACAGTTGTCTTTCACACTCCAGGCCTCTTCGCTCTGCTCCCAGGAAATGATCAGTTCGATGGGAATGTGCACCGACATGTGGTGAGTCATGTCCAGCAGCTTTTCGATATCCAATAGCGTCATTGGCTACTCCACTCATTTACATGTGGGCGGGTCTTTGAATGGAAGAAAGATGGCGAGGCGAGTGCGTGCCGGGATGTTCGTTGGGTCCTGCGGAAGTTTCTCTGGCAAGTGCTATCTTCTTTTCGGTGGCGTTCGACTCCTGCGTCTGCGAAGTGTTACCGGAGCAACTACGCCGGAGCGCAATTCGATTTCAGGTTATATCCGCGACCTCATGCCCAGGCTGTACTTTTGATCGAGTTTTTTTGCGCTGTTCTAATAGGGGGCGGGCGCGTTGTTCGAAAAGTCGATTGACAGCTGACGGAGGTGGCCAGGGTCCTATCGAACAATTCCAGGAATTCCCTTTTTCCAATGCGCGATGCCGCTGGTCCGTACTTCGCTCGCCGGGGCCGTTGCGCGGCTATGGTGGAAGTCCCGAGGCCTATCGAGGCTTTGTCATGTCGCGTGTGCTTTTCCTGCTCCTGGCCATGGTGCTCGCCGGCCTGGGCCAACCGACCCTCGCCGCGCCCCTGCCGGACGAGCTGCCGGCAGCCTTGCCCGCCGCGCCGCCGGTCGCGCCGTTGCCCATGGGCGGCGCGCCACAGCCGCAACCGGAGGCCGCCGAGCCGGACCTGCCGGGCAGCGACGCGGCCAGCGCCGACGGGGAGGCGACGACCAAGGACGGCTTGAAGATCGGCAACGGCAGTCTCCGCCTGCGCCAGGACGATCCCGGGCCGACCCGGGAAAGCCCGCTGCGCGATCCCCGCCTGAATCCCTACGCACCGCGCCAGCCCTGACCGACGGCTCGCGCCCGGTGGCCGGGCGGGTCTAGGCTTGTGCTGCGGTCGGCGGCGTTCCACGGCGAGCGCCGACCGTTCGTCCGCGCCGCGGGCTTTTTTCCCCGCCGCTGTCGAAAGGCGCCCTCGCCGGGCGACTACCGAACGAACGGATCGTCGATCCGCACCAGGAGCCCACCGCCATGAAATACCTCTGCCTGATCTATTTCGACGAAGCGAAGCTGGCCGCCGTGCCGGCCGAGGAGCTTGCCGCCATCGTCGACGAGTGCATGACCTACTCCGACCAGTTGGGCAAGGCCGGCCACTACATCGCCTCGCACGCCCTGCAGTCGGTGCAGACCGCCACCACCCTGCGCCACCAGGGCGGGCGGCTGGCGATGACCGACGGGCCGTTCGCCGAGACCAAGGAGCAACTCGGCGGTTTCTACCTGATCGAGGCGCGCGACCTCAACCAGGCCCTGCAGATCGCCGCGAAGATTCCGCCGGGACGGCTCGGCTGCGTCGAAGTGCGACCGGTCAAGGAATGGGAGTGAGGGCGCCCGGCGCCGGAGGTGAAGCATGTGCCCCCTTTGCATCGCATCCCTGTCCCTGCTGTGCGCCGGCGGCGCTTCGCTGGCCGGCTTCGCCCTGGCGACCGGGCGCCGGCGCCGCTGGCGGAACGACCCCGGGCAGGCTGGAAAACCGAGAATTTCCGTGGAGAATCGGCAATGAATCCTTCTTTGCAGGACCACCCGGTGAGCAACCGGGAACAATGGCTGGACGCCCGTCGCCGTCTGCTGGCGCGGGAAAAGCAACTCACCCGCCTGCGCGACCAGGTCGCCGCCGAACGACGCGAACTGCCCTGGGTCAGGGTGGACAAGGACTACCGCTTCCAGGGCGAGCGCGGCGAGCGTTCGCTGGCCGAGTTGTTCGGCGGCAATAGCCAGCTAATCGTCTACCACTTCATGTTCGCGCCGGGCTGGAGCGAAGGCTGCGTCGGCTGTTCGTTCCTCGCCGACCACATCGACGGCGCCAACCGGCACCTGGCGCACCACGACGTCAGCCTGGTGGCGGTATCGCGCGCGCCCCTGGAGGAGTTCCAGGCGTTCCGCCGGCGCATGGGCTGGCGTTTCGACTGGTACTCCTCGTACGGCAGCGATTTCAACCGTGACTTCGGGGTGTCCTTCGACAAGGCGCAACTGGCCGCCGGCAGCGTCGACTACAACTACCAGCCGACCCCCGACGCCGGCGAGGAAATGCCGGGTGCCAGCGTGTTCCTGCGCAATCCGGCGGGCGAGGTGTTCCACACCTATTCGGCCTATGCGCGCGGCCTCGACATCCTGCTCACCACCTACACCTTCCTCGACCTGACGCCCAAGGGGCGCAACGAGGACGCGATCATGGACTGGCTGCGTCACCACGACCGCTACGACGAGGCGCCGAAAAGCGCCTGCTGCCACGCGCAGGCCAGCCATTGAGGGAGCACGGCGAGCCGTTGCGCAGCCGCATCGAGGCGCTGTACCGCGAGGAGTCGCGGCGCGTGCTGGCGACCCTGATCCGCCTGCTCGGCGATTTCGAGCTGGCCGAGGAAGCCTTGCACGACGCCTTCATCGCCGCCGTCGAGCAGTGGCCGCGCGACGGTATCCCGCGTAACCCGCGCGCCTGGCTGGTTTCCGCCGGGCGCTTCAAGGC
>OKWK01000607.1_pt1 | contig 12523 bp, 4 predicted proteins | sample 1607181 | NCBI WGS metagenome assembly OKWK01 (sample SAMN07501053, study PRJEB24779) | human gut metagenome | isolation source: stool | host: human infant | place: USA: Pittsburgh, PA
CTTTTGCATTTCTACCAATAACAACGCTATCTTCACTTAAGGATTGAGCACCACTACCGATAGCAATACCATTTTGTCTTGTAACTGTGCTAGATGGACCTATAGCAATAGAATTGCCCCCTTGTGCGCCATCATTATCAACATTACTACCAGTACCTGCTGCTGCAGAGTTCACAGATACGTATTTTAGCGGTTTAACAGCACTTGCTACAGCATATAATTGGGATCCATTAATAGCATCTGTACTTGTAGCAGATACTTCCCCTGCTGCGACATTTTTAATTTGTCGTGTTGCGCCAGCGCTACCTACAGAAACTTGCATATTTGGATTGCCTGTGGCACCTGCAAAATTATAGGTAATACCATTAATCGTAGTAGAGCCTTGATTTGTAGCTCCTGTCGCCGTTGTAGAACCACTACCTAGCGCAACAGCACCTTGTAAAGTCGCTTGTGCATTTGTACCAATCGCTACTGCATCTTCTGAAGTAGCCTTAGCATTCTTACCAATAGCTACAGCACCTGTTGCAGAGGCAGTCGTTCTATCGTTAGATGTATCATTGTCTTGGCTTCCAATAGCTAAACCACCATTCGTTGCGGTCGCATGATGGCCGATGGCTGTAGAGGTCCCTGTAGCAGATACCTTTCGACCCATAGCAACGGCAAAACCACCATCTGCGCTAACTGTATGTCCAATAGCCATAGATGTAGACCCACTAGCAAAGGCATTAAAGCCCATCGCCAATGAATAAACCCCTGTTGAGGCAGAATCTTGACCGATTACAACACCACCGGCATGATTATTGCCCGTATCCTCAAGAACACCTTTACCAATAGCAACGCCACCTGTTGCGGCTAACGCTTTTTGACCTACTGCGACACCACTATTCTTAGAATTGGCATAGTACCCCACTGCAACGGCAGTATCACCGTCTGCAGTAGTGGCGTAGTTAATTGTTCTATTCGTATTAACAACGCCAGCAGTAGAGTTTAAACTACCTGCAAAGCCTATAATACCAGAACCACCAGCGCCACTACCAACAGCTACGGAGCTTGCTCCCGTAGCTGTCGTATTCGTACCGACTGCTAATGCTCTACCACTCGTTGCACTTGCTTTTTTGCCAATAGCTAGTGATTCGTTTCCAGTTGCAGATGCTTCCATCCCCACAGCAGTTGCTGTTGACCCTTTAGCAGATGCAAGTGCACCTAGCGCCGTAGCCGATGCACCAGATGCTTCCGTATCACGGCCTAATGCTGTAGCACCAATATCAGAGGCCTTTGAATTAGCACCAATAGCAATGGCCTTTTCAGAGTTTGCGACAGTAGAGGTACCGAAGGCAATAGCATCCGATCCACTTGACGCAGCACCAGAACCAATTGCTGTTGCACGTGAATTACTAGCTTTAGCATTAAAACCAACAGCAGTAGTCTCTACTGCAGTAGCTTCTGTTTTATTTTTACCGCCATTAGATCCACCGCCAAGAGCTACTGCATTAGCACCTGTCGCATTGGCAGAAAGACCTAATGCAACAGTACCTGCTCCATTAGCATTCGCACCAGCGCCAACAGCTGTAGCAGGGTTCTCTGGACTAGCAGTAGGTGCCTGGGCATTACTAAAATAACCAATTGCAACAGACTGATTGCTTTGTGATTTAGCAGAAGAACCAATAGCAACACCATTTGTACCTACAGCTACAGCGGCATCAGCCAATCTTGCTGATGGAGGATCCGCAGCTATTACATCAGTAATCATACCGGATTGCATAGCTAGTGCTGCCAAAATACTAGCCACTACGATTTTCTTTTTACCTGTTTTGTTCTTTGCAATTTCAGATACTACGATGTAGCACTGTTTTGACTTAGACCAAATTACTTTAAAAATCTTGTTCATTCTTTTTCCTTTTACTAACTATCTCTCAAAACCATATCTTATATAAATCAATTTCTAGTATTTGTATTTCGTTATACCTCAAAATATACCCATTACATTTTAAAGCTCATTTCATAATTTTATCATATTTTATCTATATCAAACAATGAAATTTGATGCATTATACGAATATTTAATTGTAAATCAAATATTTTCGAAAGTTAAAAGGATATAGATTTAATCTATTTCTTTTATTTTTATCTATGTATATTTTTATCTTTTTGGATAAATATTTATGAATGAATATGCAATCAAATTGTTAATCTGTATTCTAAATACTATATCTATTTAATTTTAATATGAGTATTTTTTATCTCATATTTATTATCAAGTAATATATTTTATTTTTAAAATGTATTTTCTAATTCATTTTATATTTAAGATAAACTTTTCAATAGGATAGATAATTTCAAATACAAAAAAGCCACCACTCATAACGAGTGGTGGCTTTCACCATATACATATTCATACATGAAGATATACAAATATATAGATTATCCGTGTATAAATTACTAAGCTTTGGATTCAACTAATTTTTGAACAAGAGCTTCTAATTTTGCAACACGATCTTGAAGTTGTTCATTTTCTGCTTTCAAAGTATTCACAGTTGCATTATCTGGCTTAGCAGGTTTTGTACCAACACCAATACGCCATGTAGCGCCCATGCCGTACATTTGCTCGGATTTAGAAATACCTACGGATGCATTCAAGAATACACGGTCATTAGGAGCATAGCCATAACCAAGGGCAAGTGCTTTCTCACCATGATAGGAACCGACACCAGCCATAACTTGGCCTTTTTCAGTGCCGTCAACATAGTAAGGTTTCAATGATGACAATGCAGCACTCATAGCACCAACACGATTTAAACGTACATTCGTATTGTTGATTTGTGAAAGCGCTACATTAGATTGATTTTGTACTAAACCATAAACTTGGCTACCATTAACTGCATCTGTAGACGTTGGTGAAATATCACCAGGTGCAACATTCGTGATTTTACGTTCTGCACCAGGTGCACCTACACTTACAGTATTTGGAGCTGATGCAATGGATCCTTGACCAAGAGCTACAGAGTTAGTAGCACCAGCTTGTACAACGGAATTTGCACCTAGAGCTAGGCCATTGGCAGCACCAACATCAGAATTAGCACCTAAAGCTGTTGCATTAGGCCCAATTGCTTTTGCATTTGTGCCAAGAGCAGTGGCATAATCACCATCAGCTTTTGAATTTTTGCCTACAGCCATATCATTACTTTGAGCTGTACTACCAGCCACAATGCCAGAGTTTGCAAAGTTTGCAGCTGTAGATGCCGCTGTAGATGCAGCACTTTCAGCTCTTGTAGCACTAGAAGCTGCAGATGATGCCGATGTACTTGCACTGGATGCACTAGAATTTGCTGCATTTGCTGCATTAGAAGCCACTGTTGCTGAAGAATCCGCTTTATTCGCTGCCGTACTTGCTACCGTAGCGGAGCTATCTGCTGCTGTCGCACTAGATCCTGCTTTAGTAGCAGAGGAATCTGCTGCTGTTGCACTGGATGCTGCTTTTGTTGCGGAGCTATCTGCTGCCGTTGCGCTAGATGCTGCTTTCGTTGCGGAAGAATCTGCTGCCGTTGCACTAGATGCCGCTTTCGTTGCAGAACTATCTGCTGCTGTTGCGCTGGACGCAGCCTTCGTAGCAGAAGAGTCTGCTGCCGTTGCTGAAGAAGCTGCTTTTGTTGCAGAGGAATCTGCTGCTGTCGCACTAGATGCCGCTTTTGTTGCAGAACTATCAGCCGCTGTTGCCGAGCTTGCAGCCTTTGTAGCAGAGCTATCAGCTGCTGTCGCACTGGACGCGGCCTTCGTTGCAGATGAATCTGCTGCCGTTGCACTAGATGCTGCTTTTGTTGCAGAGGAATCCGCAGCTGTTGCACTAGATCCTGCTTTCGTTGCGGAGCTATCAGCTGCTGTCGCACTGGATGCTGCTTTTGTTGCGGAAGAGTCGGCTGCTGTTGCACTAGACGCTGCCTTTGTTGCAGATGAATCCGCTGCCGTTGCACTAGATGCCGCTTTCGTTGCAGAACTATCTGCTGCTGTTGCGCTGGACGCGGCCTTCGTAGCGGAAGAGTCTGCTGCCGTTGCAGAACTTGCAGCCTTTGTAGCAGAACTATCAGCTGCTGTTGCGCTAGACGCTGCCTTCGTAGCGGAAGAATCTGCAGCTGTTGCGCTGGACGCTGCTTTCGTTGCAGAAGAGTCTGCTGCCGTTGCTGAACTTGCGGCCTTTGTAGCTGAGCTGTCAGCTGCTGTTGCGCTGGATGCCGCTTTTGTTGCTGAAGAATCTGCTGCTGTTGCAGAGCTTGCAGCTTTTGTAGCTGAACTATCTGCTGCTGTTGCAGAGCTTGCAGCTTTTGTAGCTGAACTATCAGCTGCTGTTGCACTGGACGCGGCTTTCGTAGCTGAACTATCAGCCGCTGTTGCGCTGGACGCGGCTTTCGTAGCGGAAGAATCTGCTGCTGTCGCAGAAGATTCGGCTTTCGTAGCAGAACTATCTGCTGCTGTTGCGCTGGACGCGGCCTTCGTTGCAGAAGAGTCTGCTGCCGTTGCTGAACTTGCAGCCTTTGTAGCTGAGCTATCAGCTACCGTTGCTGAAGATGCTGCTTTTGTTGCAGAGGAATCCGCTGCTGTTGCGCTGGATGCCGCTTTTGTTGCAGAACTATCAGCCGCTGTTGCACTAGACGCTGCCTTCGTTGCAGATGAATCTGCTGCTGTCGCACTAGAGGCTGCTTTTGTTGCAGAAGAATCTGCTGCTGTGGCAGAGCTTGCAGCCTTTGTAGCTGAACTATCAGCTGCTGTCGCACTAGATGCTGCTTTCGTAGCAGATGAATCTGCCGCTGTTGCTGAAGATGCCGCTTTTGTTGCGGAGCTATCTGCTGCTGTGGCAGAGCTTGCAGCCTTTGTAGCTGAACTATCAGCTGCTGTTGCACTGGACGCTGCTTTAGTAGCAGAGGAATCTGCCGCCGTTGCTGAACTTGCGGCCTTTGTAGCTGAGCTATCAGCCGCTGTTGCGCTGGACGCTGCTTTCGTTGCTGATGAATCTGCAGCTGTTGCTGAAGATGCTGCTTTTGTTGCGGAGCTATCGGCTGCTGTTGCGCTGGACGCTGCTTTCGTTGCTGAAGAATCTGCTGCTGTCGCAGAGGATCCGGCTTTCGTAGCGGAGCTATCGGCTGCGGTTGCACTAGATGCTGCTTTCGTTGCGGAAGAGTCTGCTGCTGTTGCACTGGATGCTGCTTTTGTTGCAGAGGAATCAGCTGCTGTCGCACTGGATGCTGCTTTTGTTGCAGAGGAATCAGCTGCTGTCGCACTGGATGCTGCTTTTGTTGCGGAGCTATCTGCTGCCGTGGCAGAACTTGCAGCCTTTGTTGCAGAGCTATCAGCTGCTGTTGCGCTAGATGCCGCTTTTGTAGCAGAAGAATCTGCTGCTGTGGCAGAGCTTGCAGCCTTTGTAGCTGAACTATCTGCGGCTGTAGCACTGGATCCTGCTTTTGTTGCAGAGGAATCCGCTGCTGTGGCACTGGATGCTGCTTTTGTTGCAGAACTATCAGCTGCTGTTGCAGAAGATGCTGCTTTTGTTGCGGAACTATCTGCTGCTGTTGCAGAGCTTGCTGCTTTGGTTGCAGAGGAATCTGCTGCTGTCGCACTAGATGCAGATTTTGTTGCAGAAGAATCCGCTGCTGTGGCAGAGCTTGCTGCCTTCGTCGCTGAGCTATCTGCGGCTGTAGCACTGGATCCTGCCTTTGTTGCAGAGGAGTCCGCTGCTGTGGCACTGGATGCTGCTTTGGTTGCAGAGCTATCTGCTGCGGTGGCACTAGATGCTGCTTTCGTTGCAGAACTATCTGCTGCTGTTGCGCTGGACGCTGCCTTCGTTGCGGAAGAATCTGCTGCCGTTGCAGAGCTTGCAGCTTTTGTAGCAGAAGAATCTGCCGCTGTGGCACTAGATGCTGCTTTTGTCGCAGAACTATCAGCCGCTGTTGCGCTGGACGCTGCCTTCGTTGCGGAAGAATCTGCTGCAGTCGCACTGGATGCTGCTTTTGTTGCAGAAGAATCTGCTGCTGTTGCTGAGGACGCTGCTTTAGTAGCAGAAGAATTCGCTGCTGTTGCGCTGGACGCTGCCTTCGTTGCTGAAGAATCTGCTGCTGTTGCAGAAGATGCTGCTTTTGTTGCGGAAGAGTCCGCTGCAGTCGCAGAACTTGCTGCTTTGGTTGCAGAGGAATCTGCTGCTGTCGCACTAGATGCTGCCTTTGTTGCAGAACTATCAGCTGCTGTGGCAGAAGATGCTGCTTTTGTTGCAGAGGAATTTGCAGCTGTGGCACTGGATGCTGCTTTGGTTGCAGAAGAGTCTGCTGCTGTCGCAGAACTTGCTGCCTTCGTTGCGGAAGAATCCGCTGCAGTGGCACTAGATGCTGCCTTGATTGCGGAGCTATCAGCCTTATTAGCTGCTGCTTCAGCACGAAGTGCAGAGCTTGCAGAAGATTGGGCAGATTTATCTGCTGCTGTGGCAGAAGATGCAGCATTTGTAGCAGCTGTACTTGCTACTGTTGCAGAGGATACCGCTTTTGTTGCTGCCGCTTCTGCCGCTGCCAAAGAGCTAGAAATAGCCGCTTTAGCTGCATTATACCCAGCTGCTGTAGAGTTAGCTGTAGACACCGCTGCATCAGCTTTAGTTTCAGCACTAGCTGCTTTTACAAGTGCAGAACTTGCTGCTGTAGATACGCTTGTAAGAGCTGTAGCTGTACTTTCAGCCGCTTGAACTACAGCATATAATTGAGATCCGTTAACTGCATCTGTAGATGTAGCAGATACAGTGCCAGCTGCTAAGTTAGTTAAAGTACGTTTTTTAGAAGAAGAGCCAATAGAAACAGTACCACCAGCCGTACCTCCAGCTAATGTATAGCTTTTGCTAGCAATAGTCATTGTATTTGTGCTTGTTGCCGCACCAGTTTCAGAAGCAGCGCCTAAAGCAACACTATCTTGATGAGTTACTTTTGCACCTTTACCTAATGCAGTACCTAAGGACACAGTAGAGGAAGCACCATCACCAATAACTACGCTAGTCCCACTTGTTGCGGTAGCAGAGTTACCAATGGCTACAGATGTATAGCCAGCAGCATTAGCACCATAGCCAATTGCTACAGTCCCTGTGTCACCTGCACTAGCACCATAACCAATAGCAACAGCTGCGGAGGAAGATGCGGCTGCATTTGTACCCATTGCAATTGTATTATCTTTACTTGCATTCGCACCATTACCAATAGCAGTAGCACTTGTATCAGAGGCCGTTGCACTTGTACCCATTGCAATTGTATTCGCTTTACTTGCAGTTGCATCCTTACCAATAGCGGTAGCAGAACTTTCCGAAGCAGCTGCACTTGTACCAAATGCAATGGCATTTGCTTTACTTGCAGCTGCTTGTTTACCAATAGCTGTACCGGCTTCACCAGAAGCTACAGTAGCGGTACCAATAGATACAGCATCTGTAGCACTAGCTGCAGTGTGAGTACCAGTATCACCACTAGAACCGATAGCTACTGCATTTTTACCACTTACATCTACTTGATAACCAATACCAGTACCATATTGAGCAGCACTTGTAATATTAATAGTAGAACCAAGACCAGTACCTTGGTTAGCATGTACTTGAGAGTTATAACCAACGAGTGTAGCCGCAGATTGATCAACAGTTAAATCCCAACCAATACCAGTAGATCTTTCTCTTGTAACTTGTACATTTTTACCTACTGCTGTTGCGCCCCAACCAGTTGCATTGTTACCAGCACCAATCGCAATGGTTGCAGTGCCATCAGCAATTGCGCCTTCACCAACAGCAATAGATTTACTAGACTTAGCTTGAGTGCTCTTACCTAATGCAATAGCACTACTTTCGGAAGCGGCTGCACTTGTACCAACAGCAATAGCATCAGATTTACTTGCACGTGCTGCTGTACCAAGGGCAACAGAGTAATCGCCTGTTGCAGCTGTTTTTGTACCATTATACGCACTACCAATAGAGATAGCTCGATCACCAGATGCTTCATTGCTATAACCAATGCCCACTGCTGCCGTGCCAGACACAGTAGTATTAGAGCCTGCACCAAAGGCTTGGTTACCGGTAGTATTCACTAAATAACCAACTGCAGTAGCACCACCACCATTAGCATGAGTCTGAGAGCCAAATGCGTTATCATTTTCTTGATCAGCTTTTGCAGCATAACCCACTGCAGCAGCATTATTCCCAGTAGCGGCTGCAGTATTACCTACTGCTGTAGCACTAATTTTAGTAGCTTGTGCATATGCGCCTACTGCCGTCGCATTAGACCCTGATGCCCCGGTTTTCATACCTAAAGAAGTACCATTTCCACCAGTAGCCTTTGCATCCCAGCCCATAGATACAGCATTACCAGCACTTTCCGCATCACTACCAATTGCAACAGCACCATTATAATCAGCATTAGCTCGACCAATCGCAATAGCATTATTACCATTTGCACTAGCTATACTACCCGCATCAGTAGTAGAAATTGCAATGCCTTTGGCAGGCGCATTCCCGAAGAATCGACCAGCCGCATCAACTTCAATAACATTCGTAGTTACAGCTAAAGAAGCCAAAATACCAGCCACAACGATTTTCTTTTTACCTGTTGTATTTTTAGCCATTTCAGATACAACTACATAACATTGTTTAGATTTGGACCAAATAACCTTAAAAATCTTATTCATACTAACCCTTTACTCCTAACTTCTCTAACAATATTTGGTATTTAAGTATATTTTCTTTATTTAATGGCGACACCGAATCAATAAGCTTATCATTCCATTTTTTATGGCTTTCAAAATCATCATCATAGGATTTAATAGCATTGATTAACTGGCGTTCACCGTCATAAGCATCGAACCCATCGTAGTAGAATCCCACATGGTGTGCTTTTAACATTGGTGAGTTATGTACTAGTGGATAACCGCCATATAAGGCCTCGTAATATACATAGTTCAATGCATTTTCCCATTGGAAGGAAAGCACAATGTCCGTGTATTTTGCAAGAAATTGTGGCGTAATATGACGCGTTTCAACGGTCATTACATTAGCTTTAACAGCCGATGTATATCCAATAAAATTAAAAATGGCATCATTATCTTTGATGTCATAGGTATTACATAAATATATATGCTTTACCAATTCTGGATGGTTCCGATAAGCCTCTTCCCCAATCAAAATTGGAATCATACAGTTTTTTAGTACCGATATATTCGGTTCCAATACAGAGACGCGAGCACCATTAGCTTTCATTTGACCATGTTCATAACCAAATGTATATGGTTCTTCAATAGATTTAGTCATATGGTCTAAAAACAATGGATCCCATAAATGAGGAGCCTCATATACAGGGGCTTTTGTCATAATTTCTAAATAGCAACGATTTGTATTCATATGCTGTGGAATCATCCATACAGCATCATATTTCGTACCGTTGAAAGCACGGGCACCAGGTTTATCGTGAACCATCTTTTCCATATCGGCAATGAAATCATTCCCCATGCGGTACGATACGATTTTGGCACCACGTTTACGGTATTCTGCTTCGATTTGTGGTTCTAATGTTAATGTTCCCTCAATCAAAACATCAGTCTTATCGATGACTTCATCGCTGTCATAAATATCGATATCCATCAAATCTAACCGCATATTATCAGATATGCTAGATTTATCATTTCTCCAATAAACAAAATAAACAGATTCGACACCGTCAATCTGTTCCAAGCATTGTTTTAAGAAGTACATGTTTTGTCCGGCCCCATTCGACCAGATATGATTGTAAGATTCGCCCCAAAAAAAGGTAATCCCTATATTAATCGTAATCACTCCTCATCTAACTCTTAGAATTCCCCTCATTTAAAATTCATATAACCCATTGTATCAAATAGATATTATATTGACAATTCTATTTCGAGCATTTTCGATATTTTTATAAAAATACTACGCTTTACAAATGGTTGGTTTAAACTTTTTAATATTTAGATAAAATTTGTCAAATTAAGGTACTAAATAAAAGGTTATTTACAATAGAATAATATATATAACAAAATAAGGTAGTCATGCACAATCAATAAATTATGCATAACTACCTTATATTTATAATGATATTTCGAATGATTTTAGCTCTATTTTACTATGTTAAACACATAGTGACTTTGCTGCTCTGCCAGCTGAATTCGTTCATGCAAACGTTTTGCATAGGCCCTATACATCTCTTGTGCCTCTTCCACAGATACAATATCAAAGGTAATTCCATCCCCAATAGGCAACTGGCTCAGTCTAGGCAAATCAGCGGTAATAACGGTGCCGATTTTCGTATAGCCCCCCGTCGTTTGCCGATCCGCCATGAGGATGATTGGATTGCCATCAGATGGAACTTGAATCGATCCAAACACAGCACCATCAGAGATGATATCGGCTCCGTCGATGTGTTCAACAGGGGCTCCATCTAACCTAAATCCCATGCGGTCGCATTGAATGGTCAATGTATAGAGTTCACTACTAAAATTACGAATACCCGTTTCTGTAAAGTGCTTTGCTTGCGAGCCTAGTACAACGCGCAGCGGTTCATGGCATTCACGGCCGCCCCGATTAAATAGAACCGTATTAAATAAATGATTTGATTCTCTAGTATAGTCGCAGATGATAGTATCACGCATGCAATCCTTTAAACGCACTTCGTCGCCCGCCACTAAGGGACGCCCCTCAAATCCACCGATGTTCGCCTTTGTATGTGTCGCCACGCTACCGTTGATTTCGGGCACATCAATACCTCCGGCAAAGGAAATATACATGCGCACCCCACATTGGCTAAAGCTGCCAGAGATGACATCGCCGTTATGGCAGACAAAAGGAATGTACCGCGGCACCTCAACATTATTAATGGTAGGCCTCATATCGGCGCCTGTGAAAGCAACAATACACGTGCCTTTCACCTTGAGCGTAGGGCTGAGTACGGTACACTCCAAAGCACCTACTGGTGTCGTATTCCCTACAAGAGCTTGTCCGATAGCATAGCTTTCACCATCCATAGGGCCAGCTACAGGCATGCCATATTGTTGAAATCCTACGCGCCCTCCGTCTTGCACTGTGGTCATCATACCAGGTGCCACCACCTCAAATGACGCATTCTTATATTCACTTACCGCCACGGAGGTCACCTACCTTTACATGATGTACAACGGGCTTAAAAGAAGAGCCCAATTTCTTAATACAGTCGAACTCACTTTCATCAATAGGAACATAGCGCACATAATCGCCCGCCTTAAGAAGGGCCGCCTCTTCACGAGAAGCATCGTACATGGACAGAGGCGTGCGTCCTATAATTTGCCATCCACCAGGGGAATCCGATGGATAGGTGCCGGTCTGCTCACCCGCGATTCCTACGGACCCTGCCGGAATATGTGTACGCGGCGAAGACAATCGCGGCGTAGCGATGCGCGGATCCATGCCACCTAGATACGTAAAGCCCGGAATAAAGCCCATCATGTACACGAGGTAATCCGTGCCGCTATGAATGCTCACCACTTCGGCCTCTGTAAGGTGATTATGAGATGCTACAAATCCAAGGTCTGGACCAAATTCACCACCATAGACGGTCGGTATCTCAACGACCGTCACGAATTCATTTTCATCAGCACTCATAGGCTGCGTACAGATAGGTTCAAGAATGCGGCACAGTTCAGCATAGGTGTAGCGCAGCGCATCATACTGAATGAGAAGCGCACAATAGGTAGGCACCATCTCAATAATCCCCTCTAAATGGAGGCTTTCAATACCCGCCACAGTCTGACGGATACGCTGATTAATCTTAGGGTCAATAACTTGACCAAATTCGATGGAGATAGCACTATCTCCAACAGGTGAAATTGTGGGATTCATGATGTCCCCCTAACCTAATAATTTCGCAATACCTTGCAAGGATGTAACGCCGATATAAGCGGTCACAAGCACAACAATCCAGCCAGTATAGAATAAAATCGGATTGTGCTTATAGTCCCCTACGATATTCGTCTTACGCGTTGCCAATAACATAACGGCTAAGGTAACAGGCAAGATCAAACCATTCACAGAGCCCGCCACGATTAATAGCGTAGCCGGTTTGCCGATAAAGATAAGAATGCATGTGGACACGAAGATGAATGCCATGATGGTCAATTTTTCATACCGTTCCACCACCTTGAACAAGGTTTTAAGGAAAGATACCGATGTATAGGCAGCACCCACAACAGATGTCAACGCAGCGCAGAAGAATACGATACCGAATAATTTATGACCGATTTCACCAGCACCAAGTAAGAACGCAGAACCTGCTGGATCCTTTGGATCTAATGCAAAGCCCATGGATACTACGCCGAGTACGGCTAAGAATAACAATATACGAACGATGGCGTCTACGGACATGCCCATGAAGGCAGCGCGACGCACATCTTTTAAATGTTCACGGCCAGTAATGCCCGCATCAATCAAGCGATGGCCGCCGGAGAATGTAATGTACCCACCTACGGTACCGCCGATAAGGGTAAT
>OKWK01000610.1_pt1 | contig 12424 bp, 12 predicted proteins | sample 1607181 | NCBI WGS metagenome assembly OKWK01 (sample SAMN07501053, study PRJEB24779) | human gut metagenome | isolation source: stool | host: human infant | place: USA: Pittsburgh, PA
TGTCCCCTATAAATTATAGGTTACATTCCGCTTAATATATTATTAAATTTGTTCCGTGTTTACGGGTTCACTTCATAGTCTCACTTTCATTATTCTGCTTCTGCAACAATTTCTTTGCCTGCATAGTGTCCACAAGAAGGACAAACTCTATGAGGTAATTTCATTTCATGGCAGTTAGGACATTCAACTACTGTTGCTTTATTTAATCTGTAAGAAGATGCTCTTCTCTTGTTCTTTCTTTGTTTTGAAGTTTTTCTCTTAGGTACGGCCATTTCTACACCTCCTCATCTTTAAATAAATCTAATAACTTTCCAAATCTTGGATCCATTGATTCTTGTATAGATTCTTCTTCATGGCAATCACATGGACCATCATTTAAGTTCTTTCCACAATGTGGACAAAGTCCCTTGCAATCTTCGCTGCACAAATTTTTACCTCCAATAGAAGTAATAATTTGTGAAAAAATAATCTCTGAAAGATTAATGGAATCATCGGTAATTTTAAAATACTCATCTATTGAATCTTCATCATATAGACTTGGATCTTTAAAATTGTAAGCAATGTAAGATGTCTCTTTTTCCTTTATAAATTCTTTGAGGCACCTGTCACAAATTGCTTTGAATTTGTAGGAAATATCAAGACAAAGTTCTAATTCCCCTGTCAAATCATGAATATATCCCTTGTACTCTATTGGATAGATGAGATTTAGATCTTCTAAACTCAAATCCGTATCATTTTCCTTTAAGCTTCCTTTAAAGTCTAGCCTAACATCATCAGATGACAAAAAAGTACTAAGATCTAATTTCATAAACTCACCTCAAAAATACATACAAATTATTATAACTTTTAATTATTCAAATGTCAACAATAATCTTGAAAATTATGCTTTTACAAGTTCCTTTGTATCTCTTGCAATCATAAGCTCTTCGTTAGTTGGAATTACAAAAATCTTAATGGAAGAATCGTCAGCAGAAATAAGTTTGTCTTCTCCTCTAACATTATTTCTTTCAGGATCAATCTTAATTCCAAGAGATTTCAATCCATTAACTATTGATTCTCTCATTTCAATTGAATTTTCACCAACGCCTGCTGTAAATACAATTGCGTCAACATGGTCAAGTTCAGTCATGTAAGAACCAATGTAGCCACGAACTCTTTTTTCGAAGATATCAAGGGCAAGTTTTGCTCTCTTGTTTCCTTCATCTCTAGCTGCTTCAATATCTCTAAAGTCACTTGATACTCCAGAAATTCCAAGAACACCAGATTTTTTGTTGATTAATGTGTTAATTTCATCAGTAGAAAGATTTTCTTTTTCCATAATGAATGGAAGAATAGCTGGATCTAAATCACCACATCTAGTTCCCATTGCAAGTCCTTCAAGTGGTGTGAATCCCATTGATGTGTCAATGGATTTACCATTTTTAACTGCACAAATACTTGACCCATTTCCAAGGTGACAAGTAATTAAGTTAACTTCATTTACATCTTTTCCTAACATTTCAGCTGCTCTGTTAGTTATATATTTATGAGAAGTTCCGTGGAAACCAAATCTTCTAATTTTATATTTTTCATAGTATTCATATGGAAGTGCATAGATGTAGCTTTCTTCTGGCATAGTTTGGTGGAAAGCTGTATCAAATACTGCAACTTGTTTAACCTTAGGAAGAAGTCTTTGGCAAGCTTTGATTCCCATAATGTTTGGTGGATTGTGAAGAGGAGCTATTTCAACATTATCTTCAATTCCCTTTAAAACTTTTTCGTCGATTACAACAGATTTAGCGAAATCTTCGCCTCCGTGTACAACTCTGTGACCTACAGCATCAATTTCATCAAGAGATTTAATTGCACCGTATTCTTCATTTGTTAGGGATTCCATTACAAGTTCAAGAGCTCTCTTGTGATCTTGCATTGGAGTTTCAATAGTTTTCTTTTCCTTTCCTATTGTTTCGTGTTTAATTCTTGAACCTTCAATTCCAATTCTTTCAACTAAACCCTTTGCCATCAATTCTTCAGTTTCCATATCAATTAATTGATATTTTAGAGAAGAAGATCCGCAATTAATTACTAATATCTTCATATTTCCTCCTCATGTTTTTTAAATTTCTTAAATATAGTATAATAACTAATAATAAGTTTATAACAGATGTAGCCATTAGTCAATAATTGGAGATTTAAAATATGAAAATTGCTTCTATAATTGCGGAGTACAATCCCTTCCACAGGGGTCACGCCTATCAGATTCAAAAAATAAAAAGTGAATACTCAGATTATATAGTTGTTATTATGTCTGGAAATTTTGTGCAAAGGGGCGAGCCTGCCATAATAAATAAATTTGAAAGGGCAAAAATTGCAGTGGATAATGGAGCAAGTCTCGTATTAGAGCTTCCACTCTTTTACGCAACATCAAATGCAGAAATATTTGCTCGCGGCGGCATTACTATTTTAAATTCTATGGAAATCATTGACAGACTTTACTTTGGAAGTGAAGATGACGCATCTACTCTAAAAAATCTCTCAGAAAAAATTTATAAAAATTTAGATGATGAAAAAATAAAAAAATTTTTGACTGAGGGAAATTCCTATATAAAATCTCGTGAGCTTGCCATGGATTTTTTAAGTAAAGAAGAAAAAGAAATTTTAAAAAAACCAAATAATATTTTAGGCTTGGAGTACATCAAAAATTTAGATAAATTAAATTCAAAAATAGAAGCTCACTCCATGGCTAGAAAAAATGTAAACCACAAGGACGATTTTGCCCATGAAGGCTTTGCATCGGCATCCCACATTAGAAAGCTTGCCTATAGGGGCGAAGATGTATCAAACTTTATTCCAGACTATGAGCTAATTACAGAAAATAAATTAGAAAATTATTTTGAAATTTTTAAATATAAAATGATCTCAGAAAAAATAAATTTCAGCCATTACTTTGACTATGAAGTTGGACTAGAAAATAGGATTTTAGAAAATTTAGACTCCAAAAACTTTGAAGAACTAATAGAAAAAGTTCACTCAAAGAGGCACAGCAGGTCAAGAATAAAGAGGCTTATCCTAGAAATACTCTTAGACATAAAAAAAGATTCCATAAAAAAATCCTTTGAAGCTCCCTACACAAGAGTCCTTGCCTGCGACGAAAAAGGCATAGAAATCTTAAAAAAATCAAAAAACAAAAATAAAATTTATTCCTTTAAAAGCTTTTACGACAAGTCTACTGGCATCACAAAAGAGATGCTTGATAAAGAAATCTTGGCAAGCGACTTCTACAACATAAAATCTGGAAAAATAAAGACAGACTTCACAAGAGAAGTCTATAAAAAATTATAATTTTAATTAATTCTTAATGAGAATACACTAAACAAATTAATAATGGAGGCAATTCCAATGGAAATAGAAGTTTTTAATGAAGTTCTTGGAGAAAGGCTTGAACCTATCTTAGGACAAGATAGATATTATAATTCCCTTTCAGATTCAGATTGTTTTTATGAAATACCTGACTGGATTAATAACACAGGCTACTACCAAGGGGCAGTCATTAGATTTTATGATTTGTTAAACAAGAAAGTCTATACCCCTTTTGAAAAAGAAAAAAATGTAAGCTATTCCTATGCAAAATTTAAAAATAATTTTTTCTATTTTTTAAAAGTAGATTTCAACAAAAATATTGTAGAATTAATAAAATATTATCCAGAACAAAGCTTAGAAAATATACACAAAATACCAATAAAGGAAGTGGAATTATATAATTTATCTTTAGAAGATGGTTATGAATTTCATATATGTAGCTCATCTGATAGTTTTATTTCCTACTACCCTCGTAAATTTAGTATAGACATGAAGCCAGACCAATCAGTTTTATATATAGACAAAGATAAGATATATATAAACCAGTGGATTGAAGAAGGCATAGAAGGAGATAAAATAACCAACGACTATAAATACTATGAAAAATTACTTGTCCTAGATTTAGATGGAAATCTAATCTCTGAAAGACAAGGAAGTTTATCCCAATACCCTAATGGAAAATGGTACCTTTCTTAAATAACTTAATAAATTGCAAGCCTCACTCAATAAACAAGTTGTATGTGTTCGAACTTTCACAAGAAATTAATGTAATTAATCCTTATGCATAAAAAACGAAAATAACTTAATAAGAAAGTTTATAAAATATTATAAACTTATAAAAATCAAATTTTTTAATTAAAGGCAAAAAGAAACTCTCATCCTAAAAAATCCTAAAATGGAAATCTTAGAATGAGAGTTTTTTATTAGTCTTTAGTCTCACTTATTGACTTTTCATAAATATTTGTAAATTCTTTTATATCCTTATTTCTCACAACTTCCTCTGGCACATCATGGACGCTAAGGGCACCTACCCATGACTCCGCTTCCCCATCAGGCTTTTTATTTTCCTCTGGAATTAAAATAATAGAATATTTCGTAACCTTGAAAGAAGTTTTGTCCATAATTTTTTGCAAGTCGCAAAGAATATCTAAGCACTTTTCAAGGCTTGGCTTTTTAACATAAGCAAAAGCCTGAGCATTTATATCTTCCTTAAAACTATTAAAATCAAATTTTTGGTCTAGAGTGAGTTTTTCTTCAATATCATCATTAACTGTAGTTAAAGAAATTTTATAAGGGAAATTATATTTTTCCGCAAGGCTTTTACCATAATCATTTAATTCATTATCAAGTCTTATAAATGTGTTGAATAAAATAGCGTCGTAAGTATCTGCCTTTATCTTACCAAAAGAATCAAAGCCCAAATAAAACTTAGTGTCCTCGCTTTTTTTGTCGCTGAGCCTAACAATATAATAGCCGTCCTTAAAATTATAATAGGCCCTGTCACGATTTAGTTCCAAGTCCTTGTAGTGGGCTTCGATATATTTAGTAGCAGACCTTTCCGCCACGAGCCTAGAAATAGGATTGCCAAAAAAAGCTAAACAAATGAATGCAAAAATAATAGCTAAGAAAATAAATAAGCCAATAAAAACTTTGCTAAGCTTACCCTTTCTTATAATAAAACCTCCTTTATTATAATTTATTATATTATAACACAGAAAAAAACTCGAAGCCCAGCACCGAGTTTATAAATTTATTAAAATCCAAAGCTTTTATTCTTATGATTGACTTGCTTTCTATATATGGCAATTCATACAATAGGTAATATTTAGTATTCATTTTCCTACATTAAATACGGAAAATAAAATACAATTTAAAATTTACAATATTAAATAGCTAATAAACCAAATAGTGATACTTTTAAAATTAATATTATATTGATTCTTAACAAAATTAAATTAACCAACATTAAAATATTTAGCAATTTCTCGAACCTGACTTAATGGTTTTCCTTCAGCATTTGTCCAATATTCCCATCCATTTCGAGAACCATGTAATATTAGATCTGCAGAACTGCTCAATGCACTTCTTGATTTTGTTTTAGCATTTACCATAAATGATTTTTTAAATACCATCTTTTGTTCATTATAAAAAATTATTCCTTCATCTAACAATTCTTGACGTAAATCTTCTATTTCTGGATAGTTTTCAGCGTTAGGAAAATCATATAATTCTGATCCCTCAAGAATTTCTACATCACCATTATCAATATAAAAATTTGCAGAAGCATTTATACCATTGCTTGAAATGAAAATTTCTTCAACCCTTAAAATATCTTCGTCAGCTTGTGGATATGGAAATATACGATTTATTTCTTCTATCAAGAATTCAGTCCTATAATTTATTTCTTCTATATCCCATTTCTCCTTTTCTAAAATACTTTGATTAATAGTTAAATGTGAAGTTGATGATAGAATATCATTCTTATAGTTCCAAATTTTGTTCTGCATTTTACTGTTGTCTACTTTTGCTGCTAAAGTTAAGTTTCCAAGTCTATTCACATTTCTTTGATATGTTTCCTCGTCTATCTCTAAATATTCATACCATTCTTTTGTCGGAGTTTGTGGGATTAGGTGCTCAATATTTAATTCTTCAAGATTAACAGGAGCTGGATTATTTTCATGCTCTAATTTATCAAAAAACACCCTTATAGTTGACTTGATTTTATACATGTTTGAACTAACAACCATATCATGCAGTTGTTTATTATCTGGAACATACATGCCATTATTGATATTCTTGAATACTAAATTCTTCTTTAAAATATCTACAATGTTATCATAATTTCCTTTGCAATCCTCTTCAACATCTTTCAATAAATGTGCGAATAATCTAGTAATACTGCTTGTGTCAATATCGCACAATGCTCTTCTTATTAGATAATTATTAACTACAAAAATAAGTTCAGATAATTGTGAAGCGGTTATTTTATAACTATCATACAAGTCATAAAAACCCATTAATAATGGGGCTGGCATGTCAGACAAAATTTTTCTAAACTCTGAAATGGAACTTCTTAACTCTTTAACTAATCCATTGATATCTTTTTGGTAAATTTCAAAGTAATACCTTGCATACTTTATTACATCTTTAAAAACTCCTTCACGCCCTAATGTATGATTTTGGATTTTGTACCAATTTACAAATTCTTTGTACACAGCATTTTTATTAGGCAAAGTTTTGTTCTTACCTGCCAAATAAAATCTAAAAAAGTTTTCAAGTTTTTTTGAATCATCAGATAAGTATTTTTCTAACTCCATCCAATAATCTATATAATATTCTTCTTGCTTCTCACTGTCTAAGTCCATCAACAAGAAATTCCTTATTAAATCGGAAGCTGTAAGTTTAACGCCAGTAGCATTAATACTTTCAAATATTTTTTGAGCATTATCGTTGCTAGATAATGGTATGCAAACAACATATAATTTATTTAAAGCTAAAAGTATTTGGTTATAGTCATATAATCCATTTAATTCTCTAATGTAATTTAAGATATAGATGTAATTTTTATATATTTTTGATTCTCGGTTTTCTATCTGATTCACTTTGTCTTTCACAATAAATTGATATACATCATCATCTGAGACTAAGGGCTTTAGTTTATACTTTATTCTGTCGTTTGAAACGAAAGGATTCGTCAAAAACTGCCCTTCCAAATTATTTATGGCGTCTGTTGCTCCTTGTTCCTTCATAAGGAATTTTATAGCATAAAGAATTAAAAAAGTTGTTGTTAATCTTTGCTGACCATCAATTACTGAGAATTCCCTTGTCGCAAAATCCAATGGTGTATCAAGATAAATAATAATTCCTAGAAAATGGTTTGAATATTCATCAATTAAAACACTTTTCAAATCATCTAAATATTGCTTTACTTCTTTTCCTGCTGTCCAAGTATAATTTCTTTGATAAACAGGGATGACAAATTGACATCCATTACTATTTTTAAAAAAATCTAATAAACCCGTTCTAACAGGTGGTTGAAACGTTGAATTCATTTTATCCTCCTTATAATACTGATGTACTTCTTAAAACAATCTTTTGCTATAATTATACTAAAGAGAAATCCATAATATAATTATATTTTTGTATAAGCCTTGAAATCCTGATTTTATCATTAACTATTTACCGTAGTTGTAATTATGATACGAGTCTCATAGACATTGTCTAATATAGTAATAACCTTACAATATAAATAAACATTATTGAAACACTCTACTATTTTATATTTACCATCAAACGAATAATATCTCGCACTGTAAAAAATTTCTCTACATTAAAATTTTGCTAAGATCTTTCAATTAAATTCTCAAGGTAATAGCCATCTTTAATATACTGAAAGTGCTGTTATAATCAATCTAGTTAAGAGAAAGTATTGGCAAAATTAAAGAGACAGTTCTATTTATTTATCTTATTAATAAAACAATCAATAGTTAGTTTATTTAAAGTGTCTTTCTAATTTAAAATAAAAACTTTATAATTATAGTTCTCAAAATGACAACATCCCCAATATTTACCAGGCATATAATATCCAAGCAATTTGTTGGCAGTGCCCTAAATAAAATTCACCTCACTAGTCATATCTACAGGAATATTTTCTCATATTTCTGCAGACAATGAGTTTTCACTCATTTTTGTCCTCCTTATTTGTTCTTAGTTTCATTTATTATAATTCTTTTTGAAAATCAAATCTCCTATAGCTCCAGAAAGTTCTTTGTACTTTTTCTTACATTTTGTTTCCTTATTATCTAAGATTCTCAAAGATAAACATTATCATAAATAAATTATAAAATTGTAATTATTAGTTATCTATTTATCCATAAATCATATACTTTTTTCTTATTGCATTAGATTTATTCTTAATATTTCAAAAGTTTGTAGCTTTTTATTCTCATAAACCTTAGTTCTTTTTCCAACTTTACTTCTAATTACTTTATTTGCTAATGGGTCGTCACAAACTATTTTCAAATACCTTTTGCTTTCATTTGCTTTACTGACTATTTTATAATTTAATAATTCTCCATTATCAACATTTAAAAGCAAGAAGCTATCTCCAACTACAAAGTATTTTCTATAATTAACATTTTTTTATTATTTGTTTTAGCTTTTTTATCCTGCTTATTTTTCTGCTTATTTTTGAAAATCTCATCTTGTGGTGTTCTTTCTCTATAGTATTGACAATGGGAACTACCTATACATTTTTCAAAATAACCACAAGAATTATTAGGATTATAGTATTTACATCTGGACTTATGTCTTCTATCATCCTTAATTTTTAAAGTTCCAACATGCCACGGCGTTCCGTTAATTTTGTTATACGACATATACATTCTCCTGTATTATAAATCTTGTAATAAATATCCAGATTCGATTTCTTCTCTTATCACATCTTTAAATGATGACTTTGTAACCTTTAAATTTTCAAACGTTCTAGTTTTAGCTATATTTTTATTATTTGTAAGCCATTCAATAATACTGTTATTGTCTCCCATGCCTTTAGCACTATGAGGCATTGGACCAATTAAAATTAATCTATAGTTATTGTTATATTCTAGATTTCTAAAATTATAGTTCGTAACTTTTTCATATGGTATATGCTCAAATCTATCTTTGCTTATCCCAAAAGCTTTTAAGCATCCATATATTTCCCTCATTTTAATTTGAGAGTCTCCAAACATAATAATATTTCCATTTTTCTGTGTATCAAAAAAGTAGGGAGCTGATTCAGGAATTAGATTATTTAAACCAAATTTTTCAAGAAGTATACAAAATTGTTCATCTGTTTGATCCTTTATAAGCTCACTTGTAATTCTTGATATAGCTTCAGCAATTATAGAATTTCTATCCATTCTATAACACCTCACTTATAAGATCACTTACATCTTCTTCAAGCTTTTTTCTCTGGATTCTAATAATTTCTTTTTTATCTAAAATTATTATATACTTTTGAGACAATTCTTTTTCTTTTTCTTTGGATACCTTTGGAATCTTCAATTCTCCTAACTGGTTTATACTCATGAATTGTATTGATTTACCCGTATTTAATGATTCAATCTGACTTAGACAATGATCACTTGTTAAATACATTTGTAAATAATAAGGATCAATTTTTTCTTTATCACAAGTTAAAATATAGAAAGTACCATTAACGAGAATTTTGTAGTCTTCTGAATTTCTGATTAAAAGAGAATTATAATTTCCGCCTCTAGAAAAGATTATATCGCCATCTTTTACGCAATATGTCATCTCTTTATCTTCAATATAAGTCAAGCTCGTTAAATCAGTAATATTAAAGTTATCATCAATATCACCAGCGGCTAAGATTTTAATATTTGTGTTTTCTTTAGCCAATCTTTCATTTAAGTCTGATTTTTTTATATTGGCATATCCACGTTTGATTTCTGTAACATCTTTTAGATACACATAATTTTTTAAATCAATTTCTTCATTAGTATATCTTCTTGGAATAAAACTATAGTTGTTGTCTTCCAATTCTTTCAAAGATACTTCTCTTGAAATCGTGGATTCATTTTTATATGCATCTAATATTTGTCCTATATCATCTGTCGTGATTCTATTAACCATTCTATCGCTATGATATATATCACTAGCATCCACCATTTTTACCTTTTTATTGTTTTTAGAAATTAATAGTATATTAGTTGATATACTTGTTCCTGCGAATAATCTAGGTGCAAGTTCAATCACACTCTCAACATATCCATTATCTATTAAATATTTTCTGATTTTTTTATCTCTTTCATTGAATAGAATTCCAGAATGAACTATAAATAAGGCTTTTTCAAATTTTGGGTTAGATATTATTTTTAATATATCTATCAATTCATTTTTTGTATTGAAGCCATTATCTTTGTACAAATTAATTAAATCCTTATCTTCCACTCTCTCTTCAAAGTTTCTATACATCATTCCCATAGGTGGCATACTAAAAACTTTATTGTATTCTATTGTTGATAAATCCGTGTTTAAATAATCATCTTGTTTTATAGACGCTCTGTTTTGATCATCTACAATAGGAAGTTTCAACTGAGATGCTAGTATATAACTTGTATTAATTTCAATTGCTGAAATACTGCATTCTGGATAAGTAACTAGAAAATCTAACAAAAATTCTCCTGCTTGGGAATTCGGTTGAAATAATTTATCTCCATTTTCTATATCAAGTAATTTGTATACTAATTTTGGAAGTTCCATTGGAATTGAAAATCCAGGCATAATGTTTTTGTTCCTAATATAGTCAACATTATAAAAATTTAAAATAATTGATTTTATTTGCATTGTATTTAATTTATCTCTAACCTCTTTAACAAAGTCTTGATACTTAGAGTCTATTCTTTTAAATAATATACTTATTGACTTATTATTGCTTAGTTTTTCATTTAGTAATTTTTCATCATAAAATGCTCTTGAAAAAATATAAAATGCATCATTTAAATTTTCAAGTCTGTCTCTCCAATTTTTCAATAATCTCAATAACACTTCTTTTCCTTCATCATCAAACCATTTTTTTAACTCTAAATATTCTTCTCTTTGCATTGTGATTATCTCCTTTTTATTTATTATATGGTTTATTATAACCATATAACTTTTATTTGTCAATGGTTTTTTGTAACCATTTTTAAATTTTATTAATTAAAATTCTTATTTCACTTTTTAGGAACTTGTGTTTCTCACTCAAATGTTCTACAATATAGTTAAATAAACTTGCGTTTAAATGTATATTTTATTTCTTTTTAGGAGGTGGCTTATGGGTTTTATTGATTATTCTTTGGAGCCAAGGTCTGATATTGCTTTTGTGAATATTAAGCCATTCTACGCCAGTGTGGAGTGCGTCAAGAGGAACTTGGATCCTCTCTCCACTTCTCTTTGCGTCATGAGTAGGTCTGAAAATTTTAGTGGACTCATCCTCGCCAGCTCTCCCCTCTTTAAAAGGGTTTTTGGCAAGAGCAATGTTGGAAGAGCCAGGGACCTTCCCTTTGATATTGAGACTCGGAGGTTTAGTTTTGAAAAGGCAGGCATCAAAATGTTGATATCACCAAGTCTTATATTGATTATATTGAGAAGTGGGCGAAGAACACTTTTATCGTTCCCCCAAGGATGGCTTTTTACATTAAAGAAAATTTGAAAATTCAAAAAATTTTTCAAAATTATGCATCATATGAAGAATTCCTTCCCTACTCTATTGATGAGGGCTTTATCGACATCACTAAAAGCCTTTCTTATTTTGTCCCCAACAAAAGTATTTCTCGCCGCGACAAGCTGGACCTTGTGTCTTACATGATTCAAAGGGAAATTTGGGAGTCCCTTGGCCTTTATTCTACTGTTGGCATGAGCAATGCCAATCCACTTCTTGCATAACTTGCCCCTATAAGGGGCTGTTACCAGCAGCATTCCATGCTTTGAACTTTCTTTCTCGTGCACCAATTTTCACAGCTGGTGCTAAAGCACCTTATTTTTTGCTTTTGTTTACTTGCTCACCCGTAAACGGGTCTACAAATTCTTTTATACTTATTTGATCTGCCATGTAATCTTCTTTTAATTGATTTTTTATATATTCTTGTATCTTTTTCGCATTCTTTCCTGCTGTATCTACGTAATATCCTCTACACCAAAAGTGTCTATTCCCATATTTGTATTTTAAATTTGCATGCCTATCAAATATTATTAGACTACTTTTCCCTTTTAAATATCCCATTGTTTGAGATATGCTGTATTTCTGTGGAATTTCCAATAACATATGAATATGGTCTGGACAGCATTCTGCTTCTATTATATTTATTCCTTTTCTGTCACATAAATCCCTTAATATTTTTCCTATATCTTGTTTTAACCTTCCATAAATTACTTGTCTTCTATATTTTGGAGCAAATACTACGTGATACTTACAATTCCAGGATGTATGTGATAAACTATTTTTATCCATTTTAGGATACCTCCCTTTTCTATTTATGCTACTGCCAGTAACATTAATAGTTTATCACGGGAGGTTTTTTGCTTGAAGCTAAAGCTT
>OKWK01000614.1_pt1 | contig 12237 bp, 6 predicted proteins | sample 1607181 | NCBI WGS metagenome assembly OKWK01 (sample SAMN07501053, study PRJEB24779) | human gut metagenome | isolation source: stool | host: human infant | place: USA: Pittsburgh, PA
GATTGGTAACCCGCTTTACGAAGTGCCCAAGAGGAATGTACGGAGCAGTAGTCAAACTCTACGCCTTGACCGATACGAATTGGACCGGAACCAAGTACGACAACGGATTTTTCACCGAGTGGTTTAACTTCGTCTTCTTGTGCATAAGCACTGTAGTAGTACGGTGTTTTAGATTCGAATTCGGCAGCACATGTATCTACATATTTATATGTTGGAAGAATGTTCCATTCTTTACGTTTTGCACGAACCTCTTCTACAGTTGTATTAGCATAACGGGCGATAACAGAATCAGTGAAGGAATAACGTTTTGCTTTGCGCAATACATCCTCTGTTAAACCATGTTCAGCCAATGCCTTTTCTACATTAACAATGTTTTTGATTTTTTCAATAAAGAATGTATCAATTTTTGTAATGTAGTGAATTTTCTCTACACTAATGCCCTTGCGAAGTGCTTCTGCTACAACATAGATACGTTCATCATCTACTAAATGTAAACGTTCAATCAATTGTTCCATAGACTCATGAGAGATTTTCTTTAGCTCAATATGGTCTAAACCAATTTCCAAGGAACGAATTGCTTTAAGCAAGGAGCCTTCCAAGGAGCGATCGATAGCCATAACTTCGCCAGTAGCCTTCATTTGAGTGCCCAATGTGCGGTCTGCCAAATTGAATTTTTCAAATGGCCAACGTGGGAATTTCGTTACTACATAGTCCAGAGTAGGTTCGAAGCACGCTTTTGTTTCACCTGTTACAGCATTTGTAATTTGATCCAATGTCATGCCTACTGCAATTTTTGCAGCTACCTTCGCAATTGGATAGCCAGTTGCTTTAGATGCTAATGCAGAGGAACGGGATACACGAGGGTTTACTTCGATAACGATATATTCATTGCTATTTGGATTCAACGCGTATTGTACGTTACAACCACCTTCGATTTTCAAATAACGAATAATTTCTACAGAAGCAGTACGAAGCATTTGGTATTGAATATCGTTCAATGTTTGGCTTGGTGCCACAACAATGGAGTCACCAGTATGTACGCCAACAGGGTCGATATTTTCCATATTACATACGATGATACAGTTATCTGCACTATCGCGCATTACTTCGTATTCGATTTCTTTCCAGCCTGCTACAGAACGTTCTGCTAGGATCTGGTGAATTGGTGAAAGTTTCAAACCACGGCGTGTAATTTCATACATTTCATCTTCATTATGCGCAATACCACCACCAGTACCGCCCAATGTGTAAGCAGGACGGATGATGATAGGATAACCAATGCGATTAGCAAAGGCTACCGCTTCTTCAAGATCGTTAAAGATATCGGATTCAGGAACTGGTTGATTGATTTCCTTCATCGCTTCTTTGAAGAGTTCACGGTCTTCTGCTTGTTTAATAGCTTCAAGAGTTGTACCTAGAAGTTTTACACCGTATTCTTCTAATACGCCAGCTTCAGACAATTGTACGGCCATATTAAGACCTACTTGGCCACCCAATGTAGCCAATAAGCCCCAAGGGCGTTCTTTTTTAATTACTTCTGTTACGAATTCAAGACTAATCGGTTCTACATATACGCGGTCTGCAATATCTGTATCGGTCATAATTGTAGCAGGATTGGAGTTAACCAATACTACTTTATAACCTTCTTCACGAAGGGAACGGCATGCTTGTGTACCAGCATAGTCAAACTCTGCAGCTTGGCCGATAATAATTGGACCAGAACCAATTACAAGTACTTTTTTTGCTTCTGTGGTCATATTATTTTCCCTTTCTCATTAAGTCTTCAAATTCGTCAAATAAATATAGATTATCAGTAGGTCCTGGGGACGCTTCTGGATGATATTGTACAGAGAAGATAGGTAATTCTTTATGACGCATACCTTCTACAGTACCATCATTTACACTGCGATGTGTAATTTCTACAAAGTCTGGCAAGGAAGTATCATCTACTGCATAGCCATGATTTTGAGATGTAATATATACGCGGCCTGTACGTAAATCTTGTACTGGATGGTTAGAGCCCCGGTGACCAAATTTTAATTTAAATGTTGTACCACCATAGGCTTGAGCCAATACTTGATGGCCCATGCAAATGCCGAAGATAGGCTTTTTACCGAATAATTTCTTTACTTCTTCTACAGCATAGCCAAGATCTTGAGGATCTCCAGGGCCGTTAGATAAGAATACACCATCTGGATTTGCTGCCAATACATCTTCAGCCTTAGCATCTGCAGGGAATACTGTTAGACGACAACCAGCTGCTTCTAAAGAGCGAAGGATATTTTCCTTTACACCATAGTCCATTACAGCTACATGGAACTCTGCATTTTTATCGCCACGCATACCTTGCCATTTTGTAGTTACACGCATAACTTGATCTGTTGGCAAGTCTTGTTTAAATAATTTTTGAATATCTTCCATAGGGTAATCAGAACGTACAAGTACGCCTTTCATTACGCCATGGTTACGAAGTACACGTGTAATAGCACGTGTATCTACATCATAAAGGCAAGGGATGCCGTGTAAACGAAGATACTCACTAAATAGGCCTTCATTTTGCCAGTTAGATGGGAAATCACACAGTTCGCCTACGATAAAGCCTTTACAATATGGTTTAGGACCTTGAGTAATAGCATTCAATGTACCATAATTACCGATCAAAGGATATGTTAATGTAATAATTTGATCCGCATAGGATGGATCAGTCAAGATTTCTTGATACCCTGTCATACCTGTGTTAAATACAACTTCGCCTACTGTTGGAGCGCCACCTAATAAGGAACCTTCAAACACGGAACCATCTTCAAGAACTAACTTGCCTTTCATTATAAGACTACGCCCTCCTTCATAACTACTTTGCCATCAACTACTGTGAGTTTGGCCTTACCTGTAACAGTCATACCATCAAATGGGCTGACTTTGCCTTTTGTATAGAATTTATTGCGATCTACTGTCCACTCTTCAGTTGTTGAGAATACAGTAATGTCTGCTGGTTTACCAACTTCAAGAACACCTGCATCAAGGCGCATTAATTCAGCTGGACGTGTACTCATATAGTATACAACTTGGTCGATGCTAAGTTTATCTGGACCATATGCATTAGTAATAACCGCTGCCAAAGATGTTTCGAGACCACTGAAACCATTTGGTGCACAGCAGAACTCATGGTCTTTTTCTTCATACGCATGTGGTGCATGGTCTGTAATAATTGCATCAATTGTGCCATCTTTCAAGCCTTCTAATAATGCTTGGCGATGATCTTCGGATCGAATTGGAGGAGCCATTTTGAACGCTGGGTTATATTCGCGTAAATATTCATCTGTGAAAGATAAATGTTGGCTTGTAACTTCACATGTTACATTAAGACCTTTTGCTTTTGCGCGACGAACCATGTCCACTGTATTTTTACTACTTACGTGTGCAATATGAATGTGACCGCCTGTCATTTCAGATAACAAAATATCACGAGCAACCGCTAAATCTTCAGCTACTGCAGGACGACCAATAACACCTAGTTCATAGGAAACGATACCTTCATGCATATGACCATTTTTAGTCAATGTAATATCTTCTGCATGGTCGATAACCATTTTATTAAACATGGAGGAGTATTCTAAGGCACGACGCATAAACGCGGCATTTTCTACATAGTGACCATCATCAGAGAAGGCTACTACACCGGCTTCTGCCATATCTCCCATTTCAGCAAGTTCTTTACCTTCAAGGCCTTTGGATACAGCACCAATAAATTCTACTTTCACAATGCCAGTGAGTTCAGCCTGTTTTTGTAAACCTCTTACGAGTGCAGCATTATCTACAACTGGGTTTGTATTAGCCATAGTTACAACACGTGTGAAACCACCAGCGGCAGCCGCTTGTGTACCAGAGTGGAAATCTTCTTTAGCTTCTTGGCCTGGTTCACGCAAATGTGTGTGAATATCGATAAGACCAGGTGCTACGATAAGACCTGTTGCATCATATACTTCAGCACCTTCAGCACTTAAGTTTTGACCGATGGCTGCAATTTTACCATCTTTTACGAGAACGTCTGCTACTTCGTTTTGTTTTTTTGCCGGATTAACTACCGTACCATTTTTAATAAGCAAGCTCACTACCGTCACCTCCGATAATAGTTAAGTACAATACAGCCATACGTACAGCTACGCCATTACGTACCTGTTCTTGAATTACGGATTGATCAGAATATGCTACATCTGGTGCAATTTCAAGGCCACGGTTCATAGGACCTGGATGCATTACCATCACATCATCTTTAGCCAATTTCAATACATCATTGTTAATACCAAAGATACGTGCATATTCTCTATTTGTAGGATACAACGCAGAGTGAATACGTTCTAATTGAATGCGAAGTACGTTAACCACATCTGCATCAGCCACTGCTTCACGAATATCGTGGTGTACGGTAACACCTAATTTTTCGAGCTCTGGATATACCATAGTACGAGGACCAGCCAAATGTACTTTAGCACCCATTTTTGTAAGGCCATAAATATTAGATCTTGCTACACGGCTATGCATAATATCGCCTAGAATAACAACTTTTAGACCTTCAATGGATTCTTTTTTCTCTAAAATGGAGTACATATCTAATAATGCTTGTGTTGGATGTTCATGAGCGCCGTCACCAGCATTGATGATGATAGGATCTACTGCTTTAGTCGCATATAGAGGAGCCCCTTCTGCACTATGACGCATTACGATAGCATCTGTGCCCATATAGGATAATGTTAGCAAAGTATCACGGAAGCTTTCACCTTTACCCATGGAAGAACCACTAGGAGAAAGATTAATAACGTCAGCCCCTAAATATTTGCCGGCCAATTCAAAGGAACTACGGGTACGAGTACTTGGCTCCATAAAGAGGTTAACAATAGATTTCCCCTTTAAAAGTGGAACCTTCTTGTCATCAGAAAGAACGATTTTTTTCATTTTTTTTGCCACATTTAAAATCAATTTGATTTCTTCAGGTGACACATTTTGCAAACCTAATAAATGTTTGCCTTTTAGGCTAACTTGTCCCATGATTTCCTCCTAACTCACGTAACAAAAAAGACCTTTTGCCCAGGGCAAAAGGTCAAATAGTTTGCACAAAGAAGCCCTTATGGGGCGCTTCAACTATATTCCTTTCTCAGCCTCTCTGGACTAAATTAAAAGGTTTTGTAATATGCAATGGTCTCTCGTACCATGGATGCATTTTCTTTATTTATTGTACTGAATCTGCCCTTGAAAGTCAATGTGAAAGCAAAAGTTCATAAGTATTTTAAAAAGAGGACAAACCCTCAAAAGTGGCTTGTCCTCTCTATACTTCACCAATTGTTTCCTTATAATCAATCTATAATTAGAGACAAATAATTTTCATTATTATAAGCTAATATTACTGACCCATAGGATATAATTTTGGTGGATTTTGATCATCATTTTGTTGACCTTGCTGTGAACTATAAGGAGCTTGACCTTGTTGACCATCAGTCATTGGATTTTGCTGTACATATTGTTGATTTTGTTGTGGTTGCCGTTGGTCACGACGACGTGTATTTTGAGATGCAGTCGGTCTAGGTTTAGTCAACTCATCAATAGATACAGCATTTGGAATAGTTACACTTGGTGTATCCTCATGTACATCATCAAGTTCGCCGAAGGAAGGTCCTGTTTTAGCAGCTTGTGCTGCCTTATGTTCTGCCTCAATTTGTTGACGTGCAAGTTCTGCGCGACGACGAGCATTTTCTTGTTGTTCTTTGACACGTTGAATCGCTTCAGCTCGCTCTTTTGCTTTACGTTCAACTTCGGCTTGCGCAAGAGCTTGCTGACGTGCTTCTTCCGCCTTACGTTCCGCTTCTAGGTGAGCTTGGTAACGTTCTTCAGCAATGCGTTTTGCCTCTGCCGCTTGGCGTTCAGCCTCTGCACGTTCTGCAGCCAATCTAACTTGCTCTGCTTTACGTGCCTCAGCAGCTATACGTACTTCTTCGGCTTTTCGCGCTTCTTCTGCTCGTCTAGCCTCTTCTATACGGCGTGCTTCCTCTGCTCTACGAACCTCTTCTGCACGTTTTGCTTCTGCTGCAATTCGAGCTTCCTCTGCCTTACGAAGTTCTTCTGCTCGTTTTGCTTCTGCTGCAATTCGAGCTTCCTCTGCTTTACGCAATTCTTCCTGACGTTTTGCTTCAGCAGCAACGCGAGCTTCTTCAGCTTTTTTTGCCTCTAACGCTGCCTTTTCTGCTGCCCGTTGTGCTTCAAATCGAGCCTTGGCTTCTGCGGCTTGTCTAGCTTCTTCAGCTTTACGAGCGGCTTCAATACGAGCCGCTTCTATTCTACGTTCTTCTTCAAGACGTTTCGCTTCTGCCGCTACACGAGCTTCCTCCGCTTTACGGGCCGCTTCTAAACGATCCGCCTCAGCCTTTCTTGCAGCTTCAATACGCGCCATTTCTGCTTTACGTTCTTCTTCGGCCTTACGTGCTTCAGCTACTTTTCGATCAAGCTCAGCTTTTCTTTCAGCTTCTAGTCGTTTAGCTTCTTCTGCTTGGCGCATTTCTTCAGCTTTTTTAGCTTCTAATGCAGCTTTTTCTTTTGCAGCTTGTGCTTCTTGAGCCGCCTTCAATTCAGCAGCTTTGCGATCAGCTTCAGCTTTTTCTGCCATTTTACGCTCAATTTCAGCATGTTTACCTTCTGCAGCCTTGCGTGCCATTTCTGCTTTTTCAGCAGCTAATTTAGCTTCTTCTGCTTTTTTACGAGCTAATGTTTCCTCCGCTTCTTTTGATTTTTTAAGTTGAGCTTCTTTTTTAGCTTCAGCAGCTGCTTTATCACTTAACTTTTTAGTTTCTTCATGAGCGATATTCTCTGCCTGCTTACTAGGTGTCAATGTGGATTTTGTAGTATCTACAGTACCTTTATTGCTATCTTTACTACCTATAGGGCCTACCGGAATTTGCGTAGTCCCTTGAGTTGGATGACCTAAACTATCTTTTACATCCTTAGGAACATTAACAGCAATAGTTTGATGTTTTTGTGGATTCGCAAGAGATTCAGGAATTAACAAAAACCGTATCGGCAAGTTAGATGCCCCTGCAGGCATAAAGTTTAATGTTAATAAATCACCTGCGTTATAGTTACCCATGATGCGACTATCTAAAATAGTTCCATCCCCAAGTGCAGAGATACCATCAGCACCGCCAATATGATAGGTTCGTGTATCTGTTTGACCGCGACGAGCACCTTGTTGGTGTAATGCTTTCACCGTAAAGGAACCAGAGTAGGGACCACCAAGAGGGTTAAAATACAATCTAAATGGTTCATTACCTTTTGTAGGAATTTTTAAAGTATATGAAACACCATAGTTACCACGGTCACGAACAAATGCTTTATTTTGCATTTCGTCTACACCGTTGATAAACATATCTTCACGATCATTACCGATTTCTACAAAAGCACCACCTAATGTCGTATCAAATGGTGTGGTAACCTCCATATTACGCTTAGACCCAGTATAGGTACCACGCAACTGAATTTCATCAATAGGTAAGTTCTTAGCCCAATGTGATGCATCGACGGCATCCATGCCCATAGGTAGCATCATAACGCGGGCAAAGATTGGCGCCTCTGTTTTAATATCTACAATGCCTGTAAATAACGCATCTTGATATACCGGTGTATTTTCCAAATCAGTAAAGATTAATTGGCGCCCTTGGGGAGGAATGCTTAGGGAGTATAATGGTCTCGCATTGGGACTTTCATCTAAAGGATGCTCTAAATCCTTGCGGGATAAATCGCGACCAGCAGCAAAATAGTCTGGCGTTGCCACAGATTTTAACTGTCTCATTACATGAACAGTATTAGGATATGCCGTTTGATTTTCTAGTACGATAGCAATCTTATGGGGCTGATCCATTTCATTTACGTGATAAAAATAAATGCGGCCATTCCCATTAATAGTACCAGCACTAAGTGTACCGCCTACTGGTCCTACATATTCAGGGCTATCTGATAATAGCAATGTATCCGTTTGAGACACCAAGCTTGGTGGCAACGGAGAAAACTGAAAATATCCAATTGATTGTAAATCTATATCACGAGCCTCTACATGGCCTGTAAGAGCAGCCATGGCGGCCATCGCTGCGGCTACACAATATTTTGATTTATAAGAAAACATATATTAATACCTCTATATTTCTTCAAGCCCCATAGGGTCATACGTAAGTGCTAATGCTTCAATTTTCTTTAAACGATGTCCAATACCCGACTTAGATAATTCGCCATCCATCAATTCTTCAAGTTCTTTCAGACTCGCTTCTGGATTGTCCCATCTCAATCTTGCTACAATCCGCAACTTTTCAGGCAACTCATCAATACCAATTTCTCTATCGATAATTCGAATAGCCTTCACCTGGCGTACTGCAGCATCTACAACCTTTTGCAAATTTGCAGTCTCACAGTTTACTTGTCGATTAATTTGATTTCGCACAGTTTTCATTATGCGCACGTTTTCAAATTCCATCAGTGCTGATTGAGCCCCCATAATCTGCAAGCAATTCGTGACTGCGTCGCCTTCTTTAAGGTATACCACATATTCTTCTTTACGCTCCGTCAATCCTGCATGAATGTGAAAGAGCCGCAATACATGAATAATTTCCTTTGCAAAATTCTCATTCCCCGTCATAAACTCGAGATGATAGTCACTTTGTGGCTTATTAACAGAGCCACCGCCTAAAAAAGCACCCCGTAAAAAAGCACGTCGTGCCTCCATAGATTTAAGCCAACTACGAGGAATTTGTTCAGTTACAGGCCATAAAGCAAGATCTTCTAACGCCTTTCGCCCTTCTATAGATGGCTCTACAGATAAAGTATACATATTTTTCTTACGCAAGTTTAGTCCTTGTCGTACTAATACATTGGTAGGTAATTCATATTGTTTTTTTAATATGCCTAACAAGCGACGAGCTACTGCATTATTTGCAGTAGCCAATCTAATACCAACAGCACCCTTCATCCCCAGAATGATAGATCCACCCATGCGCAATAAGCAAGACGCTTCAATTTTCATGGCCAAATCTGCATCACTAGAGGATTCATATTGGCATAATTCATTTTTTACATCTTCAGCAAATGACATAGGTATCCCTTCTCATTAATGATCATCTCGTTGGAGATAATACTCTAGGATATGTGGTTCAGTATCTGATTGCATAGCATGCACAATATCCATAATTACTTTACCTAACCGTTCAGGATCATGAACAGCCGGCTTTTTAGGACTTATCAATGTAGCCCGAATCGTACGTATTCCTTTAGCTTGTAGCTTCTTAGTATCTAATACTACAGGCTCTGAACCTACAGCACTATATTGTTCTACCATTTGAATTGGTAGTGGTCCATCGTTAGCAAGTACAGTATCTACAATGCCTTCACCACCATGTGCAATGAGAGCCTCCACATGATCACTAAGTGTATAGCCCGATGTTTCACCAGGTTGAGTCATAACATTAGCAATGTAAATTTTATTTGCCTTGCTAGCGCGTACATGAGATGCAATTTTATCAGTTAACAAATTCGGAATGATACTTGTATATAAGCTACCTGGTCCAAAGATGATAACATCTGCTTCATCGATAGCACGTAACGCAGCACCTTCTGGTTTTGGCTGTGCTGGCTCACTATACATATGGCGAATGCGTTTACCAGAATTAGGAATATTACTTTCACCTTCTACGATAGTACCATCGGTCATCTCCGCTACTAATTTAATGAACTCAGTAGACGACGGAATTACACGACCTCGTACACGCAACAATTTACTAGCCGCTTCAAGCGCTTCCTCCACATCGCCATCATATACTTGAGCAAGTGCTGTGATAAAGAGGTTACCAAAACTATGCCCAGATAGTTCATTTTCTCCTTCAAAGCGATAACGGAAAAGATTTTCCATAACCCCTTCTTGTTCAGCTAATGCAATCAAGCAGTTTCGTAAATCGCCAGGAGCAATCATTTTAAAATCTTTACGCAAGCGTCCCGAGGAACCACCATCGTCAGCTACGGTTACAATAGCAGACAAATTAGAGGTGTGTATTTTTAATCCACGTAATAAATTTGATAGCCCTGTACCACCGCCGATAACAACGATCTTAGGACCTTTATCGAGGCGTATATTTTGGAAAATAATATCCGACACCTTACTATCAGGATTAGGTAATACAGCACGAATAATCGTTTTAATAACCTTACTCGTACCGATTAACATTAAAACAGCGCCAATCGATAGTACAACAACGCCTACAGCAATGAGCACATTATAATTGTAAAAGCCCGTCATATTATAAGAAAAGGCTAATACAATATCTTCAAGAACGGCAAGCCATTGATAGTTAAACATCAATGAAATACCAATGATTAAAAGACCTACACCACAACTAAAAAGGGCAAGCCAACGTTTTATATTTAGGCCCGGAATAAGCCACCGAAACCATCTTTTTCGCAACATATGAACCCCTATCTAGTTACCAAGTGTTTTAATTTCATGAGGATTATAATCTTCTTCTACATTATTTTTCATCATATCTCGATGTTCTACAGAAACGCGATAGCCGTTTTCTAATAGATGAGAATATAATGCTTCTGCCATAGCCACAGATCGATGCATACCACCTGTACAGCCTACAGCAACGATAAATTGAGACTTCCCTTCTTGTTCATAATTAGGCACAAGAAAATCAATAGTATCAAAATAACGCTTTTTAAATTCCTCTGTAACTTCAAAGGAATGAATATATTCATTTACAGCTTTCACACGACCTGTTTTATGACGGAAATCTGGAATGTAGAATGGATTTGGTAAGAATCGAACATCCCAAACCATATCCGCATCCAATGGTAATCCATATTTAAAGCCAAAGCTTACAACTGTAATAGACATGCCATGTCCTTCGTCAACTTGAGTGAATCGAGTTTTTAAATACTCTTTGAGGCTCGCAGTTTTCATATTCGTTGTATCAATAATGAAGTCTGCTTTATGTCGTACAGAATTTAATATCTGACGTTCTTCTTTCAAACCTGTAGTGATCATCCCATCTGGAGCCAGTGGATGGCTGCGACGACTTTCTTTATATCGTCTAATTAACGTCTCATCTGTAGCATCCATAAAGACAATTTCATAATCTACCTTCATTTCTCTTAATGTTTCAAGAGATGATGAAAGGGCTTCAAAGAATTCACCACCGCGAATATCTACAACTAAAGCTACACGGTTTGTACGTTCTCCACCTTGTCGACAAATTTCACTTAGCTTAGGAATCAGTATAGGAGGAATATTATCAATACATAGATAGCCCATATCCTCTAATGCTTGTAGAACCTGAGTTTTGCCGGCACCAGACATGCCTGTAACAATTAATAAACGAAATGCTTCCATAGTTTTACTCCATTATAAAAGATTCTTTTCTATCCAGTGAGCTACACCATCTTCATTATGATGACCACATACTTCATTAGCCACAGATTTTACATGTTCTGTTGCATTTGAAACAGCTACCGAATATCCCGTTTCACTTAACATAGAAATATCGTTCTCTGCATTTCCAAAGGAAACTATATTTTCAAGACTAAGATTATTATCTAGAGCTAATTGAGCTAATGCACGCCCTTTTGATACATTCGGTGCAGTGATTTCGAGGAAATCTCGTTGACTACGCACTAATGTAACTTGATTACCAACTAATGGGGTCAAGATATCAATAATTCTATCGATTCCTTCCTCTGTATCGATAGCAATGAGCTTATTAGGTTCTGAAGAAAGTGTATAAATTGTATCACCTAAAAACTCAGCTACAGCCCCTGTTTGCTGTTCATAATGATCGGATTGCCAATTTTTATGATGACATAGTAAATGATCATCTACATACGATTGTATATGCCAACTATATTGTTGGCCGAGTTGAAAAACACGATGTACTACATCTATAGGAACAGTTTGTTCAAATAGCTTATATCCCGTTTCTAACTCCTGGATTAAACCACCAGAGAACAGTATCATAGGAACATTACCAAGTTGTAATGCTAATCCAATTGGTTTTGCCGTTTGATACATGCGTCCAGTTGCAATTATTATACCAATTCCCTTCTGCTGCAAGCGATGCAATACATCAACTGTATACGCAGAAACTGTATTATCACTTCGAACTAACGTCTCATCACAATCGATGGCTACCATTTTTATATGAGAAAAAGAAGGAT
>OKWK01000615.1_pt1 | contig 12170 bp, 9 predicted proteins | sample 1607181 | NCBI WGS metagenome assembly OKWK01 (sample SAMN07501053, study PRJEB24779) | human gut metagenome | isolation source: stool | host: human infant | place: USA: Pittsburgh, PA
GAAGCGTCGTTTGATGACTCACCACAAGAAGGCCGACAAGAAGCGCCGTGACAAGAAATAACGGCAGCTTTGAGTGGTAAGCGACACGCTGCAAAAAAGGGCTCCTTTGGAGCCCTTTTTTGTGCGCGACCGTTTGTACCTTGACCCGGTGCAATTGGCAGCTTAAAACTTGGGGCTCACCTGCAGGGGCTTTTGATGATCACCAGTAAGCTGCCAAACGTCGGCACGACCATTTTCACCACCATGTCGCAACTCGCCGCTGAAACCGGCGCGCTCAACCTGTCCCAGGCCCTGGCGCGCACGGTATACGCGAACGTGGTGGGCGAGGGCCTGCGGGTGACGGTCAACGCGCCGTTCTCCTTCGATTCCTCGATCAAGCAGATTCTCCAGTTGCTCTCCGGCCATTGCCTGGTCCCGGTGCCGCAGGAGGTGCGCAGCGATCCGCAGCGGATGCTGGGGTTCCTCGAAGAACGGCGCATCGACGTGCTCGACTGCACCCCGTCGCTGTTCCGCCTGCTGCTCCAGGCCGGCCTCGACGATGCCCATCCGGCGCTGCCCGGGTGCATCCTGGTAGGGGGCGAGCGCTTCGACGAAGCGTCCTGGGAGGTCGCCGCCGGCTGGCGCCGCTGCCAGGTGTTCAATCTCTACGGTCCTACCGAAGCCACGGTGAACGCCAGCCTGGCGCGGGTCGCCGAGCATGCGCGGCCGACCATCGGCCGCGCCCTGGCCAACGTCGATCTGCATGTGGTCGATGGCCTCGGTCGTCGCAAGACCCGTGGCGCCAGCGGCGAACTGTGGATCGGCGGCGCCGGGGTGGCGCGCGGCTATGCCGGCGACGCCGGCGAGGCGGCCGGGCGCTTCCTCGAGGAGGGCTGGCCGGGCAGCGGCCGCCTGTACCGCAGCGGCGACCTGGTGCGCTGGCGCGCCGACGGTTGCCTGGAGTTCCTCGGGCGGATCGACGAACAGGTGAAGATCAACGGCTACCGCATCGAACTGGGCGAGATCCGCAGCGCGTTGCTGGAACACCCGGCAGTGGGCGAGGCGGCGGTACTCACCGACGAGGCCGATGCGGCCGAGCCGGGCACGGATCGCCGGATCGTCGCCTTCGTCACCGCCGCCGGGGAGACCGCGGACGAGTCCTGGCTGGAAGTCGACCTGCCCAGCGGGCACCGGGTCGCCGGACTGAACCTCAACGAAACCGAGTACGTCTACCAGGAAATCTTCGTCGACGAGGTCTACAGCCGCGACGGCATCGTCCTGCCGCCGGACGCGGTGGTCCTCGACGTCGGTGCCAACATCGGCCTGTTCTCGTTGTACATCGCCAGCCGCGCGCCGCGCGCGCGAGTGGTCGCCTTCGAGCCGCTGGCACCGATCCGCCGGCGCCTGGAGGCCAACCTCGGACGCTACGCACCGCAGGTCGAGGTATTCGGCATCGGCCTGTCCGACGCCGAGCGCGAGGAAACCTTCACCTACTATCCGGGCTACTCGACCTTCTCCGGGATCGCCGAGTACGCCGACGCCAGCGGCGAACGCGACGTCATCCGACGCTACCTGAGCAACCAGGGCGAGGAGGGCGGGGCCAACCTGCTGCTGGACAACATCGACGAAATCCTCGACGACCGCCTGCGCGCCGAAGCCCACCGCTGCCGCCTGCGCCGCCTCGACCAGGTGATCGGCGAACTGGGCCTGGAGCGTATCGACCTGCTGAAGATCGACGTGCAGCGCGCGGAAATGGATGTGCTGCTCGGTCTCGACGATGCGGCGCTGGCCAAGGTCCGGCAGATCGTCCTGGAGGTCCATGACAAGCGCGACGGTGCCACCGCCGGCCGCGCCGATGCCTTGAGCGACCTGCTGCGCCGCCATGGCTTCGAGGTGAGCATCCGTCAGGACGCGCTGCTGGAGGGTACCGACCGTTACAACTGCTACGCGGTGCGCCCGGGCTATGCCGAGTCGCTGGCCGAGCGCATCGACTGGCGCGCGCTCGCGCCGCGCCCCGCCGCGGCCCTTGGCGGCGAGCTGAGCGAGCAGGCCCTGCGTGGCTTCCTCGAGGCGCGCCTGCCGGCCTACATGCTGCCGAGCCGGATCGCCCGGGTCGAACGCCTGCCGCTGACCGCCGAAGGCAAGCTCGACCGTCGCGCGCTGTTGGCGGCGCTGGCCGCCGAGGCGGCCGCGCAGCCCCTGGAAGCGCCGGCCAATGCCACCGAGGCGGCCCTCCTGGATATCTGGAAGAGCGTGCTGAAACGCCCGGCGATTGGCGTCAGCGACAACTTCTTCCAGGTCGGCGGCGACTCCATCCGCCTGATCCAGATGCAGGTCATGGCGCGCCAGGCCGGGCTTGCCTTTACCCTGCGCGACGTGTTCAACCACCAGAGCATCCGCGAACTGGCGCGCCTGCTGGCCGCTCCGGCGAGCCCGGCGGATGCGGTCGGGACCTCGGCGCCGCAGACGCTGGAGCCGTTCGCCCTGTTGTCGGCGGCGGAACGCAAGCGCCTGCCGGAGGGGCTCGACGACGCCTATCCGATGACCAGCCTGCAACAGGGCATGCTCCTGCAAAGCGAGGCCAGCGGCGATCCACGGCTGTTGCACAACGTCGTCCTGCACGAGGTGCATGGACGCCTGGACAGCGAGTTGCTGGCGCGCGCCTGGGCGATCCTGATCGGCCGCCACGCGATCCTGCGTACCGGCTTCGACCTGCACGGCGGCCAGGCGCCCTTGCAATGGGTCCACCCGGCCACGGCGGTCGCCGCCGAAGTGCCGGTGCACGACCTGCGCGGCCTCGATGAGGAAGCCCGGCGCCTGCGCCTGCGTGCCTGGATCGAGGAAGAGCAGGCCACCCCGTTCGACTGGAGCCGCCCACCGCTGGTGCGCCTCGCCGCGCTGGCGCTGGACGAGTGGCGCTTCGCCCTGGGCGTCGCCGAACACCATAGCGTGCTGGACGGCTGGAGCCTGCAAAGCCTGGTGGACGAGCTGCTGGCGGTCTACGCCGACCTCCTCGCCGGTGTCGTCGCGCGGGAAGCGGAAGCGCCCGCGGTAGGTTTCCGCGACTACGTGGCGCTGGAGCGCGAGGCCGAGGCCAACGCCGGCTCGGCGCTGTTCTGGCTCGACTACCTGGCCGGCGCCCGTTACCGGCCGTTGCCCGGCCTGGCGGAGGAGGGGCCCCGGCGGATGGCGGCGGTCCGCGTGGACGTGCCGGCCGACAGCCTGCCGCGCTTGCGCGCCCTGGCCGAACGCAGCGGCTTGCCCTTGCGTTCGTTGCTGCTGGCGGCGCATGGCCGGGCGTTGTGCCGCTTCAGCGATGCCGACGAAGTGGTCAGCGGCTTCGTCAGCCACGGGCGCCCCGAGGAGCCGGGAGCGGACCGCCTGCTCGGCCTGTTCCTGAATACCCTGCCGTGCCGGCTGTCGGCTTCCGTCGATCTGCTCGACAGCGCCCGTCGCGCATTCGACTACGAGCGCGCGAGCCTGGAGCATCGGCGCCATCCGCTGGCGGCGATTCGCAGGCGCAACCGCGAGTTGCGCCTGGACAGCCTGTTCAACTTCGTCGATTTCCACCAGGACGACGCCGCGCCGGCGGCGGGAGTAAGGCACGGCAGCATCCTCGACCAGGTGGTGGTGGACGTCGACGTGCCGCTGGCGGTGGACTTCGAGGTGGCCGGCGAACGCCTCGAGGTGGGCTTCCAGTACGCCGCCGGACGTTTCCCCGCCGAGCGCGCCGAGGCATTGGCCGACGCCTACCGCGAGGCGTTGCTGGCGCTGCTCGAGGACCCGGCGCAGCCGCCCGCGGCGGTCCAGGCCGAGGACAGCGTGGAGCTGCGGCGGGTGCTCAAGGTGTTGTCCCGGGTGCTCGGCCGGCCGCTGGCGGCCGACCAGGGCTTCGCCAGCGCCGGCGGGCATTCGCTGCTGGGCGTGCAGGCGATCGCCGAATTGCGCCGGCTGACCGGCAGGCAACTGAGCCTGGGGCTGTTGCAGGGCGATCCGGATGCCCGCGAAGTGGTGCGCCGCTGCCATGTCGCCGACGCGCCGCCGTTGCCGCCCGCCACCGAGCGCGCCCGGGCCCTGTGGTTGCAGCGCAGCGGGAGCGCGCAGCCGCGCCTGCGCCTGATCGCGCTGCCGCCCGCGGGCGGCAACGCCGGCACTTTCCGCGGTTGGGACGCGCGCCTGCCGGCGGACGTGGAGCTGCTGGCGATCCAGTATCCGGGGCGCCAGGAACGCCAGGACGAGCCGTTCGTCACCGATGTAGAGGCCATGCTCTGTGCCATCGACGACGCGCTCCTGCCATTGCTCGACCGTCCGTTCGCCCTGGTCGGCGCCAGCCTCGGTGGCATGCTCGCCTACGAACTGGCGGCACGCCTGGAAAGCCTGCACGGCCTGCGCGCCAGGCAGTTGTTCGTGATCAGCAGCCGCGCTCCGGGGCCGGACCTGGAATACCCGCGCTTCCATGCGATGGGCGACGCCGAGTTGCTGCGAACCCTGCGCGAGTACGACGTGCTGCCGCTGGAAGTGCTCGACGACCCGGAGCTGCGCGAGATCAGCCTGGCCACCCTGCGCGCCGATTCGCGCCTGGCCGCCGACTATCGCTACCGGCCGCGCGAGCCGTTGGCGATACCGATCACCGCGATCCTTGGCGAACAGGACCCGGGCGTCTCCAGGGCGGCCATCGACGGCTGGCGGCGGCACGCCAGCCGCTACGAGCTGGAGACTCTGGCCGGCGGCCACGGCCTGGTGGTGACGGCGGCGGAGGAGGTCTGCGCGATCCTGCGGCAGCGCCTGGCGCCCGATGTGCCTGGCGGCGTGCCGGCGAACCTGGCAACCTGAACCGCGGGCCCCTGCCGCCCGCCTGGCGGCAGGGGCCGGTGCCGTCCGTCTTCATTCGAGGTTGCCCATGGTTCTGCGCGAATACACCCAACGCCACCGGCTCGACGCCGTCGCCCCGGCCGACTACCACCGCCACCTGCCGGAGCAGGTCGCGCGCGGCCTGCCTTCCGCCGAGCTGGTGGTGTTCCGCGTCGCCGACGAGCATTCCGACACCGCGGCGTTCAGCGCACGCTACGGCTTTGGCCTGGAGGACTGCGCCAATACCCTGGTCCTGCGTTACAAGCGCGACGGCGCCGAAGGCTATGCCGCGGTGGTCAACCTGGGCTCGCGGCGGCTCGACGTGAACGGCGCGGTCAAGGCGCTGCTCGGGGCCCGCCGGCTGTCCTTCGCCGCCCGCGAGGTCGCCACCGAGCTGACCGGCATGCAGTTCGGCGGCATCACCGCGTTCGGCTTGCCCGAAGGCATGCCGCTGCTGGTCGACGCGGCGGTCTTCGAACGGCCGTTGGTGGTGATGGGCGCCGGGGTCCGCGAGACCAAGCTGCTGCTGTCCCCGGCACTGCTGAAAGACCTTCCCGGAGTGGTGGTCGCCGAACTCAGCGAAGCCGGTTGAACCCGGCGCGGAGCATCGCCGCCGCGACTCTGCCAATTGTGGTAGGTGAAGCCTTCCGCCGTCTCTGCAACCATGCCCCCGCCCTGATCGCGACAAACGCCGGAATGCCCTGCGGTAGACGTTCGCGCCTGTGTCTCGAGGCGTTCGCGGCGGCCACGGCGCGGTTCGTCGGACAGCCCCTCCGGATGCGTTTCCTACCTTCATCCGAGGAGCGGTAAATGATCAGGATCGACTTTTCCCAGTTGCACCAGGCCCGCGAAGATGCCGCGGCGGCCATGCCGAGCATCGCCGGCAAGAAGATTCTCATGGGCTTCTGGCACAACTGGCCGGCCGGCGCCGCCGACGGCTACCAGCAGGGCTCGTTCGCCAACATTGCGCTGGAAGACGTGCCGAGCGAGTACAACGTGGTCGCCGTGGCCTTCATGAAAGGGCGCGGCATCCCGACCTTCCAGCCATACAACCTGTCCGACGCGGAGTTTCGCCGGCAGGTCGGCGTGCTCAACGCCCAGGGCCGCGCGGTGCTGATCTCGCTGGGGGGCGCCGACGCGCACATCGAGCTGCACGCCGGGCAGGAGCAGGCGCTGGCCGCCGAGATCGTCCGCCTGGTGGAAACCTACGGTTTCGACGGCCTGGACATCGACCTCGAGCAGAGCGCCATCGACCTGGCCGACAACCAGCGGGTGCTGCCGGCGGCCCTCAAGCTGGTGCGCGAGCACTACGCCGGGCAGGGCAAGCACTTCATCGTCAGCATGGCCCCGGAGTTCCCCTATCTGCACAAGAACGGCAAGTACGTGCCTTATCTGCAGGCCCTGGAAGGCGTCTACGACTTCATCGCGCCGCAGTACTACAACCAGGGCGGCGACGGCCTGTGGGTCCAGGAGGCGAACGGCGGCAAGGGCGCCTGGATCGCGCAGAACAACGACGCGATGAAAGAAGACTTCCTCTACTACCTCACCGAGAGCCTGGCCACCGGCAGCCGCGACTTCGTGCGGATCCCGGCGCAGCGCCTGGCCATCGGCCTGCCGAGCAACGTCGATGCGGCGGCCACCGGCTACGTGATCGATCCCGCCGCGGTGAGCAATGCGTTTCGCCGCCTGGAGGCCGCCGGTCATGCGATCAAGGGCCTGATGACCTGGTCGGTGAACTGGGACGATGGCCTGAACAAGCGCGGCGAGCGCTACAACTGGGAGTTCCGCAAGCGCTACGCCAGCCTGATCCATGACGACGAGGGCGGCGACCAGCGCCCGGCGCCGCCGCAGGGCCTGCGTCTGCTGGAGCGCGGCGAGACCAGCCTGGTGCTGGCCTGGAACGCCTCCAGCGGGCAGCGTCCGATCGATTACTACAGCCTCTATCGCGACGGCGCCATGGTTGGCCAGAGCGCCGCGCTGGGTTCCACCGACAGCGGCCTGACGGCGGACACCCGCTACAGCTATTTCGTCACCGCCACCGATACCCAGGGCAACCAGTCGCTGCCCAGCGAAGGCCTGGAGGTCAGCACCAGCGGCGGGGCGGTGGATCCGCAATTCCCGCAGTGGCGGGAGAACCAGGCCTACCGGGTCGACGATGGGGTGACCTATGAGGGGCTGCGCTATCTCTGCCTGCAGGCGCACACCTCCAACAGCGGCTGGACGCCGCCGGTAGCCTTCACCCTCTGGCGGCCGCTGCGCTGAGGGGGCGGGCCGGTCCGCGCCGCGGGCCGGCCCTTTGGCCGGCGAGAACCACGCACGGGGCGGTGGCCTATCCATATGCGTTTTCGGTATTTCCGCTTGATCGTTCATGGCGTTTACCATCACAGCATAACTTGTTATAACAAGTGTCCGAGCCACTCCGACGAGCGAATCCGACCATGGGCAAACTGCTCCCGCTTTCTCCCGTGCCGCTGTACAGCCAGCTCAAGGAGCTGCTGCGCGGGCGCATCCTCGACGGCGTCTACCCGCCGCTCAGCCGCATGCCTTCGGAGAACGAGCTGGGCAAGGCCTTCGACGTCAGCCGCATCACCGTGCGCCAGGCGCTCGGCGACCTGCAGAAGGAAGGGCTGATCTTCAAGATCCACGGCAAGGGCACCTTCGTCGCTCGGCCGAAGGCGTTCCAGAACGTCAGCACCCTGCAAGGCCTGGGCGAGTCCATGACGCAGATGGGCTACGAGGTCATCAACCGCCTGCACGGCCTGCGCTACGTGCCGGCCGGCGCGCAGGTGGCCGAGCGCCTGCGGGTGGAAGAGGGCAGCCCTGTGTGCGAGATCAAGCGGGTGCGCCTGGTCAACCGCGAGCCGGTTTCGCTGGAAGTCACCTACCTGCCGCAGGCGCTCGGCGAGCGCCTGGAGAAGGCCGACCTGGTGACCCGCGACATCTTCCTGATCCTCGAGAACGATTGCGGCATTCCCCTCGGCCATGCCGACCTGGCCATCGACGCGGTGCTCGCCGATGCCGACCTGACCCGCGCCCTGGCGGTCGAGGAGGGCGCGCCGATCATGCGCATCGAGCGCCTGACCCATGCCGCCGACGGCGCGCCGCTGGACTTCGAATACCTCTACTACCGCGGCGACGCTTTCCAGTATCGCCTGCGCATCGATCGGCAGAAGGGAGAGCGGGCATGAACACCCTGGAGCAGGAATACGACATCGTGGTGATTGGCGGCGGCACCGCCGGGCCGATGGCGGCGATCAAGGCCAAGGAACACGACCGCGAACTGCGCGTGCTGCTGGTGGACAAGGCCAACGTCAAGCGCAGCGGCGCCATCAGCATGGGCATGGACGGGCTGAACAACGCCATCGTCCCCGGCCACGCCACGGCCGAGCAGTACACCCGGGAAATCACCGTGGCCAACGACGGCATCGTCAACCAGGCGGCGGTCTACGCCTATGCCAGCCACAGCTTCGAGACCCTGCGGCAACTGGATCGCTGGGGCGTCAGGTTCGAAAAGGACGAGACCGGCGACTATGCGGTGAAGAAGGTCCACCACATGGGCGCCTACGTGCTGCCGATGCCGGAAGGGCACGACATCAAGAAGGTGCTCTACCGCCAGCTCAAGCGTGCGCGGATCCCCATCGCCAACCGCCTGGTCTGCACCCGCCTGCTCACCGATGCCGAGGGCGCGGTGAACGGCGTACTCGGTTTCGACTGCCGCAGCGGCGACTTCCATGTGATCCGCGCCAAGGCGGTGATCCTTTGCTGCGGCGCGGCGGGCCGCCTGGGCCTGCCGTCCTCGGGCTACCTGATGGGTACCTACGAGAACCCGACCAACGCCGGCGACGGCTACGCCATGGCCTATCATGCCGGCGCCGAGCTGGCCAACCTGGAATGCTTCCAGATCAACCCGCTGATCAAGGACTACAACGGCCCGGCCTGTGCCTACGTCACCGGCCCGCTGGGCGGCTATACCGCCAACGCCAGGGGTGAACGCTTCATCGAATGCGACTACTGGAGCGGGCAGATGATGTGGGAGTTCCACCAGGAACTCGAAGGCGGCAACGGCCCGGTGTTCCTCAAGCTCGACCACCTGGCGGAGGAAACCATCCAGACCATCGAGGACATCCTCCATGGCAACGAACGCCCCAGTCGCGGGCAGTTCCACGCCGGGCGCGGCACCGACTACCGCCAGCAGATGGTCGAGATGCACATTTCCGAGATCGGCTTCTGCTCCGGCCACTCGGCCTCCGGCGTGTGGGTCAACGAGAAGGCCGAGACCAGCGTGAAGGGCCTCTACGCCGCCGGCGACATGGCCGCGGTGCCGCACAACTACATGCTCGGCGCCTTCACCTATGGCTGGTTCGCCGGGCGCAACGCCGCCGAATACGTCGCCGGGCGCGCCTTCAGCGCGGTCGACCGCGCCCAGGTCGAGCGCGAGCGTGCGCGGATCGAGGCGCCGCTGCTGCGCGAGCACGGCCTGCCGGCGGCGCAGGTGGAGTACAAGCTGCGCCGGCTGGTCAACGACTACCTGCAACCGCCCAAGGTGACCCGCAAGATGGAATTGGGCCTGCAACGCATCCAGGCCATCGCCGAGGACCTGGAGCGGATCAAGGCGGACAACCCCCACGAGCTGATGCGCGCCCTGGAGGTCAGCGCGATCCGCGACTGCGCGGAGATGGCCGCGCGCGCCTCGCTGTTCCGCACCGAGAGCCGCTGGGGCCTGTACCACCATCGGGTGGACTATCCGCGGCGCGACGACGAGGCCTGGTTCTGCCACGCGCACCTGAAGAAGGACGAACAGGGGCGCATGGCCAGCTTCAGGAAACCGGTCGAACCCTACCTGTTCGCCATCGACGAGGGCGAACAGCAGGCCTACCAGCGCCTGCGGCTGAGGAACGACGCCGCCTAGGGCCCCGCGCCCCGGCGTAGTACCGCTAGACACCGAGCCCGCCGCCACGAAAGCGGGCCAGATCGAACCACGAGGACCGCGTGCCATGGCCTACCGACCCCAGGACATCTTCTTCCGCAGCAGCGCCCCGGTGACCATCGACGAAGACCGTTGCATCGCCGACAAGGGCTGCACCGTCTGCGTCGAGGTCTGCCCGATGGACCTGCTGGCCATCGATCCGACGACCCGCAAGGCCTACATGGCCTACGACGAGTGCTGGTACTGCATGCCTTGCGAAAAGGACTGCCCGACCGGCGCGGTGAAGGTGGAGATTCCCTACCTGCTGCGCTGACGCCCGCTTCCGGCAAGCGAGGCACAACCTGCCATCCGGCCACTCCCGGACGCCACCCTGAAACACCCCTCGTTTCCCACCACCGTCCGGGTGGCGGAGACGATTCCCATGACCCTGATTCGAGGGGAAACCCCATGCGACTGCGTGCAATCCTGGCCAGCCTGGCGCTGGATTTCCCGCGCCCTCGCGACGCCCGGCTGGTGACCAGTGCCGACTTCGTGCGCCTGAAGCGCCACTGCCTGGAACTGCTCGACCACGACGACGGCCGCCAGTGGCCGCGCCTGACCCCGCTCGGCCTGCCGCCGGGCATTACCTCGGACCGACTGCGGATCGCCATATGACCTGTGAAAACGCCACCCTGCCCGAAATCCTCGAACTGTCGCCGCGCCTGGAGGACGCCGATCCCGGCGTGCGTCGCCTGGCGCTGATCGAACTGGCCGACCTGGAGCTGCCGGAGGCGCTGCCGTTGCTGGTTGCGGCCCTGCGCGGCGATCCCGACCCCGGCGTGCGCGGCGAGGCCGCGCGCCTGCTGGAGGCCTGGGAGGAAGACGCAGTGGTCGATGCGCTTTGCGCGGCCCTGGCCGATCCGCTGCCGGCGGTGGCCGAGGCCGCCGCGCAGAGCCTTGGCGAACTCAAGGAACCGGCCGCCGGGCGGCGCCTGCTGCCGTGGCTCGAGCATGCCGATGCCTTCGTCCGTGCCAGCGTATTGCGTGCGTTGCGCGAACTGCGCCTGGAGGAAAGCGCCGCACCGGCCCTGGCCGCCCTCGGTGACCCGCAGGCGGCGGTGCGCCGCGAGGCGGTGGCGGTGCTCGGCTGGCTCCGCCACCAGCCGGCCCTGGCCGAACTGGCCAGGCTGGCTAGCGCCGATGTCGACCCGGAGGTACGCCGGGCGGCCACCGGCGCCCTCGGCCTGAGCCGCGAGGTGACGGTGCTGCCGGCGCTCTGCGCGGCGCTGGCGGACGCTCAATGGCAGGTTCGCGAAGAGGCGGCGACGACCCTTGGCAAGCTGGGCCGGGAGGAGGCCGGCGAGCCGCTGCTGAAGGCCCTGGCGGACGACTACTGGCAGGTCCGCCTGCGCGCCGCGCGGTCGCTCGGGCGCTTGCGCCACCGCCCGGCGCGGGAGGCGCTGGAAGCATTGCTCGGCCATCCCATCGGCAACCTGCGCAAGGAGGCCGCCCTGGCCCTCGGCGAACTGGCGGACCCGGCCTCGGCCCAGGCCTTGCGGGTCGCCGAAGGCGACGGCGATCCCGAGGTGCGCAAGGCGGTGCGCATCGCCCTGGGGCAACTGCGGGTGCCGGCATGACCCAGCCGCCGCTGCGCCTGCGCAATGCCGCCAGGGACGGCTGGCTGATGCTCGAATGGGCGGACGGTGCGGTCAGCCGGATCGACCATGCCCGCTTGCGCGCCGCCTGTCCCTGTGCGCAATGCCGGGCGCAGCGCCTGCGCGGACGGATCGACGCGGCGGAGCAGGGCGTGCGCCTGCGCGATATCCGCCTGCAGGGCTACGGCGTGCAGTTGCTGTTCGACGATGGTCACGAGCGCGGTATCTACCCCTGGTCCTATCTGCGCGACGAACTCTGAGCGGAGGATTGTTTCGCTATCGGAAACAACGTGAAGCGCGCTCATGGGTATCAGGTTGTTTCCGCGCTCCGCGATCTTCACCGTAGCCGCTCTGCGCCTCGGTCGTCCGGAGCGAGAGCGCCAGGGCTTGGCTTCGTTGTCGTTTATGTAACAGTGTTTTCCAGCCTGAAACGTTTCAGCTTTGCCCGCAAAGTCCTTATCATTCGCAAATTAACCATTGTTCTGCTTGGCTCAGATCATGAGCCCTCTTCATATACCCTTGTTCCTGGCAAGGGTATCGAGGGAGTAGAGCGGTCGCTGCATGCGGCCAGTCGACCATTCGCAACGAGGAAGCGTTCGCGTGAAATCCCATCTTCTCCGTCCGGCCCTGCGCCCCGTGGCGGGCAGCCTGCTGTCCGCCTCCCTGCTGTGCAACGCGGCGCACGCCGCCGAGGCGTTCTCGCCGAACTCGAAATGGATGCTCGGCGATTGGGGCGGCAAGCGCACCGAGCTGCTGGAGAAGGGCTACGACTTCAAGCT
>OKWK01000625.1_pt1 | contig 11851 bp, 10 predicted proteins | sample 1607181 | NCBI WGS metagenome assembly OKWK01 (sample SAMN07501053, study PRJEB24779) | human gut metagenome | isolation source: stool | host: human infant | place: USA: Pittsburgh, PA
TCCCGGGTTCAAATCCCGGTGGAGTCACCACTTTTTATTATTTTTATGGCCCTATGGTCAAGCGGTTTATGATCCTAACCCAATTTATGAAATAAATTGATGGTAGGTCAGATGTCGTGAAATAGAAATCTTTGATTTCGTTATGGAGCCGACTAAGACATTTGCAGCTTGCTGCAAGATTAAAAAAGTATATTTTTAAATATAATATTTATTGAGGCCCTATGGTCAAGCGGTTAAGACATCGCCCTTTCACGGCGGTATCCCGGGTTCAAATCCCGGTAGGGTCACCATTTTGGAAGTATAGCTCAGTTGGGAGAGCATCTGCCTTACAAGCAGGGGGTCACAGGTTCGAGCCCTGTTACTTCCACCAATATTTTTCATAATTTTAACCTTTTATGGCTTAGTAGTTCAGCTGGTTAGAATGCCGCCCTGTCACGGCGGAGGTCGTGGGTTCGAGTCCCATCTAAGTCGCCATTTGGATTTCAGTAGAGATCCAATGTGCTGATGTAGCTCAATTGGTAGAGCAATTGATTTGTAATCAATAGGTTGTAGGTTCAAGTCCTATCATCAGCTCCAATTTTATTTTAAAATAGAATTGATTGATAATATATTTTATGCTATAATATATTTATACTGAATATATCTTTGAGATGTATTTAAATAAAAAAATGAAATCAATTTCATATTATTTTTGCGGAAGTGGCTCAGTGGTAGAGTATCGCCTTGCCAAGGCGAGGGTCGCGGGTTCGAATCCCGTCTTCCGCTCCAATATTTTGCGGGTGTAGCTCAGTGGTAGAGCCCCAGCCTTCCAAGCTGGTTGCGAGGGTCCGATTCCCTTCACCCGCTCCATTTTAATATACTTTTATTTTTTTAAAATTTATGATATAATTGTATTAGATTAAAGTATTACTTTAATAATAGATATTTATTTTAAATTTGCGCCTGTAGCTCAGCTGGATAGAGCAACGGACTTCTAATCCGTGTGTCAGAGGTTCGACTCCTCTCAGGCGCGCCATATTGGGATATAGCCAAGTCGGTAAGGCACCAGACTTTGACTCTGGTATGCGTAGGTTCGAGTCCTGCTATCCCAGCCAATTTGATCCATTAGCTCAGTCGGTAGAGCACTTGACTTTTAATCAAGGTGTCCGGAGTTCGAATCTCCGATGGGTCACCAATATATGGAGAGGTACCGAAGCGGTCATAACGGGGCGGTCTTGAAAACCGTTAGAGTCTTACGGCTCACAAGGGTTCGAATCCCTTCCTCTCCGCCAAATAAAAAAGAGTCAATATCTATTGACTTCTTGGAGAAGTACTCAAGTGGCTGAAGAGGCTCCCCTGCTAAGGGAGTAGATCCTTTCAAAAGGGATGCGAGGGTTCAAATCCCTCCTTCTCCGCCATATGCCCAGATAGCTCAGTCGGTAGAGCAGGGGACTGAAAATCCCCGTGTCGGTGGTTCGATTCCGCCTCTGGGCACCAATAAATCTCTTTCTTAATTTGTTTGAGATTTGAGTAGGGGTTTAGTTCAGTTGGTAGAACGTCGGTCTCCAAAACCGGATGTCACGGGTTCAAGTCCTGTAACCCCTGCCATTTAAATTTTATATATGGACCTGTAGCTCAGCAGGTTAGAGCGCACGCCTGATAAGCGTGAGGTCGGTAGTTCGAGTCTACTCAGGTCCACCAAAAACAAACCTAATTATGAATTTATTTCATAAATTTTTTTATTAAAAATTATAAGGTTTTGTTTGGGCCTCTAGCTCAGTCGGTTAGAGCGCCCGGCTCATAACCGGTAGGTCCAGGGTTCGAGTCCCTGGAGGCCCACCAGATTAAGCACCAATTTATTTGGTGCTTTTCTTTTGCTTAAAATTATTTTATATATAATACTTTTAATAAAGTAAGTAACATGATTATATGTTCGTAAGTTAAGTATTTGTTTTTTTAGAATATGAAATTATTTTAAGTAGGAATAGATTGATTTCTATATTTAAAAAATGGTATTTAATATAAATTAACTTTATTATTTTAAATTTAAATTTTGTAGCTTAGTTTAGAAAATAATTTTAATTTTATAATAAATTGGTTTTTTTTATTACTTATTATACAATGTTAATAGGTAATTTACCTGTAGGAGGATTTATGAATGTTATTATTGTAGGTGCTGGTAAGGTTGGATCTTATCTTACTAGTCAGCTTTCTGATGAAGGTCACAATATTTTAGTTATAGAAAAAAATAAAGATGTGCTGGAAAGACTTCTTTCTCAAAATGATGTTATGGGCATTTTGGGTGATGGTAGAGATATAGATGTTCTCAATGAGGCTAATGTTAATGAATGCGATGCTTTTATTGCCATGACTTATAATGATGATGTAAATTTAATTTCATCTATGATTGCTAAGAAAATGGGAGCTAGGTCAACTATTGTTAGACTTCGTGATCCTAGATATATTAAGGATGATGAGTTTATGAGAACTACTATGGGGGTAGATAGGCTTGTTAACCCGGAATTTTCTGCTGCTAAGGAAATTCAAAGAACCTTGAAATATACTTATGCAGTTAATGTAGAAAATTTCTTAGATTCTAAAGTTATTTTGATTGAGCTAGAGATTGATGAAAATTCTAAGCTTAAAAATAAATCTTTGATGGAATTAAATTCTGAGGGACTTTTGGGTAATACAATTATTGTTATAGGCGAAAAAGATGATCAGGTAGTTATCCCAAATGGTAATCATATTCTAGAAGTTGGAGAAAAAATTTATGTTGCAGGTCCTAGGGAGGATATTGATAAGTTTTATAAAAGACAAGTTGATGCTAGAAAATCTATCAAAAATGTGTTGATTGTTGGTGGTGGCTCTATTGCTCTTTATCTTTCTGAACTTTTGATTAAAAGAAATTTCAAAGTAAGTGTCTTGGAAATTAATAAGAAAAGGGCTATTGATTTTTCTGAAAGACTTCCTGATTGTGATGTTATTAATGCTGATGGGACTGATCCTGAGATTCTAGATGAGGTTAGGATTGAAAATTATGATGCTGTTGTTTCTCTTACAGGAATTGATGAGGAAAATATTTTAATTTCTCTTCTTGCTAAGAAAAGAGGTATTGATAAAATAATTGCCAAGGTAAATAGAACTCAGTTGTTGAAAATCACAGGAATTCTTGATGTGGATACTACTGTTACTCCAAAAAAATCAGCATCATTTTTTGTATCTAGACTTTTAAGATCTAAAGAAAATTCCAGGGGAGAATCTATTTCAAATCTATTTAGATTATCTGACGATAGGGTTGAGGCTATTGATTTTACTGTTATTGAAAATTCTAAAGTTACTGGTAAAAAACTTAAGGATTTGAAAGTTAAATCTAATACTTTGATTGTTGGTATTTCAAGGGAAAACTTGGGCGGTAAAATTGAAGTTGCAAATGGTGAGAGTACGATTGAACTTGGTGATAGGGTTATGGTTGTTACTAAGCACAAGGATTTTAAAGAAATCGACGATATATTGGAGTAGGCATGAATTTAAAAATTGTAAAATTTTCTCTTGGAAAACTTTTAATAGTTCTAGCTGGTCTTTTAACCTTGCCTTTGGCTATTTCATTTGTTTATGGGGAAAGTTCTTCTGATAAAATTAATTTTATAATTCCAATTATTATTGCTTTTGTTTTGGGATTTATTCTGGTTAAAAGGGGGGATAATTCATCCCACCTATATACAAAAGAGGCCATGTTTATTACTGCCTTTACTTGGGTTTTATTTTCCTTGATTGGGGCTATTCCTTTGTTTTTGACTAAATCAAATTATAACGGCTATATTGATGCGTTTTTTGAAATGGTGTCTGGTTTTACAACTTCTGGTGCATCTGTTGCACTTGATGTTGAGCTTTTGCCTCATTCTATAATTTTTTGGAGGTCCTTATCCCACTTTGTAGGTGGAATGGGAATTTTGGTTTTTACTCTTGCTATATTGCCAAATTCTAACAAGGAATCTTCTCTTTTGATGCAAAGTGAGGTCCCTGGACCTACTTTTGGAAAAATCACTCCAAAACTATCTGATACAGCGAGAAATTTGTATGGAATGTATATAGTTTTGACAATTATTACTGTAATTCTTCTTCTTTTTGGGGGAATGAATTTGTTTGATTCTGTAATTCATGCTTTTGGGGCTGCAGGTACTGGTGGATTTTCCAATAAGGGAATTTCAATTGGTGCTTATGATTCTAGGTATATTGAAATTGTTTTGGCAGTTATGATGGCTGTTTTTGGTGTGAATTTTAATATTTATTTCTACGCAGTGACTAAAAATGTTAGGGAAGCTGTAAAAAGTGAAGAATTGAAATGGTATATAGCTGTAATTTTGATAGCAGCAGGCCTTATTTTTTCAAATATCGTAACAATTTATAAGGATGTATTTTATTCCTTGGTAAATTCTATTTTTACTGTATCTTCAATAATCACAACTACAGGATATGTATCAGCAGATTTTGGAACCTGGCCTTTATTTTCTAAATCTGTAATTATTATGCTTATGTTTATCGGAGGATGTGCAGGATCAACTGCAGGAGGACTTAAGGTTTCAAGATTTGTAATTTTGGTTAAGGGCGGAATTAATCAAATAAAAGAGTCAATGAATCCAAAAAAAATCACCGTAAATAGGCTTGATGGAAAAAAAGTAGATAATGAAACTGAAAGATCGGTTTTAAAATATTTAGTAATTTACATTATGATATTTATTGCTTTGTTATTGATTGTTTCAATTGATATGGATGATTTTGAGACGGCTTTTGCAGCAGTTTCTACAACATTTAACAATGTAGGGCCAGGGCTTGGAGCCTTTGGACCAATCACAACCTTTGCAGAAATGTCTAAACTTTCAAAACTTGTTTTAACAATAGCCATGCTTTTGGGAAGACTAGAAATATTTCCTATGCTTTTACTTTTATATCCTTCTACTTATAGAAAATTGAGAAATAAATAAATTATTTGGACTGTTGCAAAATGATGATTATTTTTATTTTTGTAACAGTCTTTTTTGTAAAGATATTGAAATTTGAGCAATTAAACTAAGGGTTGAACCATTTTAAACCAATAGTTTCTTGACTATAAAAATATCTAGGCTAAAATTTCTCTAAAGGAGGAAGCTATGAAACAAATTAATAAAAAAGATTTTGGTGAATTTGTTTGTCGAAAAAGAAAAGAAAAAAATATGACCCAAAAAGATATTGCTGAAAAATTGTATGTAAGCATTCAAGCTGTAAGTAAATGGGAAAGGGGTCAGTCTTTGCCAGATATTTCTCTTTTGATGCCCTTGGCAAAATTGTTAGATGTAAATCTTGTAAATTTGCTTGAAGCAAGAGATGAAAAGACGGAAGATAGCGAAAAGGTTGAAAATTTATTGGAAAAAATTGTAGAAATTAATAGAGAAGATGAAATAAATAAGGGAAAAGAAAAATTTAAAAGGGCGGTGTTTTTGGCTCTTGCATTTATCTTTATAGGGATAGAATATTATTTTCTTTATAGGAAATTTAACTATGATATTAATAGCTTTCTTACGGTAGGAATATTGGGAGTGATTTTTTCTATATATTTGTTTTTGCTTATTGATGAAAGACTGCCAAGTTATTACGATGAAAATAAGATTTCCTTTGTTAGCAAGGGATTTTTCAGGATTAATGTAGTGGGAGTAAATTTTTCAAATAAAAATTGGAAGGCTATATTAAAATTTTTGAGATTTTGGATAATAGGAAGTATGGTTATTTTTCCGATTATATCTAATTTTAAAAATACAAGAAGTATAATTTTGTCAACGATTATATTTTTTTCAAGTTTGTATATTCCATTGTATGGGATTGGGAAATATTATGAATAAAAAAAAGACCTTGGGCAAAATGATTATTTATCTTTTGCACAAGGTCATTTTTTATTTTATATTAAGCCTGAAATGAAGCCATATATTACTGGTATTGCTAAGGCTGGTAGAATATTTGCTATTTTTGAATCGACAAGTTTTAGTTGGGAAAGGCCAATTACTATTATGGTAAGTCCTCCTGTTCCTGAAATATTATTTATCACTTCTTCTCCCAAAAGTGGGCTTAAAAATCCTGCAAGTAAAACCAAAAGGGCTTGAAAGATTAAAATTGAAAAGGAAGAGAAAGAAACACCGATTCCCATACTTTGGGCCATAAAAAATGCCACAACTCCATCAATTAAGGCCTTGCCCATTAAAACTTGGTCATCTCCTGTAACTCCTGCCTCAATACAACCAATTATTCCCATAGCTCCAAAGCAAAAAAGAATGCTGGCATTTAAAAAACTTTCTGAAAAATTTGAATTTGTATCTTTTATATATTTTTTCTCAATACTTTCCGATAATTTGTCTAATTTCTTATCAAGTCCCAAAAATTCACCAATAATTAAACCAAGAACCACAGATATAATTATTACTAAAATATCTCCTTTCATTGAAGATCTAATACCAATAACTATAATGGCAGCTGCCAAAAAATTCATAATCGAATTTCTAAGGCTTTCAGAAAATTTGTCACCAATTTTTGATCCAAGAAACCCCAAAACACCGACCAAAATAAAATTAACAAAAACTGCTAACATAAATCCTCCTATAAGAAACTTAAAATAAGGCCATAAATAATAGGAAACAAAATAGAAGGTACTGAATTTACTATTTTTATATCTGTCAAATCAAGCATTGAAAAGCCAATTGCCATAATGCTTAGGCCACCTACTCCAGAAATATTATCCAAAACTTCCTTGGTAAGAACAGGAGAGATTAGACCTGAAATAATTACGATTAAGCCTTGATAAATTATTATTGGGATAGATGCAAAAGCTACGCCGATTCCCAAACTTTGGGCCATAAAAAAAACAGTTAAGCCATCAATCATAGATTTTAAGAGTAGAATTTCATTGTTTGAATTAATACCTGCCTCAATAGAGCCAATAATTCCCATACTTCCAACGCATATAATTAAAGTAGCATTGATAAAAGCTTTTGGGAAATTAGATCTTTTGTTTTTTATAAAAATATCACTCAAAAAATATGCAAACTTATTTAATTTTCCGTCTAAATCAAAATGATATCCAACAATAACTCCCAAAACAATAGAAACAATTACAACCAAACTTTGTCCCTTGCTTGCAGATTTTAATCCTGCAACCAATATTAATAGGGCGAGAAATTTCATCACGTCATTTTTAAGTCTATCAGAAAAATATTTTCCAACCTTTGATCCCAAAAAACCTAAAATTAAAACTGAAATAGCATTTACAAAAACACCAACCATAAAAACCTTCTTTAACATTATTTTGTTAAATTATATCAAAGCACTTAAACATTTGCAAAAATGCCATAAAAGGGATAAAGAATATTGACAATATAATCCCTTTATCCTATTATAAAAAATAGAAATATAAGAAATATTATCTAAAAATTATTGGTAAAAGATAGAAAAAAGAAAAAGTATTAAATTTATTTTATAAATTTCTATATAAAAAAATTTTTTGAAAATATTTTAAAGAAAGGAAAAATTATGAGAGTAGGATTAACGATTGCAGGAAGCGACTCATCAGGAGGAGCAGGAATTCAAGCTGACATAAAGACAATGACTTTAAATGGAGTTTATGCCGAAAGCGCCATAACTGCTTTGACAGCCCAAAATACCACGGGAGTTTTGTCAGTAATGGATTCAAGTAAAGAGTTTTTAAAAGACCAACTGGATATGATTTTTGATGATATTTATCCAGATGCAATAAAAATTGGTATGGTTTCAAATTCTGATTTAATTTTAGTAATTGCAAAGGAATTAAAGGAAAGAAAGGCAAAAAACATAGTAGTAGATCCGGTTATGGTTGCAACAAGTGGGGCGAAACTTTTAAAAGATGATGCAATAGAAACTTTAAAAAACGAACTTTTGCCCCTAGCAGACCTCCTTACACCAAATATTCCAGAAGCAGAAATTTTATCGGAAATGAAAATAAAATCAATTGATGATATGAAAAAAGCAGCAGAAATAATTTCAAATAAATTTAAATGTGCTACTCTTTTAAAAGGCGGTCATGCCCTAAATGATGCCAATGATTATTTATTTGAAAATGGAAAAGGAACTTGGTTTAAGGGAAAAAGAATTGAAAATCCAAACACTCACGGCACAGGTTGTACCCTTTCATCAGCAATTGCAGCAAATCTTGCAAAAGGATATGATATGGAAAAATCTATAAAAATGGCAAAAGATTTTCTATCAAATGCTCTTTTGGATATGCTGGATTTAGGAAAGGGATCAGGTCCAATGAACCATGCTTTTGATATAAAAGAAAAATATAAAAAATTGGGAGAATAAAATGACATTTGCAACAATAATAGTAAATCACGGAACAAGTAGGGTAGAAAATCAGAAGGAAGCTATTGGATTTTTAAGAAAAAAAGTAGAGGAAAGATATAAGGATTCTCTTGTAAAATCTTACATGGCAAGCGATAAGATTAGAAAAAAAGTAGAAAATAAAGACCTTTGCCAAGATTTGGAAGAAATTTTAAGTGAGTTTAGGAAGAAAAATATAAAAGATGTTAGATTTTTGATGGCCTATGTCCTAAGGGGCATAGAATATGAAAAAGTTATGAAAAAAGCGGGTCAATTAAACGAAGATGGATTTTTTAATTTTACCTTTACCAAGGCCCTTCTTGAAGAAAAAAATAATGATGAAATTTTAAATTTTCTAGAAGAGCTTGGAGAAAATGACCCAAGCCTTGTAATTTTTCATGGAAGTCCTAAAAAAAACCTAGAAGAATTTGAAAAATTTGAAGAAAAAATAAAAAACTCTGACAAAAACTTATATTTTTCAAGTTTTGAAGATAGGAAATTGGATGATTTAATTGATGAAATTAAAGAAAAAAATATAGGGGAAATAAAAGTGATTCCTTTTTTAATTATAGCAGGAAACCATGTTTCTAAAGATATTGAAGGAGAAAAAGAAAATTCTTATAAGAAAGTTTTTGAAAAAAACAAGATAGAAATTAATATAGTAAAAAAATCATTGATTTTGTATGATAAAATTGCTGAAATTTTTGTAGAAAAGCTTGAAAAATAGTTGACAAAAGCATATTTTCAGTGTATCATTAATTAATATGAAAAAAGTTCCAAATACTTTTGACATAATCGCAAATCCTGAGGGCGATTAAAAAATGTCAGGACGAGTAAAGCCGCCACCTATCCGAGCGGTGTCAAAATAGATAGGCAAAATATTTAAGGAGGAACTTGATGAAAAATCAAAAGACATATGTACCAACAAAGTCAACAATTGAACCAAAATGGTATGTAGTTGATGCAACAGACATGGTTTTAGGAAGACTAGCTAGCCAAGTTGCAGCAATTATTAGAGGAAAACATAAACCAACATTTACTCCAAACATGGACACAGGTGACTATGTAATAATAGTAAATGCTGAAAAGGTTGTTCTTACTGGAAACAAAGAATACCAAAAAGAATACAAAAGATATTCTGGATATGCTGGTGGATTAAAAATTACATCTTACAAAGACATGATGGAAAAACATCCTGAAAGAATTGTAGAACACGCTGTAATAGGTATGCTTCCACACAACAAATTAGGTAGACAAATGGCCAAAAAACTTAGGGTTTTTGTAGGTGAAAGTCACGATCACCAAGCTCAAAATCCAGAAGTTTTGGACTTAAAGTAAGGAGGACTTAGATGGCAGATATTATATATCAAGCTACAGGTAGAAGAAAAACTTCAGTAGCAAGAGTTACAATGAGACCAGGTAGCGGAGAATTAAAAGTTAATGGAAGAGATCTTGATGATTATTTTTCATATGATACATTAAAAATTATTGCAAAAGCACCATTAAAATTAACAGAAAATGAATCAACTTATGATATCAAAGTTAATGTACAAGGTGGAGGATTTAACGGACAAGCAGGAGCTATAAGACACGCTATAGCTAGAGCTTTACTTGAAGTAAATCCTGATTATAGACAAGCTCTTAAAAGAGCAGGTTTTCTTACAAGAGACCCAAGAAAAAAAGAAAGATACAAATACGGTCAAAAGAAAGCAAGAAAATCTTCACAATTCTCAAAAAGATAAGAAGTATTTTACAAACAAGGAATTTTTATTCCTTGTTTTTTTGTGGGGAAAATTGTTATTTTAAAAGAAATATAATTTTATCCGATTATTTTTTCAAAAATTTTTACTCCACATAATCTATAGTAAAATGTAAGGAGAAAGGATTGCCATATGGATTTTAAAAAATTATTTAAATTATTTTTACACACCCTATATTTGTCTGCCTTTACTTTTGGTGGGGGCTATGTGATTTTGTCTTTGATGGAATCTACTTTTGTAAAAAAATTGGGATGGATTAATAAGGAAGAGATGCTTGATATGACAGCTATTGCCCAATCTTCTCCTGGGGCTGTTGCTATTAATGCATCTATTTCTGTTGGATATAAAATATTTGGATTTTTGGGAGCTTTAGTTGCTACTTTGGGGACTGTTATTCCTCCACTTGTAATTATTTCTGTAATTTCTTATTTTTATGATGCCTTTATATCTAATAGGTATATTGCTTTAGTTTTAAAGGGAATGCAGGCTGGAGTTGGGGCTTTGATTTTAAATGTTGTAATAGATATGACCCAAGAAGTTATTATCGGCAAGGGATTTTTGCTTTATGGAATTTTTATTATATCTTTTATTCTCAATGTTTTTTTCCATGTAAGTATTATTTATATAATTCTTGGAATAATTATTTTTGGAATAATTTATGCTTTTTTTGGAGGAAGTCATGCTTCTTAATTTATTTATAAGTTTTTTTAAGGTTGGTTTATTTTCTTTTGGGGGCGGATATGCAGCTCTTCCTCTTATTCAAGAAGAAGTTGTAAATAAAAACGCCTGGCTTGGAATTTCTGAATTTAATAATCTTATTACCATTAGCCAAATGACTCCAGGTCCTATTGCTATTAACTCTGCATCTTTTGTTGGGACAAGGGTTTATGGAATTAGTGGGGCGATTGTTGCAAGTCTTGGATGCGTCATGCCTTCTTTTATTATTGTTGGAACAATTTCTTATTTTTACAACAAATACAGAAAACTTGATACCATGCAAAGTGTTTTGGGATTTTTAAGGCCTGCTGTGGTTTCGATGATTTTGGCTGCTGGAATTGATATTTTAAAAACTGCTTTTTTTGATATAAAAAAAATGTCTTTTGAAAATCTCGATATTAGTATGGTCCTTCTTTTTGTTTTTATTCTTGTTGCAATTAGGAAAACAAAAATTGATCCTATATTTTTGATGATAATTTCAGGTTTTATTTATATGTTTGTGCATTTAATTTTGTGAGGTTTTATGGAAAAAATTAATTATAATTTGAAAATGGAAGAGATAATAAAAAATATTCAAAAGGAGAAAAAAAGACCTAGGCTTTTGCTCCAAGTTTGTTGTGCTCCTTGTTCATCGAGCGTTTTGACACGATTGAGAGAATATTTTGATATAGATATTTACTATTACAACCCAAATATTTATCCCGCAAGTGAGCTTAATAAAAGGGTTGAAACCGTAAAAAGTTTGGTTAATGATATGGATCTTGATTCGAAAGTTATTTTTCCTGAAAATGATCCAAAAGATTTTTATTCTTATGTGGATAAAAGAAGTGAGGACCATGAGGGGGGAGAATCTTGTTATAAGTGTTATGAATTAAGGCTAAAAAAAGCAGCTTTATATGCAAAAGAAAACTCTTTTGATTATTTTACAACGACTCTTTCAATTTCTCCATACAAAAATTCAGCCTGGCTAAATGAAATTGGAAAAAATTTGGAAGAGGAATTTGGGATAAAATATT
>OKWK01000627.1_pt1 | contig 11798 bp, 15 predicted proteins | sample 1607181 | NCBI WGS metagenome assembly OKWK01 (sample SAMN07501053, study PRJEB24779) | human gut metagenome | isolation source: stool | host: human infant | place: USA: Pittsburgh, PA
GGTCGATGCGTGTCACGGGTGTGTCCTCTCTGCGTGCGTGCGGTCAGGCGATCCAGGTGGCGGTGCCGTAGCACCAGTCCGTGGGCCATGCGAACCTGGCTGTGGGGAAGACATCGATGGAACGCTTGTCCGCCCGGTAGATGAGCGGTGTGGCATACGCGCCCGCATGGATCGTGCCCAGGGCGGCCCAGTCCTCGGGCGTGGGCACACCCTCGGGCACGTACAGGATCGGGAAATGCTGGCCCACCTCGGTCCAGAACGCGCTGGGTGTCCAGCGCACGATGACGGAGACCACGTGCAGGGCCCCGATGCTCCGGACCCGCGCGGAGCCGCCGTAGGCCTCCCACTTGGGCTCGGTCCTCAGCGTCTTGTCTACGGGGCGTGTGAGGGCGGCCAACTCGGCGAAGTTGTCGTTGACGTCCTTCGCGCTGGCAATCTGTCCGGCGATAAAGGTTTTCATGACTGGTCTCCTCGGCTGGTGAGGTCCATGTGTGTCCTCCAGGTGGTGGGCGTGATGTCGTGGGTGACGCTGGCGATGAGGGCCTGTGTGCGCTCCCCGCGCGCGACGCCGGTGGCGGGGGTGAGCGGGTCCAGGGCGGCGGCGTGGGCCATGGCGTGGGCCTGCTGGCTGGCGCGGGTGCGGGTGCTCACGGGCCAGTAGGTGGCGGACTCCAGCAGTGGGGCGTCGCTGGCGCGGCGCAGGAGGCGGCGGGCGGCAGCGGTGATGGAGGCGGTGTCTGAGGGGGTCATGAGGTCCACGCGTACGCTCATGCCTCCCCATGAGGCGGTGGTGGTGGCGTCGGTGACGGTGACCGTGGTGTCGGTGGCCCGCCACTCGCCCCGCTCGTCGGGGGCGGCGTCGTGGGTGGTGGCCTCGATGCCGGCGATCACTGAGGCGGCTGTCCAGGTGGCGGGCCCGTCGGTGTAGGCGATCACCTCACCGGCCCCCTGTGGTAGGTCCAGGGTGTCGGTCAGTGTCAGGGCGGGTGCCCCGTCGGGCAGGGTGGCCCATACCTCGATGCGTCCGTCGCGGGTGACGGTCCAGGCTCCGCCGGTGGTGGCCACCAGGGCGTCCAGGTGGGAGGCCAGGTCTGTCTCCCACACCGTGGGGCACACCGGCGCGTCGGAGGAGGAGCGCACCGTATAGGTCAGCCCGGTGGGGGCGGAGGCCATGAGGCGGGCCAGGCGCTGCCTCCAGGTCTCGGTGCGCCCGCCCTCGGGCCGGGCCCCGTAGCGGGTGACCGCGACCAGGCGCGCCACCGCGTCCGACGCCGTGATAGTGGTGCTGCCTCGGCCAGCCTTGGCGGGGGTGGTGGACAGGTCGGTCACCCACCCGGACCAGATCAGGGTGGAGGTGGGCCAGTGGTACAGGCGGACCGGGGTGCCCCACGCCATACCCAGGGCGCGGGGGTTGAGGTCGTCGGTGGCGGTCACGGCCAGGGTGCCTGCCTGGGCTGCCAGGACCGGGCCGGTGGCAGCCACCCCGCGCGAGGCCGCCACGCGCGTGCACGGGCCCAGGATGGGGGTCCAGCACTCAGTGAGGGTCTGGTCCTCCCAGTAGGTCTGATCCCAGCGGCCTTGACTCCATACGAGGGTGCCGGGCACGGCCCGGGTGGTCTGCCAGGCTGAGCGGTCCCAGCGGCTGATGTCCCAGCGCAGGGCGGCGGTAGGGATCGGCAGCCAGGCGTCCATGGCCAGCACGTCCGCCGGGACGGGCGAGTCTGGCACCGTGTCCGGGGTGGTGACCGTGACCGTCACGTCCGCGCCCGCCACGCCGCCGATGTCCACGCGCACGGGCCGGGTGGTGTCCACATCCTGGCGCACGCTCACCCACGTGCCGGGGGTCAGGGTGTGGGCGTGGCCCTGGATCAGGGCCGTCACAGTCGCCTGACTGGAGCGGGCGGTGACGTACAGGAGCAGCGCCACGGTGTGAGGGCGGCCCGGGCGCAGCAGGTCCATCCCCCATGACAGGGTGCCCGACGTGGTGCGCATGGTCGTGCCCGTGCGTGAGGACACACCCACCCAGCGCTCGTCAGACCGGGCCTCATAGACGGTGGTGCCCACCGTGGGGGCAGCCAGCGGTGACAGGCTCACGCGAACGCACCGCCTCTCTTGCCGTTGCGGGCCCACCACTGGTTCAGGGCGTCCTCCACTGCCCTGCCCACTTCAGGCGTGGCCGTGAGGGCGTAGACGTTGATGGTTACCGGCGGCAGGTCCGAGGCGCTGCCCGCGCGGCTGCCCGCGAGAGTCACGCCGGGCACGCCCAGCGTCGGCATGTCCGTGCTCGCGATGTCGGACGTGAGGCCCTGCAGGGAGGACCTGACGGCGGCGTAGCGGGACTCCAGGCCCCGGATGAGGCCGTCGATGATCATGCGCCCAGCCGGCGTCAGCAGACGCCTGTCGAGGTCCTCAGGGCCCTTCCACGAGGTGAGCTTGCTGGTCAGGTTGGAGAGAGTGTCCTTGACACCGCTGATCTTGGAGGTGATGCCGTTGATGAAGCCCTGAATCAGGTTCTTACCGGCATTCAGGAGGGTGCTCCCGATGTTGCCTAGGGCGCTGGCGGCCTGGCCGGGCAGGCCCCGGATCGTGGAGACCACCGAGGAGATACCGGACGTGACGGCGGACTTGATGCCGTTCCAGGCGCCGGACAGGACGGAGCGGATGCCGTTCCAGGCGCCGGACCAGACGCCACGGATGACGGCCATGGCCGTGCTGATAGCGCCCTGGACCATGTTGATAGCACCGCTGACGACGCCCTGGATGCCCGCCCACACGCTGGACGCGACGCCCTTGATGGCCTCCCAGGCCCCTGACCAGTCCCCGTGAATGACGGCGGTGACGGCCTGGATGACGCCACGCACGACGTTGATGGCGGTGGTCACCACGGTGGAGATGACCTGCCAGGCCCCGGACACGTAGGTGCTGATGCCGTCCCAGATGGCGGACCAGTTGGCGGCCACGCCCTGCCAGATGGAGATGATGAGGGTAGCGATGGGGGCACCGACGGTGTCCCACACCTGCTTGAGGCGGTCCCAGACGGCTGAGGCGTAGGCGGTGACCGCGTCCCACAGTGACGACCAGGCGGGCAGGAACGTCCCCGTGAACCACTCCGAGACGACGCTGGCGGCAGTCTGGATGCCCTCCCAGACCTGCTGCAGGACGGGCAGGGCGTTGGTGGTGAACCAGTCCACGACGACGCTGGCGGCGTCCTGGATGGCCTGCCACGCGGTCTGTACGATCTCGCGGAATTTCTCGCAGTGCTGGTAGGCGTAGACCAGGCCTGCCACGAGGGCGGCGATGGCCACGACGATCAGGCCGATGGGGTTGGCGGCCATGACCGCGTTGAGGGCGACCATGGCGGTGCGTACCAGGGTGATGATGGTGCGCACCTTGGCCACAGCCTTCCAGCCTGCGACGAAGGCGGCGAGCACGGTCGCGGCGGCGGCAATGGCCGGGCCGAAGTTCCTGATGAAGGAGGCCAAGGTCTGGAAGGCGGGCGGGGCCTTGTTACCGATCCACTCGATGACCTCCTGCAGGGCGGGAAGAATCTCGTTCTTGAAGGCGTCGGCAGCGGCCTTGACGTGGGGGCCCAGGGTGGTGCGCAGCATGTCCGCGAACCGTTTGACGGCTGGGATGGCTGAGTCGGTGAGCCAGGTCCTGATGTTCTCGACGGCGGGGCCGAAGCGCTCGTTGAGGACGGTCATGGCCTGGGTGGCATAGGGCAGCAGGGCGGTGCCAAACTCGGCGGCCAGGTCACCGACCTTGGCCTTGAACACCTGGACCTGATGGGCGAGCGTGTCACTCTCGCGGGCGAAGGCTCCGTGCGCGTCGCTGGTTTGCTCCATGATGAGGGCCAGGGTGGCGGCGGCCTGGGCCTCCTGGTCGAAGGACCCGCCAACCTTCTGGAAGCCCATTTCTGCGGCCTTGGCGTCGATGGCGGACTGCTTGAGGCTGACGCCGTAGCGCTCGATGGGGTCCCTCTCCCCCTTGAGGGCGCTGGAGAGTGCTCCAACGGCGTCGGCGGTGGTGCCGCCGAACATGGCGGCCATGTCCGCGCCCAGGCCGATCAGGTCGTTGGTCTTGCCGGCGAGTTGGTCCATGGGCACGCCCGCGTTCTTCAGCTGCGCACCCAACAAGGTGCCCAACTCTTGGTATTCGTTCTTCGTCAGTCCCACGGTGTCGGCAGCCTGGGACGCGAACTTTTTCATTTGGTCGGCGGCGCCCTTGAAGACCGCTTCGATTGCGCCGGTGGACTGCTCCAGGTCGGCGGCGGCGCTGATGGACTTCGCGCCGATGGCTGCGGCGGCCGCCCCGGCGGCGGCCCCCACCTTGGCGAGGGTGGAGACGGCGGCCTTGCCGGCGTCAGCGAGGGAGGACAGGCCGGTCTCCTTGGCCAGGCCCCGGAATGCTCGGCTGAACTTCTTGGTGTCGGCGGTGACGGAGACCTTGACGACGTGTCCGGCCATGTCCTCTCCTCTCTTACTGGTTTCGCTGTCGTGCCTTGAGTAGGCGGGCGATGGCGTCCGCCTCCTCGATGGTCAGCAGGTCGCGGGCCTGCCAGGGTGTGATGTGCGCGTCCACGGCGAGCACGGCGAGGGTGTCGAGGTGGGCGCGCCGCCTCATTCCCCCACCGGGTCGTCCTCGTCGTCGGTGACGATGAGGGCCTGCGCCTGCTCGATGGTCAGGTGCTCGGCTGCCTCCTGGGCGGCCTCCCAGGTGGGGTACTGGTGGACGCGGGCGAGCACGATGCCGGCCAGGACCATGAGCGGGGCGGCCAGGGGCTCACCCTCCTGCCCGAAACTCGCGAGGCTGGTGCCGGATCGGCGCTCGAAGTACGCCAGTTCTCCCAGGGTCAACTCGGAGATGCGGACGGGGGTGACGTCGGTCAGGTCAGGCAGGACAGGGGCGGTGGTCATGATCGTGTTCCTTCTTTCGGGTTACCAGTTGTGCTTGTCGAGCAGGTCCTTGATGCCCTCACCGAAGCCCGCGAACGTGCGTGCGCGCAGGCTCTCTTCAGCGACGGACAGGAAGCGGGGGCCGGAGGTGGCGTCCGGGCCCCAGTGGCGCACGCCGGCGTAGGGCAGGCGTGAGGCTGAGCCGACGCGCACCATGACCTTGCGCTTGGACCTGGACGGCTTGATGCCGGCGGCCAGGCGTCCGCTGTGGTGTGGGGCGAGGGTGCGAGCCAGGGCTGCGATGGGCAGGCCCAGCCGGTAAGTGAGTTCCTTCAGATCCTGGGCGGCCACGCCCACGGCCTCCGCGTCCTTGAGGAGCGGCTTGATGCCGGTGACGGACACGGAGCCGCCGTCTAGTCGGACGTGGCCGTCCAGGATGCCGGTCACTTCTCGTCCTCGGCTGCGCCGGTGCCCAGGGTGGACTCGGTGGTGGCCTTCTCAGGCTCTCCCTCCAGGGTCCACTCGAATTCGAAGGTCGCTCCCTTGGTGTCGCCGGCCTCGGAGGAGATGGGGGGCCGGGAGCCGATCTTGACCCGCCCCTTGAAGTGAGGCTTGTTGGCGGCGGCGGTCTTGTTGCCCAGGGGTGCGAGGACGAAGGGGACGGTCTTGCCCGCGTTGGCCCATGCCATCTCCCAGAATGAGTCGGTGTCGAAGGAGACGATGGCGGTGCCTTTCAGGGTCCAGGTGGAGGCTGCTCCCCCGTGGGCGTCGGCGAAGGTGAGCACGTCCTTGTCGCCGTCGGCGGGTGCGAGTTCGAACTTGCCGATGTCGCACCAGTAGTCCTTGCCGTTGATGTCCAGGCCGAGGGTCGAGCCGAGGACGCGGGTGTTCTTGGTCACTGCCATGATGGGGGCTCCTTAGATGGTGGTGGTGAGGGTGATGGTGGAGGCGAGGTATCGCTGCTGGTCGGCGGAGGTGACGGTGGTGTAGGTCTCGACCGTGGGTATCCACTCGGCCCACAGGCCGTCGATGATCTGGTCGGTGTGGGTGTCCAGGCGCTCCAGTGCCAGGGGGGCGTCTGTGGGGGCCTCGATGACGTTGGCGGTCAGTCGGACCACGACGCCGGCCATGAGGGTGTCTGAGGGCTCGACCAGTGGCGTGCCCTCGGTGATGACCACGCACGGAGGCTCCAGACGCTCAGGCACGGACGCGACCACAGGCAGGTCCGTGACCTGCTCGATGGCGGCGGCGGCCAGGGCGCGGGCGGTGGCGATGGGGCCGCTCATGCGATGGCCAGGGGTAGGTAGGGGGCCAGGAGCGGGCGGGCGGCGACCATCGCGTCGCGGGCCACGCGCACGGCCGCCACACCGTCCAGGTCCCCGTAAGACTTGATGCCGTTGGGGGCGCTCTTGCGGTGGTACAACTCGGCGGCTACCTCCATGACGGCGCGGCGGCGGGTCTCTTCCGGCACCTGGCAGGCTCCGATGTGGTAGGCCACAGCCTGGGAGGCCACGGCCACGCAGCCTTTCAGGTAGTCGGTGACCGGGACGCCGCCGACGTAGGTGGCGACCTCCTGGTCCAGCCCGGCGTCTGTGGGGGCCGTGGTGGTCATGCGGCCGCGCCCGTCTTGAGGGGGATGAGGGCGGTGGGGATCTCGGTGGCCCAGGCGCTGTAGCGGTAGACGGAGAAGTCCTTGGTCAGGTTGACGATGTTCTCGTCCTGCAACTGGACCAGGCTGGTCTCGTAGGTGCGGATGGCGGCTGAGTTGTAGAAGGCTCCAACGACGCCGGTGCCGAGTTGGTCCTTGGTCTGTCGCAGGTTGGGGGTGACGGTCAGGCCGACCAGGTTGCCGCTCAGACCGGTGAGGTTCAGGGTCCCGGCGGTGTTGGCGCCGGTGTTGGACACGCTCATCAGAGGTCGTCCGTCTGCGCCGGTCAGGGCTGCCAGGACCTTGAAGGTGTCCTTGTTGACGATGAGGCCGTCCAGGCTCAGGGCCTGGTCCACGAAGGAGGCGGCGGCGTCAACAACGAGGGCTGACAGGTCGGCCCAGGTGGTTGTGGGCAGGGTCAGGGCTGACCCGCCCTGGGCCTTGACGGCGGTGGCGAAGACGTTGGCGAACGCGGTGGCGGAGGCCTTTCCGGCGGCCAGGGCCATGCCCTCGAGGTGGCGGTTGAGGATGTTGACCTCTGTGCGTTCGATGGCCTGGCGGCTCAGGGAGGTGTATCCGCCGAAGGTGCGGATGGGGGTGGTGACGTTCTTGGTGGTGAGCCGGCCGAGCACGAGGTCGTCACCCTCATTGGCCTGCTCGGTGACGACGATGCTGTTGGTGTCCAACTCGGTGTAGGCCAGGCTCATGCCGGTGGAGGGCAGGGAGCCGGTGGAGAACAGGCCCTTGAGCGGGTCGGGCTGGTTGTAGAGGCGGGTCAGGTCGCCGATCCAGGTGGGTGTGGCGGTGTTGGCGTCGGCTGAGGAGGTCGTGCCGCCCCAGGCGCGGGCGATCATGCTGTCGTAGGCGCGGATGGTGTCGGTGTCCTGGGCCACGGCCAGGTCCTTGAGCCACTGGCCGGCCTCGCGGGTGTCGGGGGCTGTCTGGGCGGGGGTGCCGGTGGTGCGCAGGAACGCCAGATCGCGGCGCACGTCGGCCAGGCCCTCCTGGACGGCGGCCACGCTGTCCTGGAAGGTGTCCAGGGCGTCGCGGGTGTCGGTCGGGGCGGTGCGGGTGGTGGTGTCGTTCACGGGTGTCTCCTCGGTGTGGTGGCGGACGTTGGTGATGGTGGCGGTGGGGTAGGCGGGGAAGGGGACGACGGAGACCTCTCGCACGCGGATGCGTTCCTGGGTGCGCAGGTAACCGGTCTCGTCCTCGGTGTCTGTCCACTCGATCTCCTCGAAGCCGATGGACATGCGGGCGATGACTCCGTCGCGCAGGAGGGTCAGGGCCTCGTCCCCGGCGGGTGTGCGGGAGATGCGGGCGGTGATGTGGTAGCCGTCTGCGTCGCTGTGGGAGTCGGTGACCACTCCGATGGGGTCACGGTGGCGGGAGAAGAGCTTGACGCTGTCGTCCTCTGGCTCGGTGACGGCGCCGGGGGCGATGACCTCGCGCCAGCCGGGATAGATCTCGGTCTCGACCCCGTAGGGGACGGCCAGGCCCTCGACCTCGCGGGACTCGTCGTCCTCGGGGTCGGCCCGGTGGGTGAGCCGGACGGAGAAGTCGCGTGTTTTCAGGTCAGTCATTGGTGGGCTCCTGGCTGGCGGTGGTGGGGTTGAGTCCTTCGATGCGGCGGGCCTCGGCGCTGTCGTAGACGCCGGCGCGGATGGCTACCTCGTGGGTGGTCATGCGGGTGGCGGCGTCGGCGCGCAGGAGGGCGTCGAGGTTGAACCGGGCCGTGGTGCCTCGTGGCAGGACGGCGGTCAGGGCCTCCTCGATCTCTCGCAGGTAGCCCATGACGGTCCAGCGCACGAAGTCGAGGGAGGCGTCGGTGACGTTCTGGTAGGTCATGGAGGAGCCGTTGACGGAGGCCAGGAGCATGTGTGCGGGCACACCGAACATGCGGCCGACGGCCAGGACGTCGAAGGCGCGGGACTCTAGGAACTGGACCTCGGAGGGCTTGAGTGAGAGGGCGTGGAAGGTCAGGCCCTTTCCGAGGACGGCGATGCCCTGGTCCGGGCCGTTGGAGGTCATCCAGCGTCGTTTGGCCTCCTCGGCCTGGGCGGCGTTGATGTCCTGGTCGGAGGTCAGCAGGCCGGTGGGCACGCCTGAGGCCTGCAGGTAGTCGGCGGCGTAGGTGGACATGTCGGCCGCGCCGGTCAGGGCGCGGGCGCAGGCCTGGATGGGGCCGAGGCCCTCGGCGGCACCGGGTACGCGGACCAGGCGCAGGTGGCGCAGATCCTCAGGGGCCCAGGTGCGCCCGTCCCACTGGACGGTCCTGGCGCCGGTGCGTGGCTCGAGGACGGGTGTGCAGGCCATGGGGTCCAGGACCCGCACGCCACTGGGCCGTCCGTCGCGCTCGTGTGCGATGAGCCAGTAGGCGTTGCCGCGCAGGGCGAGCGAGGCGACGGTCTCGGCGATCAGGTCGGTGGTGGAGGTGTCGGCGTCCGGGCGGGCGATCACGGGCGGGGCGTCATCCAGGCGGATAGAGCGTCCGCCGGCATCGCGCCGCCACACGTCCAGGCTCAGTTGCTTGGCGGCGGTCTGGATGACTGAGACGCACCTGTAGACAGAGTCGAGGGTCAGGGCCTGGCGGGGTGTGGTGACGGTGGCTGCCTCGCGCCGGGGAGGCAGGACGGCGGGTGAGGGCTGGGCAGCGTCGGCGCTGCGCAGCAGGAGGCGGGCCAGGCGCTGAGCGGTCGTCATGCCTCTATCAGGCACCCGGGTGGGGGACGGAGGACGAATCGGCGGCGTGTCGCTTGCGCCAGGAGTCCAGCGCGTCGCGGGCGTGGATGTGTCCGGGGTGGGCGCGCTGCTCGTGGTGACGGGCCTGCCGCAGGGCCTCCTCGTGTGTGAGGGCTGGCAGCCCTCGCCACCCGCACTCACACAGGGGCAGGAAGGTCCGGCCGCGGTCTACACGTGTGCGCATGCGGGTGTGCTCCTAGAAGATCTGGATGGGGTCTGGCAGTGTCTGGGAGGCGGCCCACGCGGCGACGGTGGTGGCGCGCAGGGCGTCGATGGGGCCGGCGGAGCGGGGCGCGTCGAAGGCGGTCACGCCTGACAGGCGGCGGGTGGCGGCCTGGGACAGGGCCTCGCGCACGGTGTCGGCCCCGTCGTGGGCGATCTCGCCGTCGCGCACGCGGTCCAGCAGGAGTTGGCAGGCGGTGGCGTACTCGCGGGTCGTCAGGGCGTGGATGTCCAGTCCCTCATCCGTCAGGTCGGCCAGGACCGTGCGGGTTGGGCCTGAGTCGTCGGCCCCGATCCACCGGTATCCGGCGGCTGCCAGGGAGCGCAGGCGCGGGCGCAGCCAGTCCACGCCGGGGGCGGTAGCCAGGACGGCGGCGTGCAGGTCGGTCCCGTCGCTCCAGGCGGCGGCGACGGTCGAGGCTGAGCGGTCGCCTGCGACGTCGAAGGCGAGACACGCCTGCTCAGGTGCCGGTGGCGGCGCGGGCGCGGCAAGGGAGTCCCAGATCGCCAGGTCCACCACGGCGGTATCCGTGGCGGTCTCCAGGTTCAGGATGGAGCGGCGCCAGGCCGATACGTCTCCCGTGGCCAGGGAGCGGATCTTGTCGGCGGTCTGAGTGTGTCCCAGCGCAGGGTGGAAGGACAGGGTGCGGTCACTGTAGGGGTCAGCCTCGGCTGCCTCCTCGTCAGCGGACCACTCGAAGTAGGCCATGCGTGAGCCTGGGTCTCCCACGGCCTCACGACCCGCCCGGATGAGGTTGTTCAGGTATGCGGAGGCAGAGGTGCCCTTGGTGGACACGATCCACAGTTGGGAGTCCCTGATCGTCAACTGAGAGGGGTTGATCGCGGTCTCCAGGGCGAGCCCGGCGTCTGCGTCGAAGGCCCAGGCCTCGTCCACGGTGACCAGGTGCAGCGAGTCGCCGTGGATGGACTTCGGTGTGGGAGCGAAGGGGCTGATGAATGAGCCAGTCCGGGCGTACTCGGTGCGCTCGGACCCTTGCGACGCGTATGTTCTGAAGTATCCTGATCTTTTTTCTACCTTGAGTGCCTTGTTGATCTGCTTCCAGCGTTTTCGGGCGTCTTTGCCTGTCTGTGCGGTCATGAGGATCTCGTGATCGCGGTAGGCCATCATGCGGTCAACCATGACGGCGCGCAGGAGGAAGGACTTGCCCGCCTGGCGGGGCACGGAGACCACGACGACGGGGTAGCGCCAGGCGCCGGGGTTGTCCGGGTCAAGTTCGAGGGCGACGTCAGCGACCTGGCGCTGCCAGGGCATGAGGGTCCCGCCCATGAAGGCGGCGGTGGCGGCGATGCGGGCCCCGAACGTGGGGTTGGCGGGGTTGCGTGTGGTGGCGTACTTGGGTGCGGCACTCACGCGGTGGCCTCCATGCCTAGGGCCTGGTCGGTCAGGGCTGCTAGTGACCTGTCGAAGGCGTCCAGTTCGATGTCTGTTCCCTCGGCCGGGCGGGGCAGGGTGTCTAGTCCCTCCATGACCTGCTTGAGGACGGTGGAGGTGGCTACAGAGACCTTGGGTGAGGAGAATCCGCGATCAAGACCTGCGCCTGCCTTGATCAGGGCCGCGCGCTTGGCTTTCTCGATGGGTCCGAGCACACCCTTGCTCTCCAGGTCATCAAAGGCGTCACGCACGGCTTTCTCGATGGCGTGCTCCTCATCGCCCCCCGGTTGCGTGGGCGGCATCTCGAACAGTCCGGGCGGGTTGGGGGTCATGCGTTGGCCTTTCGTGGTGTGTCGGGTCGATTCGGGGCCGTTTTCCCCGGCGCCGGGGGGAAAGGGCAGTTGGGGGCGGGGACTGCCCGGCCGGCTCGTCAGAAAACGGACCGGCCGGGCGGAGCCCGGGTCAGTCGGTCAGCCCGGGCCAGCCGGACGCCACCGCCGTCTGACGCCTGAGCCTCATGGCGGTGGGGGCCCGGTCCTGGCGCGAGGTGTTGCAGTGGTGGTGGGCCGGGCGCAGGTTGGCCACGTCATCGCCCCCGCCCTTGGAGCGCGGGACCACGTGGTCGATGGTGAAGCCGCCGGGCTCACGGCGCGGCAGGCTGAGGTCTATCTCTCCACCGCACAGCCAGCAGGTCGTACCCCACGCGGTGATCACCTGGCTGCGCAGGCGGCGTACCCGCGACCCTCCCCAGGTCATCGCCCGCCTGCCTGGTGCAGGGCTGCCATGGCCTGGGCGAGGATGGCGCGGCGGGCCTGGGCTGCCTCGGCGTCGCGGGCGTAGCGGCGGTGCTGGCGGGTCTGGGTGCTGTGTGCCTGGGCCTGGGCTGCTGCCTGGCGGG